>Ga0123338_10000719_pt1 | contig 33303 bp, 30 predicted proteins | sample grotaG_FD_89793 | JGI IMG/M metagenome (GOLD analysis project Ga0123338, IMG submission 89793) | Glacier valley bacterial and archeal communities from Borup Fiord, Nunavut, Canada, to study Microbial Dark Matter (Phase II) -... | ecosystem: Environmental > Aquatic > Freshwater > Ice > Glacier ...
CAGCTTGTTCGGTGTTCACTGTTCGCCTCGGCGGTCCATCGGGAATGACGGCAACATCTGCATTGCGTTCACTCTCTCTCGTCGTGGGAGCGGAACGGCAGGGACTGGACCGGGATCACCGATAACGGCAGCCGCGTTGACAGTATCACTGTGACGTGCAGGTTGCACCAGGACGACAACCTCGTGTGTTCTCACAGGTAACGGTGACTGGCTTCAGGGATCGAGACCATCTGAAGGTTTGGTTGGTGTTTCCTCGATGTTCCGATCGGCAACATCATTGCGTCATCGTTCAGTCCTTGGCCAACGTAGGCGGGGACCCAGGCTCGATACGTGCTGCCATTTCGACCAGCCGCCTCAACCGCGTCACCCGACATGACGCCGGCAGGAACGGTCACCCGCACCTCGCCCACCCCGGCCCAGCCGTCACGCATCAATCCGACTATCAAGAGATGCTGCGGCTCACCGCTACTCCTCGGTGATCGACGCCACCGAGGGTCAAGAGCCGCTCGGGCGGAAGTGCTCGACACGTTCGGTGGCTGGTGATATCGAATCGTTGTCCGGGCTCAGCCGAGACGGGGATCGTGGGAAGCGTCGGTCAGGCTTTGCGGCTACGCGGTGGCGGTGGAGGGGTGAGCGATTCGACCGAAAGCGCGCCAGACGCGATCGCCTCAGCGACTTCGGTCAAACCACGGTTGTTGCTACGCGCGTACCCGCGCAGACGCATGAACGCTCCATCCATGTCGACACGGCCGCGTTCGGCGATCATTCCTTTTGCCTGCTCGATTGCGATCCGGCTCTGCAACGCGTGCTGCAAATGGCCTTCGCGAACCGCTGACTCGCGTGTCGCTTGATCCTGAACGATGGCGATGCTGGCAACATCCGCGAGCGCCTGAGCAAGGGCGACATCGGTAGCTGACAGACCAACCGGTTCCGACATGAACAGGTTCAAACAACCCAAGACCACGTCCTTGAGGCGCAACGGAACTGCGCACACCGATGGAAAGCCTGCGGCGATGCTCTCAACGGCAAATATCGGCCATGGTGAACCGACCGTGATGTCAGCGTTGATCACCACGCTGCCACTCGTGTAGGAGTCCAGGCACGGGCCCTGCTCGTTTTGAACTTGGAAGAGTTCCAACAGACCGATCTGCTCCGTCGAGGCGCCGATCACACGCAGTACCCCATCCGCATCGGCAAGCAGTACTCCTGCAGCGGCTGCACCAAGCAACTCGACACAATGCGAGGTCAAACTCGTCAACAATTCGATCACATCAAAGTCACCGACCAGGCTCTCGACCAACCCCACGAACGCAGTGGCGGTGAGCGCCTGTCGCCTCAGGCTCCGTTGCTCAGCATCATCAGTCACCGCTCACCCCCACCGTTCATCGGTACCGCGGTCATTGGGAAGGCGGAGGCGACGGGCGACGATGTCCGCGGCGACCGCACCGACCGCCATGCCGCGTGCGAACGCGTGCCCACGGATCCTCAACAGCGCTTCAGCGGGAGAGATGCCCAACTCGACCGCGACCATCCCAGACGCCTGATAGATCTCGGCCCGATAGGCGACAGCGACATCGAGTTCTGGGGCAAGCATGCCCGCCGGTGCTGCTTGCTGGAAGCTCAACACCGTCTGCGTCAACACCCGGGTGACAGCGATACTGTCGTCGTGCTGCGCCCGGCTCAACTCGCCCTCAGCGTGCTGATACAGCGTCATCACCCCGACATTGGCACCGTCGGCGAGTAACGGGTAGGCAAACACCGCACCGATCCCACTCGATCTGGCGAGATCAACGAACGGTGGCCAACGACCAAACACCGAGTCGTCCAAACGCGGCGCGTGTACCGATCTCCGGGAACGGTAGGCGTCGCCACACGGGCCCTGACCGATCGTGAACTGCAAGTCTTCCAACGCGGCGATATCCGAGTCGGACACACAGATCGGGCCGGCCTGGTCACCGCCCATCAGCGTGAATCCCCGCACCAGACACACCCAGCACCTCCACACACGCCGTACACAAACGCGCAGTCGGCGACTTCGCAGTCTCACGCGCAAATGCGACCGCGATCCGCACTGACTGCTCGCCGTTCAAACCGCACACGCAAACATCGTCGGCACCCACCCGTAAATGGACATCTGATCCTTCCGCACCAACTGTGCGGTCACAGCGAAGAGGCGAACCGAAAATAGCACACCCTCATGCGAAACGCCGCGCTGAATCCCTGCCGGGTGCCCAATGGAGTTTTCCGTTGCATGTCGACAGGCAGTTGACACCTTGCGGCTGAACCCGTTCTGGCGCCGCGTGCGCTCGATGGATGCGCGCTTCGGTAGAGGCGCCAAGCCCTTCGTGCCGACGGTCCAGCACTGACGGTTGTTCTGTTGCGAATTCGTCTGCACGGGTCGCGCGATGCCGCGCCGTCGAGTGAGCGACTGGGCAGGACACCGTGGCTGGCGGTGCCGGTCAGGTAGTGTGAGATACTTCGAGCAGGCAGCACCGAGCGAGACCGGGCCCGCTCTCTCGCTGATCAGATCGCGGCCATGCCGAGCGCCGCCGAAGTTGCCCAACGACTTGAGATTCTCCTAGGAATCCGACTATCCGGATCGCACGTTTCAGATTCTGGCAAGGCCGCCGAACGGACCGATCATCTCTCGCTAGGAGACGAGGCCGAGAAGGACCACGCCGACTCCAAAGGTACGCATGTCGGTCGCCACTCAACCTTGCCGACAACGAAGCCCGTCGCTGAGAATGAAGCGTGGCCGCTGGGCCAGGAGGCCAGAGGCCCAGGCCAATCATCTAGCGCCCCGACTGTTTGCCTGCTGTACGCTTGCGGGCACTCGGGCTTCCTGGCATAGTCGTCGTGTGACAATGCACCGGGAACCGGCGAAGGCGAAGATTGTCGTAGCAGATTTCACGGGTACTGGTCGAGACGTGTCGGACCATTTACGGGCCAGGTTGTACATCGACGACGTGCCCACGCACAAGGTCACATTTAGTCTCAGTCACCTCGACATCATGCGAATCGACGCGGAGTCGCCGGACGCGATCGAAGATGTGTGGGACCGTGCCATTGAGGAAATGTCCAGGCGGCTTGCGGCGGAGCTGACGTACGCCGGTCTACTCGGTTTCACAAACCCCATCAACGTGCAGTCACACTTGTCGAGCTTTGGCTCCGAGGCATTTCGACGGGGCCTTCGAAGGCCCGGTGCCGTGCTCGTCACTTTCGAGATCTGACTGTCGGTTTGCGTCTGCTCCTGCATCCGTCCGCTGGATCTCCGGCCAACAACGCGCCAACGCCGACGCGAGCCTCGTATAGTTCTGCGTTGAGCATTGAGCCCACGGTGCGCTCGGATGTGCAACCCCAACTGCATGCCTCAGCAGATTCGCGGACGACGTCTCCGGTGAATTCACCACGTCCGTTCCCCCGCGGCCGCGGGTCGGGTCAGCACCGTCGTTCGATGCTGACTGAAACGAGGGCGCAGTCGTTTCGGTACGGGTATGGTTCGGGTGTCTCGTCAACCAAGGGTCGGGTTGTCCAATGAGCAGCGACGGGGATCCAGATTTGCTCAGTGACGATGCTCCCTTCGCCGCCGCACCGGACGCGCCAAATCCCGAAGAAGAAGTGCCGACCGGCGCAAAACGGATGAAAGCGTACGTCGTCGCTCTCGGGCCCGGCCTGATCACTGGAGCGTCGGACGACGACCCATCCGGTATCGCGACGTACTCCCAGGCTGGCGCGAAGTATGGCTTTGGGATGTTATGGGCGGCGTTGTTGACGTTTCCGTTGATGGCCGCCGTGCAGGAAATCTGTGATCGCACCGCGCTCGCTACCGGGCAAAGCCTTGGCGAACTGATCACGCGCCGGTTCACTCGAGTGTGGCGGATCGTGATTGGTTTCTTGATCATCGCACTGTGCGTTGCCAACGCCTTGAACGTCGCAGCCGACCTCGTCGCCGTCGGCGCTGGCATGCACCTCTTGAACGCCGGGCCGACCACATTGTGGGCCGTGCTCGCTGGTGCAATCACCATCGGGCTTCTGGTCGTTGAGTCGTACACCATGATCTCAAAGATTTTCAGGGTCTTCGCCGTCGCCCTGGTCTCCTACGTCGCCGTCGTCTTCGTTGTCCATCTGAACTGGCGGACTGTCCTCGGCGACACGGTCGTACCCCACGTCACGTTGTCCAAGGGTTACCTCGCGTTGTTGATCGCAGTGCTCGGCACGACAATCTCGCCGTACCTGTTCTTCTGGCAAACGATGAACAGGGTCGAGGACATGCGCGACGAGAAGATCGGCGGCAACCAAGCCATTGCGCTGCGGCGACGTGGCCGTGACGCAGCCGATTACAAACTGCGAACCAGTCGCTTTGACGTGTTCTTCGGGATGGGATTTTCTAACCTGGTGATGTTCGCGATCATCGCCTCCACCGCCGCCACTCTCGGTGCAAAAGGGCATGTGGACATCGGCTCAGCCGACCAAGCAGCCGAAGCCCTGCGCCCCATCGCAGGCCGATTCGCCTCGACACTCTTCGCTCTCGGGTTCATCGGTTCCGGAATGCTCGCCATTCCCGTACTAGCAGGCGCTGGTGCAGCGGGATTCAGTGGCCTGACCGGCAAACGCACCGGTTTCTCAAACAAGATTCGGGAGGCCCCCCTCTTCTACGGCCTAGTGGCTGCGGGCACCATCGCCGGCATGACCTTCAGTCTCGTCGGCGCGAACCCGATCAAGCTCCTCGTGTTCGTCGCCGTCGTCAACGGCATCGTGGCCGTACCATTCTTGCTCATCGTCATGCTCGTCTCCGGCAACCCGGAAATCATGGGCAGCTACGTCAACAAGAAACTCGCAGCAACCCTCGGTTGGCTGACATTAGCCGTGATGGCGCTCGGCGCCATCGCACTCATCTTCACCAGCAGCGGCGGATAGCACCAAGTTCGACATCAGGTTGACATGGGCCGCATCTGGCTCTTCGGAGCTGAGCGGGAGTTGACGGTCCTCACCTGAGTACAGGAACTCGGCGAGTCTGGTGGTTCTTGAACCAACCGAGTCACAATCCCGCCCCTGTGGAATCGAACCTACTCGCATGTGCGAGTTGCTAGCCGGCCGCAGATCACCGTGCAGGTGTCGTCGACCGGCATGGCGAAGCCTCGCAAGCACACATCCAACCGTGCGCCCGGGTGCAGATGGCCATGCCGATTCACTGAAAATGTGTCCTGTGATTGGAGTGTTGACGATCTGGAGAACCAACATCGTCCTGGCTCAGGAGACCTTTCACGCGAATACGCGACTACCTCACACCCAAACCATCGGTGGATCCAGGTTTTGGTCCGACTGCCAGGTCTGAAGTCGCTGGCGACCCGTATCGCCAACGACTTCGAGTCGCGGTCGCCCTCGGTGGGTGCTGGCCCGCTGGGCTCGTACGGTGTCCATCAACGGTCAGCGGCCTGTGTGAAGCGCCGTCAGCGATGGCTGGAAACGCCGTGTTGCGATTCAAGGAACACGTTGCCCATTGCCTGACGCTGCTCGGTAGTGGTTGTGCTGGTCAGCAGCGGAAGCACTTCGGCCTCTTCGCTCGCCGCATGTTCGTGCACTTTGGTAGCAAACTCCGTGAAAGTGGTCTCGAACTTGTCTGATCCAGTGTCGAAGCCCTTGAGTTTCGTGAGCACGTCGCTGGCGGCGCCTTCCTCGCGTGTGCGGTCGTCAGCGATCCGAGTCCCTTCGTCCCCGAGCTTGCGTAACGCTGGATAGATCACCGATTCTTCGGCTGCCTCGTGCACCGCGAGGAACTCGGCGAGGGACTCGAATTCTTCCGTGCGGTCGCTCCCGGTCTTGTTCAACACGGCAGCCAGTCGTGCGGCGACATCTTTGTGTTGCTCGAGTACCACTTCACTGACATCTTTGTTCGTTGTCGACATTGCTATCTCCTCAATAGAATTGGTTACACAGCTCATACCCCTTCTCTGTTGTGCCCAGACCCGACCGAGGACGACGCCACACCTCGCCGCCAGCACACCGCAGAAACCGCCGCCGCGCAGAACCCCACGGCCGCAACACCCCCGAGCAATCCGGGCAGACAAACTCACCCGCGAACAATCCGCTCTCGACTTCGAGCGATTCGATACCTACGATGATCACCAGTGCCTCCGGGCGCCAAGAGGACCCTCCCGTCACTGTCCAGGTGAATCAGCGGGAGGGTCCTTACGCGTCCAGTCTCACTGCGCCCGACCCCCACCCCCAAACACCAGCCTCACCCAACCTGTCTCCAACAGACCCACCCATCCTCAACGAACATGTCGCTCTACAACCGTGCTCGGGAGATGCCGCATGCCGACGAGTTGTTCGCAATTGAACTATCGGACGACGTCAATCGCCTCAAGGGCGGACGGTACGTCGACTGTCGAGTACACCTAGCGAGCGTGGGCACGGCACATCGCCTCGGGTATGAGGAACTCCGGAACAGCCAGTAGCGCTAAGCCTGTCAGTGACGGAATCGCTCACTCTACGTTCATAGACGGCGATCATCGGAAACGCAACCGTGAGTATTGCGGCGACAATCGACTCTCTTGCCGGGAAGAACCCGAGCCGCCCGCCACTCGAAGTGGCCGGAGCGCTTCTGCGGTTGATCGCACGCGCTCTCCTGCCTGTTCGTCGAACGTTCTGGCTCTGCCGCTGGCTGGCGATCCGACGTTGGCCATTCTCGGATTGCCGGAATATTCGTGACCGATCACCGGAGGGTCTGGAAAGTTGGTTATTGGGGTAACCGACGTCCATGATCCCGATCTTCGCCGCAGGCATATACATCGGAGGCGGCGCACTCTTGCTCATCCTCATCATCGTCGTGGTCGTGCTGCTGCTGCGACGTTGACATCTTCGGGGACGACAAGCCGAAAGCACTCCAAGGTCGTCCCGATGGTTTCGGATCTGCAAGTGAGACAACGTTCGCGTGAGTTGGTCGCTATCTGGAGGTACAGAAAATGTCCGGTCCGTTACAGGTGATTGCTGTGAGTTGCGGTCCGGGAGCCGTCTTGGGGGAGCGAGTACTCGCAGAAGCCGATCGGCTCCAAGGACGAGGAGTGCTGCGCCTGCTCGACGTGCTCGTCGTCGCCAAGGATGATGATGGCAGGATCCAGCGTGTGGTAGGCGGTGATGACGACTTCGGCGGCGTTCTCGCGAGTGTGGTCCTGGGTGAAGGTGCCGTGGTGGTGGAACCGTCGGTGAGTGATGCGTTCCCCGGTTTCGACCCGGCAGACGTGTGGGCACTGGCCGAGTCGTTGGCACCCGGAGCTGCAATTGCGTTCCTCCTCATTGAGCACGGCTGGGCCCAGCCACTCTTGGATGCCATCGGCGACGCCGGTGGAGTGCTGCTGGGCGAAGGTTTCCTCTCTTCTGAAGCCGGTTTCCGCCTCGCCGCCGAGATCGCTGCGATCGAAGACAGTGCTCAGGCGATTGCGTTGGTGCAGGCCGCCGAAACTGACGCAACGTTGCTCGCGATCGAGGCCGAGATCCACGCCTGCGAAGCAGTCGCGGCATCAGACGCCATTCGCGCCGCTGCGGCTGCCAGCGCTGTTCGCGCGCTGATCTCCGCTGGCATCATCGAGCAAGCAGCCGCACACGAGGCGATCGACGCCTTGACTGCTGCCGGCTTGATCGTCGCCGCGGCTCGCGAGTTCGCGGCCGAGGCCGTCGCTGAAGGCGCAGCAAGGACGAAGGCCGCTTCGATCACTCTTGCTCAAGCGCGCGTCCTTCGCTACCTGCCGACCAAGTTAAGTTTCGCGGTCATCGCCAACAAGCTCGGCATCTCTCGGTCGGCAGCAAAGGAGCGCGCCGAGCGCGCGTACAAGAAGCTTGGAGTTCACAGCCGAGCCGATGCAGTCAGCAAAGCCCGTGCGCTCAAGCTCATCGACTGAGATCACCGCGAGCATTCAGCTTCGTTGGCAGATGCCAACACCCGGGTCCGCGCCGCTAGCGCGGCCAGCACGTCGACCAGCGACTCGCCGCTCAACGGTGGTTCACTTTCGGCATGGACTTGAAGAACAGCACAGGAGGGGCGGCGCACGTTCCGCAGGAGGGCCATCGAGGGCAACGGGCGGGCTGGCTTCGTGCAGCAGTGCTCGGGGCGGATGACGGTATCGTCTCTGTCGCCAGCCTTTCCATTGGAGTCGTCGCTTCGGGGGCGTCGCGCACCGCCGTAGTCGCTGCGTCCATCGCCGCGCTCGTCGCTGGTGCCATGTCGATGGCTGCAGGCGAGTACGTTTCGGTGAGTTCACAGCGCGATGCTGAACTGGCCGATTTGGCTCGTGAACGCGATGAAATCGGCCACGACCCGGTAGGCGAAACACGCGAACTCGCCGCGATCTACCGCCACCGAGGCCTGCCCGCTGAGCTCGCCTCCCAGGTTGCGGATGCGCTGATGAAGCATGATCCGATCGAAGCACACGCCAGAGACGAGTTAGGCCTCCAGGAACACACTCGAGCCCGCCCCGTGCAGGCAGCGCTCTCTTCCGCGTTCAGCTTCGTTTTCGGTGCGCTCGTCTCGTTTCTGGCCTTGATCGTGGCACCGGGTCGCTATCGGGTTCCAGCACTTATTGCCGCATCCATGATCGCCCTCGTGCTGCTCGGAATCGCGGGAGCTAAGACGGGCGGAGCGAATATCTCGCGGGCTGCACTGCGTGTCGGGCTTTGGGGCAGCGGTGCAATCGCGGTCACCGCGCTCGTCGGTCATCTCTTCCACAGCGCTAGAACAGAAAACCCCAGCTCACAGGCACCGGTGCTCACCTTTGGTGAACACCGGTGCACTGCAAAATACCCATTCGCGGAGAGAGTGGGATTTGAACCCACGGTGAGTTGCCCCACACACGCTTTCCAGGCGTGCCGATTCGGCCGCTCTCGCATCCCTCCGTACGACCCGTTACTCCGAAGAGCGACGCATCAGGTAGCGCGAGAATGGTAACGGCCCGCTAGCGTGCTGCACACCTGCGCGAGCAGGGAAATGCAACGCAATGCGTACGAGCGCGATGCCACTCATTCGGGTCTGTCGAGTGTGATGGTGGTCGGGTCCTGTGCAACGAGCACCCGTGAAACAGGTCAGGGCCTGACGGCAGCAGCCTTCAGCGGTTTCGCTTGTGTGCCGCAGACCGCCTGGCCACTATCACCGTCGACAGACCCGCTCGGCGCCCCCAACTACCTCGAGCGTTCCAGCAGTCGCTGCGCTCTGACGGCCAGCGATGGTGCCCCGATGTGCTCGGCGATCGCCGCGAACTCGTCGGTCGGGCCCTTCCAGTGCCAGTCGTCCACGGTGCCGACGGCGACATCGGTCTCGATCGTGGCGATGCGCCGGAACAGCAGTGCCAGCTCGAAATCGTTGTGCAGCGTCCTGGCAAGCTTCTCGGCGGCGCGCGGACCGGGAATATACCACATCCCCGATGTCGGCGGGATCGCCTCGAGGTGCTCGTACCGCGCAAGCACGGCAGAGGCGCTCTTCGCTCCCCAACCGGCAAGCCCGGGGAACCCGTCGGCGGTGTCGCCGACGAGTCCGAGATAGTCGGGGATACTCGACGGCCCCACCCCGAATTTGGAGATCACTCCTGCTTCATCGACGATCTCCTGCTTGCGCCGGTCGTATTGCACGATACGCGTGCCGCGTACGCACTGTCCGAGGTCCTTGTCCGGCGTCACGATCAGCGCCTGCGTCACCCGGTCGTCACGCTCAGCCACGAGTGCGGCAGCCCCGAGCGCATCATCGGCCTCGAACTCGACCATCGCCCACGTGGTGATACCCATGGCGACGAGCGCCGCCTCCATCGTCGGGATCTGCATCAGCAATTCGTCGTCCATGCCCGAACTCGTCTTGTAGCCGGGCCACAGGTCGTTGCGGAAGCTCTCGATGATGTGATCGGAGGCGACACCGAGGTGCGTCGCACCCTCTGCGATCAACTGCAACGTCGAACTGAGCACGCCGACCGTTGCGGCGTACGGCCCGGCGTCGCCGTGGCGCGACACCTGGCCGAAGTGCTGGCGGAACAGTTCGTAGGTGCCGTCGATCAGATGAACCTTCATCCCGCGACACATTACTTCCCCAGCACTTCACGCATACCTCGTGCCAGCAAGGGCTGCTCGGCGGTAGCTTCCGTTCGTGAGCAGCGCCGTCTTGACCGTCCGCACCGATCGCGACCGTTCGCTCCGGCGACGGCACCCGTGGATCTTCAGCGGAGCCGTCGAGCGTGTGCAGGGTTCCGCCGAAGCCGGTGACGTCGTCGAGGTCCGCACTCCCAAGGGAGAATTCCTTGCCTGGGCGGCGTACAACCCGCACTCACAGATCGTCGCCAGGGTGTGGAGCTTCGATCACGATCGGGCCGTCGACGAGACGCTCGTTGCCGACCGTATCGAGACAGCTGTCGCCAGGCGCGACGGGATGTGGGCGTCGACGAACTCGGCACGGCTGGTGTTCGCCGAGAGCGACCTCGTCCCTGGACTGATCGCCGATCGCTACGGCTCCACCGTTGTCATCGAAGTGACCGCAGCGTCGAGCGAGCGGTGGATCGACACGATCACGGCAACGCTCGCGCGGCTACCAGGCGTCGAATCGGTCTACGAGCGATCAGACCTCGATGTCCGCTCACGTGAGGGATTGGCGCAGCGCTCGGGTTTGCGAGCCGGTTCGGAACCGCCGGAGTTCATCGAACTCGTCGAAGGCGGTATCCGCCTGCTCGTCGATGTCCGCAACGGCCACAAGACGGGCTTCTACCTCGACCAACGCGACAATCGCGAGGTGCTCCGAACGACGGTCGCTCCTGGCGAACGGGTGCTCAACGTCTTCGCATACACCGGCGCCTTCTCCGTCGTCGCTGCGGTTGCCGGCGCCACCGACGTCGTCGCCATCGACTCGTCAGGGCCGTCGTTGGCCCTCGTCGCGAAGAACCTCGGACTCAACGGCTTCGGTCCAGCGACCACCGCGACGACCATGCTCGAAGCCGATGCCTTCACCGAACTCCGCACGCTACGTGATCGCGGCGAGCGATTCGACGTCATCATCCTCGACCCGCCAAAACTCGCCAATTCCTCCAGGCCTGAGCAGTTGAACCGCTCGACCCGGGCCTACAAGGACATCAACCTGCTGGCGTTCAAACTGTTGAGCCCCGGCGGCAGGCTGATGACGTTCTCGTGTTCCGGGGCGGTCAGCGACGATCTGTTCCAGAAGGTCGTCGCCGGTGCGGCGCTCGACGCCCAGCGTGAGGCCGTCATCGAACGTCACTTGCACCAATCGAGCGACCATCCAATCCACCTCGCCGTACCGGAGACGAGTTACCTCAAGGGCCTCGTCTGCCGCGTCATCGACTGACCGGCGTTGCCCATGGCTGGTTCCCTGGCCCGGTTTGCTGCCAAGCATGGCGGGTAGGTGGACTCAGTTTGTTATCTGGCTGCGGAGCTTGGTGACCCAGTCGTCGGCTTGCAGCCAACGCTGGTCGGCGTGCTCACGGGCCGTCGACGCCTGCGGGCCGGCGGCAGGATAGGAGCCGAGGAATTTCACGTGCCCCTGCTTGGCATGCAGTTCACGCAGCACGTCGGCCATCAACTCGTCGTCGAGGTGGCCGTTGGCGTAGATGACGAAGCAATAGTCACCGAGCCCGCCGTCCTTCGTCGGACGAGACAGCAGGTTCGACAGGTCGATCCGCCTGGCTGCGAACTCCTGGAGGATCGAGATCAGGCTGCCAGGCTCGTTGGCCCGCTGATAGACGACGAGCGCCGTGCGGTCGTGACCCGTGCTCGCCGGGATGCCGTGCTTGGCGACGAGTACGAACCGCGTCTGATTGCCAGGATGATCGGCGATGTCCTCGGCAACGATCGTCAGCCCGTACAGCTCGGCGTTGATGCGCGGGGCGACGGCTGCCGTGCCGGGAGACTGCGATTCACCGACCATCCGTGCAGCCTCAGCGGTCGAGTTGGTGGCGTGGATGTCCGCGTCCGGAATGGCACGACGTAGGTAGGCGTGGCATTGCGCTGTCGCCACTGGGATCGAGAACACGACTTTGATGTCCTCGAGTTGCGTACCGGCAGGTGCCAGCAGGCAGTGTTCGATATCGAGGACGACCTCACGCTGAATCAACAGGTGATGGTTGAAGGCCAGTTCGTCCTGGCTGAGGTTGACGGTTCCCTCGATCGAGTTCTCGATCGCCACGAACCCGAGTTCGATGTCGCCTGCCTCGACGGCGTCGAGGACGTCCGGCATCGAACGCATCGGAATCAACTCGTCATCGGCGAGATCGGCCTGGTTGCGCAGCGCCTGCTCGGTAAATGTGCCAGCTGGCCCGAGGTAGCCAATCCGACGACGTGGATGATCTGCGCTGCTCACTCCTCAAGACTATGGCTTCGGCTACGGCGACTCCCCCGCATTTCGCTGCCGGCCGCCCGTAGACCTCCAGGTCGCGCGCCGGGATTCGTCAGACACCGGCACAATGGAGCCGATGAACGAACAGGCACTGCGTGGCCTTCTTGAAGATCTCCGCAGCGGCCGTATGTCCGCTGATGAAGCCGTCACCAGCCTGCAGCGCCTGCCGTTCGCCGATCTCGGCGATGCCCGCATCGACCACCATCGGGCACTCCGTCAAGGTCGTCCGGAGGCGATCTACGGACCTGGAAAGACGCCGGAGCAATGCGTGCGCATCGTCGGCGAACTGCTGTCGCACGACGACGGCCCGGTCGTTCTCTCACGCGCCGACGCCGAACAGTCCGGGGCCGTCCTCTCCGAGTTTCCGTGCGGAGAACAACGTGGCAGAACGATCGTCTGGCGCAGTCCATTGACTCGGCGTACCGATCGCGTCATCATCTGCAGCGGCGGAACATCCGATCTCCCAGTTGTCGAGGAATGCGCTGCAACGCTGACGGCCTACGGCTTCGACCCCGTCCTGCTGATCGATGTCGGCGTCGCCGGTCTGCACCGCTTATTGGCGCACACCGACGATTTGGCAGCAGCCGATGCGGTCGTCGTCGTCGCCGGGATGGAGGGCGCGCTGGCCAGCGTCGTCGGTGGACTCGTGGCTGCGCCCGTTGTCGCCGTGCCGACGAGCACGGGATACGGAACGAGCTTCGCAGGCGTGACAGCACTGTTGTCGATGCTCTCGTCGTGCGCTTCCGGCATCACCGTCGTCGGTATCGACAACGGCTTCGGTGCTGCGTGCGCCATCGCCAGGATGCTCGGGCCGAACACGGCCACCCGACCGACCCGGTCCGGCGTCGACAACGCTGGCAGTACTGGTAACGCTGGCAGTACTGGCAATACCGGCGCGGTGTCCGTATGACCCGTATTGCATGGTTCCACTGCTTCAACGGCATTGCCGGCGACATGGCTCTCGGCGCGCTCATCGACGCCGGCGCAGACGTCGAGTTCATCCGGTCGACGGTCAAGGCGATGGGCATCGACGATTGGGCCATCGAGCCGCAACGGACGCAGCGGTGCGGAATCACCGCCATCCAGGCGGGCGTCAGTGCCCCCGATCTGCACCACCATCGGCGCTACGGCGACATCCGCACGATGATCGCCGAAGCGACGATCGACGAGCGGGTACGCAGACGAGCGCAGGTCGTGTTCCGTGAACTGGCGGAGGTCGAAGGCGCGATCCACGGCGTCGACGCTGACGACGTCGAATTCCACGAGGTCGGTTCACTCGACGCCATCGTCGACGTCGTCGGAACCTGCGCGGCGCTCGAATCGCTTGGCATCGACGAGGTCCACTGTTCAACGCTCGCCGTCGGAACGGGCACGTTCAACGCAGCTCATGGCGTGCTCCCGAATCCAGGCCCTGCGGTTGTCGGTCTGCTCGTTCGACGTGGCGCTCCTGTGCGTGGCGTCGATGTCGAGATGGAGTTGACGACACCCACCGGAGCCGCACTGATGACCGGCCTGGCTTCGACGTTCGGACCGATCCCGCCGATGACGGTCGAAGACGTCGGCTACGGTGCCGGCACCCGCGACCTCCTCGGGCGCCCGAACGTCGTGCAGGTCGTGGTCGGTGAATCGACCGTCGCCTCTCGCGTTTCGTCGCCCGGCCAGCCGGTCAGACTGCTCGAAACGAACGTCGACGACGTCACCGGTGAGGTCCTTGCACATACGGTCAGCGCGCTGATGGACGCCGGTGCCCACGATGCCTGGATCACGTCGATCCTGATGAAGAAGGGCCGCCCCGCCTACACGATCCACGTACTCGCCGAACCGACGCTCGCCGCTTCGCTCAGCGAGATCCTCATCTCCGAGACCGGGACGCTCGGCATACGCGGCAGCACGATCGAACGGTGGCCGCAGCGCAGAACGAACTCGACGACGACGATCGACGGGTACGTTGTCGCCACCAAGACGAACGACGACGGGCGGACCAAAATCGAACACGACCACGCAGCTGCCGTCGCCGTCGCAACCGGACGGCCGCTGCGATCGATCCACCAGCCCCCTGATCACGCCCACGACGACCACGACCACGACCACGAGCCCGCTGATCACGGGAACCACCGATGAGCGCTACGCAGCACGGCATCGCCCCGATCATCGATTCTGCCGCCGTCCAGGCGCTACAGCACATCGATGGAGCCGACGTCGTGATCGCCGACGTTCGCTGGTACCTCGACGGACGGTCAGGTTCTGCCGCCTACGAGACGGGTCACGTCCCCGGGGCGATCTTCGTCGACCTCGATCACGACCTCTCCGACCACTCACAACCGACGAGCGCCGGCCGGCATCCGCTACCAACCCCGGAACAGTTCTCGGCTGCGATGTCACGGCTCGGAATCGGCGACGACACGGTCGTCATCGCCTACGACGACGCCGGCGGCAGTACCGCTGGACGCCTGGTGTTCATGCTGCGCGTCATCGGTCACCAGGCGGCACTGCTCGACGGTGGGCTGCAGGCATGGACGACGGCACTCGAAACGGGCATGTCACCGACGGCATCAGCGGCCGAAGTCACGGGAACCGTGTTCACGACGGTCGAGTGGCCGAAGGAACGGTTTGCGACGGCGGACGACCTCGCCAATGCGTCAGCCGAGCGTGTGGTCCTCGATGCCAGGGCGGCGGACCGTTTCCGTGGCGAGAACGAAGTCGTCGACCCGAGCGCCGGGCACATCCCGTTTGCCCGCAACGCGCCGTGGGGTGCCAACATCGTGCAGCCGGGCGGACGGTTCAAGCCTGTCGAAGCGCTGCGTGAGCAGTTCCGGGCGCTCGGCGTCGACAGCGATACGGCGGTGACCTGCTATTGCGGTTCGGGTGTGTCAGCGTGCAACGATCTCCTGGTGCTCGAGCACATCGGCGTCACCGATACACGTCTGTTCGTGCCCTCCTGGTCAGGTTGGTCTGCTGACCCAGCACGCCCGATCGCCACAGGTGACGCATGAGCACAGGTGACGCATGAGCACAGGTGACGCATGAGCACAGGTGACGATGACGTGTACCGCCGATGATGCGCGCTGCCGTACCGACATCGGAGAACCATGGCGGGACAGGCGTGGAGATCGCCGGGCTCCATGCCCTCCGCAAGGCTCGCCGCCGCCACCGGGTCAAGGATCTCGAATGGTTCGACGTCCTGTACCAGGTGTACATCGTCGCCGGCATCGGTGGCGGAGTCGTCTGGTGGTTGAGCAGCCTCGCCAAGGACGGGCGGTTGAGTGCCGCCGGCACCGCCGACTTCTTCTCCAGGGCGCCGTCGTGGATCGGGCTGGCGGCGGCGATCGCCATCTTCCTCGGTGTTCGCTCTGGATCGTCCGGTGGCCCGCTGGCCATCGAGGACGCCGACGTCCGTCACGTCCTACTGGCACCGATCCCGTTACGCGTGTCGTTGCGTCAGCCCGCCCAGCAACGTGTCAGGGCCGTCGTCTTCTCCGGTCTCGTCGTCGGGGCGATCGCCGGTGAACTGACGGGTCAACGCCTCGGGCAGTCGACGATGTCGTGGTTGCTCAGCGGCGCGGCAGCCGGCGCAACGATTGCGCTCGCCACCGTCATCGCCGCGCTGATCACCCATGCGCTCGGGCGCCGCATCGGCCTGATCATCACGTTTGTCGCCGGCGCCGTGATCGTCGTCCAGGCATTCGCTGCGTTGCGGGCGATCGGCGTCGGCCCGCTGGATACGGTCGGCTCACTGGCGATGTGGGGAGGGCGCATCCATGTCCTCGACCTGCTCGCCCCGGTCGTCATCATCGGCCTCGGTGTCTTCGCCTATCTCGAACTCGAGCATCTCTCCGTCGACCAGATGGCCCGTCGTAGTGCGCTCGTCAGTCAACTGCGCTTCGCCGCCACGATGCAGGACCTGCGAACTGTCGTGCTGCTGCGCCGCCAGCTGAGTATGGAAGTTCCACGTACGAGACCGTACGTACGGCTGAAGTTGCGGCGCATCCCGATCGTCAGCCGAGGCCTCCGCAGCTTCGCCCGCTTCCCGGCCAAACGACTGTTCCGGATGGCTGTGCTGGCGATCGTCGCCGGCGGCGCACAGGTCGCTGTCTACCGCGGCACCACGCCGGCGTTGATCCTGGCGACGTTCGCAGGTTTCCTACTCGGGCTGGACTGCATCGAACCGTTCTCGCAGGAACTCGATCACCCGAACCTCACCGACGGCCTGCCGCTCGAACCCGGCTGGCTGTTCCAGCGACTGCTGATCGCTCCGATGATCGTCATGGTCGCCTTCTCACTGATCGGCGCAGCGACGGCATGGGCGATCCAACGCACGACCGGTGCGCTCGTCGTCGGCCTGATCATCGGTCCCGCCGGAGCGTTGGCAACGTTGATGGGTGCCGTCTCCAATGCCATCGGCGGAGCGCCGGATCCGACGACTCAGGGCAACGAAGCGTTCTTCCTGCCACCAGAGGTCGCTGGTGTCAAGTTCGCCGCCAAAGCGCTGTGGCCGTTGATCCTCTCGTTCCTCGGCGTCATCCCGATCCTCGCCGTACGCACCGGTGCTCGGCACGGCGACAGCGCCATTGCCTCCGCGGTTCGCGGCGCGGTCGGCGCACTGGCGATCGCGGCGATGTACATGTGGTGGATCGGTAAGCGCCTGGCGTTCAAGAAGTGGTTCCGCACGATGATGGAAGACGGCAAGAAGCAGACAGGGTTCGGCACATGAAGATCTGCCGGTCGATCGAACAGCGGGAGCACTGACCCATGGCCAACCACATCATCGACGCGCGAGAGCTGTCGAAGGACTACGGCGACGGGCCGGCGCTGGCACCGCTGACGCTGCAGGTCGAGGCAGGCGAACGCGTCGCCCTCGTCGGCCACAACGGATCCGGCAAGAGCACACTGTTGAAGATGGCCGCCGGCATGCTCACACCGAGTGCCGGATCGGTCAAGATCGCTGGCCAACCGGTTGGCTCGATCGGTGCGCGTAGGGCACGGAGCTACCTCGCGGATTCGCCGAGCTTCTACGACGACCTCTCCGTCAGAGAACACCTCGAATACGTCGCCAGGCTCCACGGGGTCGAGGACTGGGAATCGATGAGCGACGATCTGCTCGAACACCTCGGTCTCACCGACCGGGCAGATGATCTGCCGACGACCTTCAGTCGCGGCCTGCGCCAGAAGGCGGCGATCGCCATCGCCTTCATCCGTCCGTTCGAGTTGCTGCTCGTCGACGAACCGTTCGTCGGCCTCGACGCCCAGGGCCGCGAGGCGCTGGTGCAGTTGTTCGATCAGGTCGCAGAGGCTGGTGCCACGCTGATCGTCGCCACCCACGAACTGAGTTTCGCAGACCGCACGACGCGCATGATCGGTCTCCGAGACGGCGAAGTCGTCCACGACGGCGAGGCAAACGCCGAACTCGCCAGATCATTGCTGGAATAGGTCCGCTACATCCCGAACGGCGCATGCGCGTGTCGCAGCGGCCTTACGCAGCAACTATGGTGGTCCGCCTATGACAACGTTCGTCACCGTGAGCTCCCCCTCCTACGATGCCTCATCCCTTGCTACGAAGCTGACAGAGAAGACAGCGGATGGCTGGACGGTCGTCACCATTGTTCCGACCGGCAGCGAGGTCACCGCCTTCCTCAGTCGTGACGACGCCGACACGCCTGCAGCAGCGCCGACGGACGCACCTTCGCAGGCGGCTGCGAGTGATCCCTCCGGCAGCTATACGATGCCGACCAGTCTTTCTGCTGAGGTCGTCGCACCGGCCGTGGTCGCAGAACCTGCAGGTTGGGGTTCAGCCCCCGATCCAGCTCCGGCACCGGCTCCCGCTGTCTTCGAGCCGGCACCGGCATACCAACCGGCACCCGCTCCCGCACCCGCACCAGCCCCGGTCAGTTCCGTTCCAGCCGGCTGGTACGCCGATCCGTCCGGTCGTTTCGAACTGCGCTACTGGGACGGTTCACAATGGAGCGAGCACGTCTCACGCGGTGGACAGCAATTCACTGACGCTCCGACGGCCTGACGAACTCGGGTTCTTTCTCGCCTATGCGGGTGACATCGATCGGCCATGCCGGCATGTTGATCGAGACTGCTTCGGTCTCGATCGTCTGTGACCCATGGTTTCAACCGGCGTTTCTCGGGTCGTGGTTCGTTTTCCCGCGCAACGACCAACTGAGCCCTGCACTACGGCAGCGCATCGAAAACGCGGACTACCTGTACATCAGCCACCTGCACGCCGACCATCTCGACGAACCGTTCCTGCGTGAGCACATCAAGCGAGATATCGCCGTCCTCGTGCCGGGCTACCCGACGCGGGAACTCGAACGCCGGATCCGGGCGTTGGGATTCACGAACATCATCAGAACCTTCGACACCGAAGAGCTCGATCTTGGTCACGGGGTGACGGCGGCGATCCACGTCGAAACCTCGATCACCGACGGACCTGGCGGTGATTCAGCGCTCGTCGTCAGCGACGGCTCCACCAGGATCGTCGACCAGAACGACTGCCGCACGACCGACCTCGATGCGCTGCGTTCTCACGGGCCCGTCGATCTGCACTTCCTGCAGTACTCCGGGGCGATCTGGTACCCGATGGTCTACGACGAGACGCCGCGCGACATGCGACGCCTGTGCGACGCCAAAGTCGAGAGCCAGTACGCCAGGGCAATCAACTACGTCAAGGCGATCGACGCCCGCTATGTCGTCCCGTCTGCGGGTCCGCCGGTGTTCCTCGACCCGGAACTCAGCCATCTCAACGTCATCACCGGACACGAACTGTCGATCTTTCCGGATCAGCGAGGATTCATCGAGCGGCTGCGACGACAATGGCGCGGCAATGGCATCTTCAACATCCCCGGCACGCAGATCGACATTTCTCCCGAGTCGATTACCGTCACCCACCCGCTGCCGCAGGCAGACGTCGACGCGATCTTCGACGACAAGGCTGCGTACCTCGCCACGTACGCCTCCGACTGGAGCGGATGGCTGGATGACTACAAACAAACCTGGGCACAGCCATCAGACGATCTGCTCGAGCGATTGCAGGCGTGGTGGCAGCCGCTCCTGGCGATCGCTCCACATCTGCGTCAGGCGATCGGCGCCAATGCGCTCGTCAGGACAGGCGATCTGGCCATCCTCATCGACTTCCCCAACGGCGAGGTCCGTCGCCACGCCGGTGAACCATTCGATTTCTCCTTCGACATACCACGCCGATTGGTCGAAACCGTCGCCAACGAGCAGGCCGTCGACTGGTCGAATTCATTGTTCCTCTCCTGCCGCTTCAGCGCATGGCGACGCGGTCCGTTCAACGAGTACCTGTACAACTTCTTCAAGTCGTTGTCCGTCGTTCGCATGCGCCGCGCCGAGGCGGAAGCGATCCGCAAACGTTTTCCGGATGAAGAAGACGCCAAGGATCTCGCTGCCGAGATCGAGCTCGGCGGCTATGTGATGCAGCGGTACTGTCCCCACCGCCGTGCCGACCTCACCGTTTTCGGGGAGATCGAGGACGGCAGCCTCGTCTGCACGCTGCACGGTTGGCGCTTCGACCTCGGCACCGGCCGCTGCCTCACCGCCGACGACACCGCCATACGCATTCGTCCCAGCGTCGAGCAGGACGTCACTCCCACGCCGTGACGTCGGCATTGTGATCATCGACACTGCGACGTCGGCATCGTGATCGTCGAGCTCGAGATCGTTTGACGTCATAGAAGTCACTCATGCACGTCTCTTCTTCAGCGAAGGAGCGAACATGAGACTCAGGAAACGCACGCGGGCGGCGGTCAGACCGGTCGACCGGTCGTTTGCGGTCTGGCGCGACGACTCGAACCTGCTCGAACGATGGCTGCTCGTCGAACCGGCGTACAGCCCGCTCACCTCGATCAAGACGAACGAATCGGCTGTACTCGACGTCTTCGCCGACCTCGTCGAAGCGATCAACACCGACGACTTCCGAGTCCCAGCGGCGCTGTACCGGTTCGGACGTCGCCTCGGACTGCTCGGAGTGCTGCTCGAGGAAGTCGCAGGGTCGGTGGACCGGTTGGCGACGCTGGCACCCGGCTCGCCACGCCTGCACACGTTTTCTGCAGGCATCTCGTTGGCGAACGGCTGGTCAGAGGGCCACCGCTACGGAGAACACGAGAGCGAATGCACCGACGGCCTCACCGGCCTGGCGACATTGCCCATACTGCGCCTGCGGATCGAACAACTCGCTGATCAGAGCGCATGGATTGGGATCCCGTTCGAACAGGCCTACTGCATTGTCATCATCGACGCCGACATCGACACAACCGACACCTTCGAGTCGGAGTTGGCGATGATCACCCTCGCCGAGCGGCTGCGGGCGCATTACACGGCCGGCGAGACGATCGCCAGACACGGACCGCGGGTATTGATCCTGACGAGCAACTCCGAACGCACCCGCAGCCAACTCGTCGACGTACTGGCCGACCTGCGATCGCTGCCGCTGCCGTCGACGACGCGCGTCATCGGTTGGATCGAGGACATGACCCGGGAAATGGGTGATGGCGCACGGGTCATCGACTTCCTCACCGAGTTGACGATCGAGTGAACGGCGCTTGACGAAGGACGCAACAGTTGTCACCTCGTCCGGCTGAGGCCTACGGTCTCAGTGCACCCACACGTGCATCTTCAGCGGGATGAGGTTCCCTGCCCAGATGAAGTCCATTGCCGGCACGCTGACACGGACACAGCCGTGCGATGCCGGATAGTTCGGAACACTGCCGAGGCCGTGGATCGCCTCGCCGCCGTTGAAGTACTTCGGACGGTAGATCTGGCCCAGATCGCCTGTCCACCAGCCATCGGGACGCTGGCGGTTGATCGAAAAGTTTCCGCTGTAGGTGACAGCCACACCGGTGATCGTCGAGCCCGGAGTGTTTTGATCCGGCGCACTGTACGACTTGCCGCTGCCGGTCGAGGTGTTCAACACCCAGACCGTCTTGCCGCCGTGCACGATGAACAGCAACTGCTTGGTCTTGTCGATCTCGACGACGTCGGCGTCCTTGCTTGCCGAGAATGCCCGTGACGTCGCCGTCGTGAGCGACGCAGCAGTCGTGGCGTCGACTGACCCCGACGGGTTCAGTGCCGCCCATTTCTGGTAGGCCATCACGCCCTGGGTTGTCGTCAAACCGTACTTGCCGTCGATATCGCCGACCCAGAAACCGAGGTCCGTCAGTCGCTGCTGGAGGGCGGCGGTGGCCGCACCGCTCTTACGGCCGACGGCCGACAGTGGAGCGCCGAGCGGGGCGACGGCGTTGGGATCAGGGGCTGCTGTCGGCGCCGGAGTTGGTGCCTCAGTCACCGGCACCGTCGTGTCGGTGGCCGGTACTGCGGTGTCAGGCACGGTGGTGTCCGGGGTGGCGGTGACCGCGGCGGGCGCTGCAGTGGCGACGGTCGGAGCAGGAGCGGTGGACCCTGGCGCTGTCGGCGGTGCCGTCGGGGCAACTGTCGATGCGGCCGTCGTGGCAGCGGAGGTCGTGCCAGCGGTCGTGGTGGCAGCGGTCGTGGTCGCAGCGGTCGTGGCGGTGGTCACCGGCACCGTCGTCGGAGCGGCAGTCACTGCAGCGGTGGTCTGCGTCGCAGCGACGGTTGTGACGGTCAGCGACGTCGCCGCCGATGCGACGGTCGACTTCGCCGGAACCACAGAGTTGGCGGTGCTCGAGCAACTGACGCCGGCAACGACCAGTGCTCCGGTCAGGCCCATGAAGGCCAACCGTTTTGTCGAAATTCTCATCGTTCTCCCGCCCAGGTTCGCGCGCACTAGGCGTACAGAATAGTGAGGGCGTCCGGCGAGTGGTGGTCACCCCACCATTGCCGGCGGTTACAGGTGTGCGTCGGAAGATCGACGTTCGTCATCGAACGTCCACGGGGTGCGGATGATGGCCGCTGGATCGAAGCTGCTGAGCAGATCGACCGCCGAGATCGGCGTTGGCGCGGATGCAAGCCCGAGGCTGTGTGCCAGCAGACCAACGAGTTGCGATGGTGACGTTCCGGCTCGGCTCATCGCCGCCGCTGTGATGTCGCCGTGGCGTTTCGCCAGGCGGTGACCATCGTGACCGAGAACGAGCGGCACGTGGAGGTATCGCTGCTTCGACATGCCGAGCAACTCGCCCAGCAGTATCTGGCGAGGAGTGGACGACAACAGGTCGTCGCCGCGTACGATCTCGGTGATTCCCTGCGCCTCGTCGTCGACGACGACCGCCAAGTTGTAAGCGGCGACCCCGTCGTTTCGGCGCAACACCACATCGTCGATCCAACCGCTGTAGGGACCATGCACGACGTCGACGAAATCCCCGCTCGGCCGCGTCGCCGCGAGACGCAGCGCCGGGTGACGCCCTGACGCCTCCCGGGCGAGCCGCGCCGCAGCACTGAGGCGACGGCACGTCCCGGGGTACGATCGTTCGGCACCGCCGTGCGGGGCCGTCGCCGCAGCAGCGATCTCTTTTCGGGTGCAATAGCACGGATATGTCAGATCGCTGCCCGCCAGCACGTCGATCGCCCTGTCGTAGCGTTCGAAGCGCTGCGATTGTCGAACGACGGGTCCGTCCCAGTCGAGACCCAGCCACCGCAACGCCTCGAGCTGGTTATCGGCACACTGTTGCGACGACGTCAGCCGATCGAGGTCTTCCATCCGCACGATGAAACGACCACCCTGCGAACGGGCGGACAACCAGGCAACGAGTGCCGTGCGCAGGTTGCCGAGATGCAGTTCGCCGGTGGGACTCGGAGCGAACCGTCCGGTCACCTCGCGCTGTCGAGCCTCATCCATCGAGGAGTACATCCATCAGCAAACATCCATCGAGCAGGCGCATCCGTCCGTTGGCACATCCGCCACATCAGGCCGTTAGTCGCTCGTGAGCAGTCCGGTCTGGCGCCAATAGGCGGCGACACGATCGCCGACATCAGCACCCGGGCCGGCGCCCGTGCCTGTTTCAGGGGCTGCATCGACACCTTCGAGCGCTGCGAGCACGGCAGCACTGCACATCCGCAAGGCGTCGAGGTCGTATCCGCCTTCGAGCACCACCAGTCGTCGTCCCGCCGGCGCCAGTTGCAGCAGCCTGGCTGTCAAGGTCGCGTAATCCGCTGATGTCAGGCCGAGATCGGTGATCGGATCGAGGCGGTGGGCATCGAAGCCTGCCGAGATGATCAGCCAGGTCGGGCCAAAGGCTGCGACGACGGGGGCGACGACCGCATCGTACGCCCTGAGATAAGAATCACCGGTCGCACCCGGCGGCAGCGGTACGTTCAGCGTCGTGCCGACACCCGCTCCGGCACCCGTCTCCTCGATCCGTCCGGTCCCCGGATACAACGGCCACTGATGAAACGACACGTAGAGCACGTTCGGGTCCCGGTAGAAGATGTCCTGCGTTCCGTTGCCATGGTGGGCGTCGTAGTCGACGATGACGACCCGCTCGCCACGCGCAGCGAGGGACGCGGCAACGACGGCAACATTTGAGAAGACGCAGAATCCCATCGGCTCGTTGCGGGTGGCGTGATGACCAGGAGGGCGTACGGCACAGAACGCTGCGCTGGCAGCGGCTTCGCCACGCTCGAGCGCAGAGACGGCGGTCAAGCCGGCACCGGCAGCGTGGAGGACGGCGGACCACGATCCACTGGACAGCGTCGTGTCAGGATCGAGCCGCCCGCCACCGGCGGCGCAGATCGCCTCGACACGGTTGATGTAGCTCAGCGGGTGCGTCCGTTCGAGGTCCTGCTTTGTCGCCGGCTGCGGATCAAGGGCAACCAGGGCGTCGGCGACACTGGTCTCCTTGGCGCCCTGCAACACCGCTTGCAGGCGTTCCGGGCGCTCAGGATGGTGGGATCCCGTGAGATGTTCGAGGTATGACTGGTGGGTCGCGAAGAGCACGGTCACCGTACGGACGCTACCGTCGTGAACCGGTGACCAAAGCCGATTCTCCGACCGAGCGCTCGAACGCCCAGATCTTTCGTGGAGCAGGCTACGCGGCACGTGTCAGACCATGGCCCGGCGAACCGTCGATCGCCCACCTCGTGACCGTCGATCAGGGCAGTGACGTGCCGTCTTCGCTGCTCAGAACGTGGTTGAACGAGCTGCGCCGGATGGGTTACTCCCATGTCCGCAGTGGTGCTCTGCACGCGTCTGCGTGCCGCAGTTACGACGCCATCGGGTTCGTTGCTGTGCAATCGCTTGCGCTCCTGCGCGCCCCATTGCCGCCGCGGTTCACCTCGCGAACGACCCAGCGGGCAGCATCGCCGACACCTCGCCGTACCGGTGACGTCCACCTTCGAAGAGGGACCGACAGCGAACTCGCACGACTCGCCTTCCTCGATCGCCAGGCCTTCCAACCCGGCTGGGGGCTCGATGCGACATCGATCAGCGACGCCATGAACGCCACGCCGGCCCACCGTCTTCGCGTTGCCGTCGACGAGTCGAACGACGCACCGATCGGCTACACGGTCGCCGGCAGGGCAGGAAAGTCGAGTTTTCTCCAGCGGCTCGCTGTCAACCCGGCAGCACAGCGACGAGGTGTCGGCAGCAGACTGGTCGTCGATGCTCAGGTGTGGGCGAGACGTTGGCGGGCGACGACGATGACGGTTAATACCCAGGTCGACAACCTTGCAGCACTTCGGCTCTACGAGGAATGCGGCTTCGTCCTGCTCACCGAGCAATTGACGGTCATGCAACGCGCCCTTGATCACGATGTCTGAGCGACGATGTCTGAACTGATAGCCGACGTCAGCACCGCTTCCTGGACGCCTCGCCTCGTTCGCGGGTCAACCCTGCTGCTGGTCGTGACGATGCTGGCGGTCGTCTTCGGCACGGCAGCGACGGGCGTCGCTCGGGCCCAAGCTGCAACCGTGCAGCTCCGCCTCGTCAGTGTGCCGCTGTCCATTCAGCAGGACGACTCACTGCCGATCGTCGTCAGCGCAGTCGGCGAGGTGCCGACAGACGGTGTCATCGTCGTGACCGCCTACCCACCCGTGAACAGCCGTGGCGACGTCGCCACGATCGTCGAGGGCCATCTCCCGAGTGTCTCTGCTGCCGCCATCTCGTTCCCGGTCAAAGGTTTGGCGAGAGACGACAGTGGTGCGCTCGTGTTGCCGATTCCTACGCAGTCGGCGACCCGGTTGAAGACGAAATTGCGGCTCAAGGACCCCGGCCTGTACCCGCTGTCGATCGAACTGCGCGACAGTGACACCAAGGGAACGCTCGCCCAACTGTCGACGTTCGTCGAGCGTCTCGGCCAGGACGTCACCCCGAGCACGGTGTCGGTCGGCTGGCTGTTCAGCATCGACAGTCCCCCGACGTTGCAGTCGAACGGCACCACTGTTGTCAGCGACGTCGCCAGAACACAGTTGTCGGCGCTGGCCGGGTTCCTGCAACAGACGACGGTGCCGATCAGCGCAGTAATCCGCCCCGAGTTGCTCGACGGCCTCAAGCGCAGCGGCACCGCTTCCGATCTGGCGCTACTGAAGCAGGTCGCCGCCACTTTCGGCAACCAACACGAACTACTCGCCGAGCCGTCCGTCTCGATGGATCCGTCGGCGGCGGCAGCAGCCGGGATGCAGTCGACGTTCACCGACCAACTGCGTCTCGGAGAGGACCAACTCGTCGGAAGCCTCGGTATCAACAGCGCCAAACGCAGCAGTTGGTTTATCCCCGCCGGCACCGATGCCGCTGGACTCGGGCTGCTGCGCGGGCTCGGCGTGCAGCATGTGGTTCTCGGCCAATCGGCCGCCGTTCTCCAGCCAGTCGGAACCCCGACGGGCGAGATCGGCAAGGTCCAACTCGGCACTGCCCAACTCGGCACCGATCAGACGATTCCCGCACTGATCACCGACCGGACGGTCGACGCCTCCCTGCATGCGGCCACGGACGACCCGATCGCTACCGCTCATCTGATCGTCGCTGATCTGACGGCGCTCGGAATCGAACGCGATCGACAATTGACCACGTCCGCGCACGCGCCGGCCCGCGGTGTCGTCGTCTCCGTCGGACTCGTCGGGTCGATCGATCCGACGCTGCTGCAGGACGTCTTCACGTTGTTGCAACAATCGCCACACATCGCTCTGCGCACGGTCGACGGTGTGCTCAGCGAACTCGAACGGGGAACCGACGTCGACGACATGCGGGTGATCGGAGTCAGCAATCCGAGTCCGATCGATCTGCGATCGGCGGCATTCACGTTGACCTCGGTGAATTCCCAGATCAGCAGCTACGCCACGATGCTGACGACGTCCGACGGCGTCGATCCCCGGCCGGCGATATGGCGGCGTCTGCTGCAGGTGTATCCGGCGGACGACATCACCAATGCCGAACGCCTGGCCTACGCCAACCAGATCGGAGGGGATCTCGACGTCCTGCGATCGTCCGTGACATATCCGTCACTCGGGCACATCACGATCGGCGGACGCGCCAGCGACATCCCCTTCGTGCTCGACAACTCCAGCGACGTCGACCTCAAGGTCATGCTGCGGCTCTCGAGCGCAAAGATGGATTTTCTGGACAACGACCAGGTGATCACGGTCAGCAAACGGACGTCGGCGAACGGGCGCACCTCGACGAACATCCGCGTCAGGGCGCGCTCAGGCGCTGAATTCCCTGTCCAAGTGCAGTTGTTCACGCCGGACGGCAAACAGGCCCTCGGACCTCCAAGCACGCTGACGGTTCGTGCGTCGGTGCTGACAGGGCTCGGGCAGGTCGCCACCGGGGCGCTGCTCGTGATTCTCGCCAGTTGGTGGCTGCAGAACTTCATGCGATCGCGACGCCGCCGAAGGGAGGAAACGAGCGCCTCGCTCGGGCGTCATCCGGTCAAGCGCTCCGAGACAGGCCGAGACCAGGACGACGCACACCAGGACGACGACACCGGTCCGAACGGCGTCATCCGGCCGCAGTTCGATGACGACGAATCCGGTGGCGGACTCGATAGCGGACTCGATCGTCATGACGAAGTCGGCCGACACGACGATGAAACGCGGGTGATCGTGATGCAATCAGATAAGATTCCGGACTCGTGACCATACGAATCGTCACCGACAGCGCTTGCGACTTGCCGGATGCCCTCGCCCAAGAACTCGGAATCGACATCGTCCCGTTGACGATCCGCTTCGGTGAAGAAGAATTTGTCGATCGACGTGATCTCAGTGTGGACGAATTCTGGAGGCGCTGCGCTGCGTCATCCGCCCTGCCGGAAACGGCAGCGCCCTCACCAGGCGAATTCGACCTGGCCTATCGGCGAATGGCGGAACAGGGAGCGACGGGCATCGTCGTCGTCAACCTGTCCGGTTCGCTGTCGGCGACGACTCAGTCGGCGCAACTGGCCGCCAATTCGTTCACCGACATTCCCGTCAACGTCGTCGATTCCCGATCTGTCACCCTCGGACAGGGCCTCATCGCCGTCGCCGCCGCCAGGCTCGGCCTCGACGGTGCCTCGCTGGCGACCGTTACCGCTGCGGCCCATGATCTGGCCGAACGGACCAAGGTGTGGGGCGCCCTCGACACGCTCGACAACCTCAAAAAGGGTGGCCGCATCGGTGGGGCCAAGGCAATGCTGGCCTCTGTTCTGTCGATCAAACCGATCATCGAGGTACGCGACGGCAAGGTCGAAGAGGGTGGCAAGCAACGCACACGGTCCAAGGCGCTGACGTTCCTGATCGACAAGGTGAAGTCGTATGGGCCCGTCGAGAATCTCTCCGTCCTGCAGGCCGCCTGCGACGACAAGGATGCCTTTACCGAACGCGTCAGGGAACTCGCCGGTGGTGCCGATGTGATCGTCGGTGACATCGGCCCGGTCGTCGGCACCCATGCCGGCCGTGGCACGATCGGCGTCGCCTTCCAGGTTCCGCGTTAAGCGTTCCGGGCTGCTTACTGCTCGACTGATATGCGTGGCACCAGCCGTTGTGCGTCCGGCGCACTGGCGGTGCCGTCCAGGGTGCCAGACGTGGGCAGCTACTGGCCACTAGCCTCGGCATACGGTGACGCCGACTACTCCATCCCCGCCACTGCTGGCGAATCGTTATCAGCTCGATCGTCGCATCGCCCAGGGCGGGATGGCGGAGGTCTGGCTGGCGCAGGATCTTCTCCTCAATCGCCTCGTCGCCGTCAAGGTGCTCAAGCCGCAGTTGGCATCAGACCCGGTGATCGCTGAACGGTTCCGGCGTGAAGCCGTCGCCGCTGCAAGCCTGAACCACCCGAACATCGTGGCGATCTACGACACCGTCGACGAACGTGGTCGCCAGGCCGTCGTCATGCAATACGTACCGGGGCGATCACTCCGCGAACTGCTCGACGACCGCCACCAGTTGTCGCCGGAAATGACAATCCGCATCGCCCGTGCAGTCGCCAGCGCCCTCGACAGAGCCCATTCCGCCGGCATCGTCCACCGCGATGTCAAGCCGGGCAACATCATGCTGACAAGCGAGGGAGGCGTACTGTTGACCGACTTCGGCATCGCCAAGGCAACGTCGGGTGAGACCGACCTGACCAGCGACAACATCATGATGGGCACCGCCAAATACCTGTCACCCGAGCAGGTACGTGGTCGCAAACTGGACGGCAGAGCCGACCTCTACTCGCTTGGGTTGGTGCTCTACGAATGCCTTGCCGGCAGCGTCCCGTTCCACGGCGAGAGTGACGCCGATATCGCCCTTGCCCGGTTGCAACGTGATCCGACACCGCTCGGGCGGCTGCGGCCGAGCCTGCCGTACGGTCTCGCTGAACTCATCCATCGCCTGCTGGCCCGCAATCCCGACGACCGGCCGTCGTCCGGCGCTGCAATCATTTCGGCGTTGGACCGGGTCGCCTCGGCTCCTCGGGATCCGACACCGATCACCGGTCAACCCCGCCAGGTGACGCAGCGTCAGGGGATCAGCGGGGGAACGAACCCCCCGGTGCGCGCGATACCCGATCGCATCCCGACGCCGTCGAAGGGTGTCGATACCCATGGCCGGCCGGCGAGGCAGTTCCAACATCGCCGGATGCCGTCGACGATCGTCGTCGGGGCCATGGTGCTGGTCGCCCTGATCCTCATCGCCGTGCTGTGGTCGAGCCTCAGCAGTAGTGACACTGCCAAGCCGACGACATCGGTCGCGGCGCCCGGTGCAGGCGGCGCGACGCAAGCTCCGTCGACGGCTACGAAGGCCGGGCCGTTGGCATTTTCCGCCGGTCAGGCCCGGGTCTTCGACCCAGCGGGAGACGGCAGCGAGAACAGCGCCCAACTCCCGAACCTCTTCGACGATTCGTCGGCGACGACGTGGAGTACCGAGTGCTATCAAAACACCTACCTCGGGGCCAAACAGGGTGTCGGCTTCTCCATTCCCCTGCAGGGTTCTGGCGCTGCGACGTTGACAATCCACTTCCTCCAGCCCCCGTGGATCGCCTCGATCTACACCTCCGATGCAGCCGCTGCCCCCACAACGCTTGCCGACTGGGGCCAGCCCGTCGTCGCCAAGGCAAGCAGCCAAACGGATCCGAACGCTGTCTTTGCGATTCCCGACACGGCGGCGAGCTACATGCTCGTATGGATCCAGCGACTGCCGGTCGATCCGAAGTGCTCCGGCGACCATCCCTACCGCGCCACGATCACCGATATCTCGCTCAGCGCCGGTTGAGCGTCAGACGCCGATGGCAGCCGAATCCGACGACCTGCTGGTCTCGAGGTCGCGTGCAGGTGACCGCCTGGCGATGGAAGAACTGCTGCGCCAGCACCGTCCTCGTCTGGCCGCCGTGTGCCGGCGGATGTGTGCGAACGCCCAAGACGCAGAGGACGCAACGCAGGAGGCATTGATCGCTATTGTTCGCGGCCTCGATCGTTTCGACGGGCGATCGTCGTTCGTCACGTGGTCGCACCGGGTGGCGACGAACGCCTGCCTGGACGGCCTGCGCTACTCCTCACGCCGGCCGGCGACAAGTCTCGACAAAGCGATGGATTCTCAGCAACCGACATCGATCGTCGAGCCATCGGTGGTGTCGCGTGATGACTCGACGACAGCCCGCCTCGAGATCACCGCCGCGCTGAGGCAGTTGCCGGAGGAATTCCGGCTTGCGGTGGTCCTGCGAGATGTCGGCGACCTCGACTACCGGGAGATTTCCGAACGGCTCGATGTCCCGATCGGCACGGTCAAGTCACGCATCGCCCGAGGCCGAAGTCTGCTCGCCGACATCGTCGGGAACAAACCAGACCTGGCGCGGCGTCCAATACCTCTGCGACCTCCGCTCCCCCCGCAGGACGACGAAACATGACCAGCGACCCCTCCGACTCCCCCGAACCGACCGACGCGCCCCGTCCAGTCGACGCCTCCCAACGGCTCGACGAGGTCGCCAGTGCCTATGTCGACGGCCAACTCGACGACGCCGAGCGCCGCGCCGCCGAACTGGACCAACCGGTGATCGAACGGGCGAGGGGATTTTCGGCACTGCGCTCCGAACTCCACGATGGCGCCCAGAATGCCGCCGAAGAACGTGACACCGACGCCGTCGCTGCGATCGAGCGAGATATCAGCGCTGCACTGGCGGTCTATGACGAGTTGTATCGTCCGCCGACAATCGCGACGACAACCGCGACCGCCCAAGTGACCGCGGTGGCGACTGTCGAACATGGCCGGGTGGCGTCACTCGACCAACGTCGACAACGCCGTGTCAGGCAACGAACGCTCAGCTTCGTCGGCATCGCCGCAGCGGTCGCCTTGGCCGTCGTCGGCATCACCACACTCACCAGTAGGAACAACGACACGAAGTCGTCGACGTCCGCAACGACGAATGTTCTGCCGGCAATCGCTGAGGCGTCTGGAACTGCACCGGCAAACCGATCCCCTGCCCCCGAAGCAACACCGACAGAACAGCAACAGGCGACGGTGGGTGTCGAACAGGTACCGGCCGGCGCCAGCGGGGACGCTGCGGCGACGAACTCCGGAGCCGGCGACTCCTCGGCAAATGCATCAGGCGGTGTCAGCGGCACCGCTGCCGCGGGGGCGGTCGCTGCTCTCCCCGTGTTGTCCACCGACGACGACGTCGTGGTCTTCATCCAGCAACGCTTCTCCGCTGAAAGTGCGGCGACAACCGCCGGAACCGCTGCGAATGTGCCGGTGGGTCCAGGTGGCAGTCCGGTGCTGGTCGTGCCCCAGACCACCATTGCATCGGCATCCATCGCTGCGACATCTCGCCCGACGATCGCCGCTGATACCCGAACGACGACGGCCGGAACCACGGCTGGCTCGGTCAGCACGTCGACGGCGCTGTCACCCAGCCCGACACCGTCGAGTACTCCGTGCGACACCACTGCCGACGCCATCGATCTCGGTCCCGTGTTCTTCAACGGCCAACCGGCCGACGTGATCGTTCATCGGCGATCCGACGGCGTCCGTCTCGGCACGGTCTACGGACCGAACTGTTCAGTGCTGACGCAGGTACAGGCCTGATCACGGGCGGGAGTCGCCAGTGGTCATGGTCGTTTCGCCTCGACGCCCGGCTCCCCGTAAGCTGTCGCCATGGGACTGAATCCGATTGGCAATCCGGAATGGCCGAAGCAGACGGCCGAACTGGTCGAACGTGTGGTCGGAACGGTCCGCAGCAAAACGACGGACAAACTCGTCACGATCGTTCGGGCCGTGGTCTACGGCCTACTGATCGCCGTCGCTGCGACGGTGGGATTAATTCTCGTCTTGATCCTGTTGACACGAGGGCTGCAGTGGGTCGTCGCGTTGCTTCCCGTTGGCGATCGTCCACGGCACGCACGGGCAGTATGGATCTCCTATCTGTTCCTCGGCGTCGTGTTCATCGCCGGTGGTCTGCTCTTCATGAGCAAGCGACACCCGACACCCGAGAGCTGATCCTCGCAGTTCTCGCCAAATGTTCTCGTCCAAAACACAGGAGTGCCTCTCGTGAGCACGCGTCATGTCATCATCATCGGCTCAGGTCCCGCCGGCCTGACCTCGGCGATCTATACCGCTCGGGCCAACCTTGCCCCGCTGATCATCGAAGGCGAGCCATCCAGTACCAGCGACCAGCCCGGCGGTCAACTGATGCTCACCACCGAGGTCGAGAACTTTCCCGGCTTCCCGGAGGGCATCCAGGGTCCGGAGTTGATGTTCAACTTTCGTGCGCAGGCCGAGCGTTTCGGTGCTGAATTCATCACCGCCAAGGTCACCGCAATCGACTGCAGTGAGCGTCCCTTCAAGGTAACCGTGGGTAGCGACGAGTATTTCGCCGATTCGATCATCGTCTCGACCGGTGCGCAGTCGTTGATGCTCGGGCTCGACTCCGAAGCAAGGCTGCTCGGCCACGGACTCTCGACCTGCGCGACCTGCGACGGCTTCTTCTTCCGCGGTCATGACATTGCAGTCGTCGGCGGCGGCGACTCGGCGCTCGAAGAGGCGACGTTCCTGACCAAGTTCGCCACCACAGTCACACTGATCCACCGCCGAGACACCCTCAGGGCATCGAAGATCATGCAGGAACGTGCGTTCGACAACCCAAAGATGGCATTCGTATGGGATTCGCAGGTCACCGACCTTGTCGGCGACCACAAGCTCGAGGGCGTCGTCGTTCAGAATCTCAAGACGGGAGAAACCACCACACTCGCTGTGACTGGACTCTTCGTGGCAATTGGCCACTCTCCGAACACAAACCTGTTCAAAGGCATCCTCGACATGGATGATGCCGGCTACCTCGTCACCAGGCCCGGTTCCAGCCACACCAACATCGACGGTGTCTTCGCCTGCGGCGATGTCCAAGACCACACCTACCGTCAAGCGATCACCGCGGCCGGCTCTGGCTGCATGGCGGCGATCGATTGTGAGCGCTGGCTGGAGGCCAATCCGCTCTAGATGAGAAAATCCAAGGGGTGAGTGTCGTGCGCGGTTGGTGGTGTTAGTGGTCGTAGGCGATGAGTGATCGGCGCACCGGGGCGCCGCAATGTTCGTTGTGCCAGATCGCAGCGGTGAGC
>Ga0123338_10000720_pt1 | contig 33185 bp, 24 predicted proteins | sample grotaG_FD_89793 | JGI IMG/M metagenome (GOLD analysis project Ga0123338, IMG submission 89793) | Glacier valley bacterial and archeal communities from Borup Fiord, Nunavut, Canada, to study Microbial Dark Matter (Phase II) -... | ecosystem: Environmental > Aquatic > Freshwater > Ice > Glacier ...
CTTGGATATAGCGCAGATATTGCGACTCAAGCTTTTGATGAACCTTTAACAAAAGATGCTACACTGGCGATTGCAGGTCAATTTATAATGTGATTAGATTGAGCGGGTTGTTTGGAAAACCGGATCGGGGATCCGGTTTTTTTATGATTTGATCTGTAACTAATAAAAACCCGAAGCGCTCACTTCGGGTTCCTCTTTCAGATAAAATCCGTTTTTACAAATGGATTACCTCATTATATGCAGCAGCGGCTGCTTCCATCACTGCCTCGCTCATTGTAGGATGCGGGTGAACAGTCTTTATAACATCATGTCCTGTCGTTTCAAGCTTGCGTGCTGCGACAACTTCAGCGATCATTTCGGTAACGTTATGTCCAATCATGTGAGCGCCTAACCATTCGCCATATTTCGCATCGAAGATTACTTTTACAAATCCATCTGATGCACCTGCAGCTTTCGCTTTGCCGGAAGCAGTGAAAGGAAACTTACCGACTTTAATTTCATAGCCAGCTTTCTTCGCGCCTTCCTCCGTATATCCAACAGAAGCAATTTCAGGCGAACAATATGTACATCCTGGAAGATTACCATAGTTCAAAGGTTCTGGTTTCTTTCCCGCAATCGCTTCAACGCAGATGATTCCTTCAGCAGATGCTACGTGTGCGAGAGCTGGTCCTTTTACAATATCCCCGATGGCATAAATACCAGGAATATTTGTCTTATAGAAATCATCAACAAGCACTCTTCCTTTCTCAGTTTTAACTCCAACTTCCTCAAGTCCGATGTTCTCAAGATTGGTAGCAACTCCCACGGCCGATAGGACAACATCAGTTTCTATTTTAATTTCTCCTGTCGGAGTTTTTACAGTAGCAACACAACCTTTGCCACTTGTATCAACTTTCGTTACTTCAGCATTTGTATAAATGGTGATACCCGCTTTTTTAAAAGAGCGCTCTAGTGCTTTTGAAACTTCTTCATCTTCAACCGGAACAATACGAGGTAAGAATTCAACAATCGTTACTTCTGTACCAATTGTACTATAGAAATATGCAAATTCAACACCTATTGCACCTGATCCAACCACTAATAATTTTTGTGGGCGTTGCGGAAGCACCATCGCTTCACGGTATCCGATAATTTTTTTACCATCAATCTTCATACTAGGCAATTCGCGTGCGCGTCCACCCGTTGCAACGATGATATGTTTGGCTTCGTAATCTGTTTTTTTCCCTGCTGCATCAGTAACTTCTACTATACCACCTTTCTTAAGCTTACCGTAACCAACGATCTGATCAATTTTATTTTTCTTAAAAAGAAACTGAACTCCCTTGCTCATTCCAGAAGCAATGTCACGGCTTCGTTTCACCATCGCCGACATGTCAGGAGCTGCTTCTTTTACATTAATTCCATAGTCTGTTGCATGCTGAATATATTCAAATACATTGGCACTCTTTAATAATGCTTTTGTAGGAATACATCCCCAATTCAAACAAATACCACCTAATTCCGCTTTCTCCACCACACCTACTTTCATACCTAACTGTGAAGCACGAATAGCAGCAACGTAGCCGCCAGGACCGGAACCGATGACAATCAAATCGTAATTAGCCATGATAAAATTTTATTAATCGCGCAAAGATATATGAAAAAGGAATTATAAAAATTCACCGTTAGAGGTTCATTACCAGATTTTTACCCTTACGCTGTCAGTGATAAACATCGGATCTCCGGGATTAATTCCGAAGGTCGTATAAAATTCATCTACGCTTACGAAAATTCCATTCACACGATATCTCTCCGGTGAATGATAGTCCGTTAAGAGCTGATTGGCCAATGCCGCATCTCGCGTATGACCAGCCCAACCCAGTGAATAACCAAGGAAGTAGCGCTCAACGGGTGTAAGCCCTCCGATCTTTTCATTCTTTTTATACTGTTTTGTTCTTTTAAACGCATCAAGTCCAAGCAGCACTCCACCAAGATCAGCGATATTCTCTCCAAGCGTTGCTTCTCCATTGATATGTGCTGTATCTATTGGTATATAATTGCTAAACTGTTTTACCATCACAGCAGCACGTTTCTTAAATTTTTTTTCGTCCTCCTTTGTCCACCATTCTTTTAAATTGCCTTCAGCATTATATTGTCTTCCTTGATCATCAAAGCCATGCGTTATTTCATGACCAATAGTGGATGCGCCCCCATAACCATAAACCAGTGCATCATCCAGTTCTTCATCACGATAACCAGGCACTGTAAATATTCCTGCAGGCAATACGATTTCATTATTCGATGGATTGTAATATGCATTGTATGTCTGAGGTGTCATATACCATTCATTGCGATCTACTGGCTTGCCTAATTTATTCACTGAGTATGTATGCCACCACTGATCCGCCCGTATCATATTCAATACATAAGGTCCTTTGTCGATGTTGAGTGCTGAAAAATCTTTCCACGCGTCAGGATAACCAACTTTCTTTTTAATTGCAGCGAGCTTGACCAATGCTTTTTCTTTTGTCGAATCGCTCATCCAATCCAATTTTTGAATTCTTTCTTTTAAAGATCCACGAATATCTTCAACCATATCGTCATAGCGTTTCTTCGCTGTCTCGTTAAAATACTCCTTAACAAAGAGGTGTCCTAGCGCTTCGCCCATTGCACTTTCCTGTGCATTTAAAACACGTTTCCATCGCGGGCGGATTTGTTCTGCACCACGCAATACCTTTCCATAAAAATTAAAACTTTCATCTACCATTGCTTTGTGCAGATAGGGTGCGTAGGATCGTAAAAGATGCCAGCTCAAATAATCTTTCCAGTTTTCAATTGGTTCTTTTTTAATACTTTTTTCCAAGCCTGTGAAAAATTCTGGTTGACCAATAACTACGGAATCAATTTTTGGTATTTGAAAACGTATTAACCAGTTGGTCCAATCAATCGAGGGTGAAAGTTTATTCAAACCGTGAATTGCAAGCTTGTTATAATTGGCATACGGATCTCTTAAATCTTCAATTTTTCTTGAAGCGGAGGCAAGAGCCAGTTCAATAGAATATGCATGCTCAGCTTGTTTGAATGCTTTTAATGAATCACTTCCTGCAATTTTAAACATCCGGATGATGTGAGATTTATATTCATTACGAATGCGCGTGCTTCGCTCGTCTTTATTAAAGAAGTAATCACGATCAGGAAGCCCTACTCCACCTTGATGAAGAAATAGTACCATTGCTTCGCTATTCTTGTCATCTTGACCGATGTAAATGTTCATTAAACAATCAATTCCCTTTGTCTTGAAATCAGCCATTGCAGTAAGCAGTGACTTAGTATCACTTATCGCGGCGATCTGATCGAAATAGGGTTGAAGAGGAGTGAGTTTTTCTTTTTCAATGCTAATAGTATCCATGGCGCTACTCCAAAAGTTTCCAATCTTTTGCTGGATAGGATCTGAAGAATTGGTTGCGGCTGCGTTTTCATTAATTTTTATCAGACGCGAATAGATTTCATTTTGAACAAGATTGCCTATGCTCCAGGATGATTCGGATTTTGGGATTGGATTATTTTTTATCCAGCTGCCATTGGCGTATTGAAAAAAGTCGTCTCTGGGATTTGTTGTCGTATCAAGGTCTGAACTAAGAATATCAGATTTTTCATTCTTAGGTTTTGTGTTACAGGCAAGCACACAAATTCCCAATACGATAGCAATGATCTTCTTTAACATATACTGTGGATTTAGCTCTCAATTTAGAATTTTATTCTTTCTTTTTGCCAAACAATGAAAGTCATTTGATCTGCTTAATTTGCATTTAAATCGTTAGACAATATCAATCGCATGAAGTTACTGCAAGGAAAAACGGCCATCGTTACGGGTGCCTCCAAAGGAATAGGAAAATCAATCGCTATTCGTTTTGCTGAAGAGGGAGCCCAGGTCGCATTCACCTATTTATCAAGTGTTGCGCAGGGTCAGGCATTAGAAGCCGAATTGCAACAGCATGGTGTGAAAGCAAAGGGCTACCGCTCAGATGCCTCTGACTTTGCTCAGGCGGATAAGCTGATCAATGATGTTGTGACTGATTTTGGCTCACTTGATATTCTGGTTAACAATGCCGGGATCACAATGGATAATTTATTATTGCGCATGACGGAAGAAATGTGGGATAAGGTAATGAATGTGAATCTTAAGTCTTGTTTCAATACAGTAAAGGCAGCATGCAAACCAATGATGAAACAAAAGGGCGGTTCTATAATTAATATGACATCTGTTGTTGGATTAAAAGGAAATGCAGGTCAGGCAAACTATGCAGCTTCCAAAGCTGGTATCATTGGATTTACAAAATCAATTGCATTGGAATTAGGCTCGCGTGGTATTCGCTCCAACGCAATCGCTCCTGGTTTTATTGAAACTGAAATGACAGATAAGCTTGATGCGAAGGTTGTGCAGACATGGCGCGATGCCATTCCACTTAGACGTGGCGGTAAACCTGAGGATGTTGCAGCGGCATGTGTATTTCTTGCGTCAAATATGTCATCCTATATCACAGGGCAGGTGATCCAGGTGGATGGTGGTATGCTTACCTAGTTTGTGACGAAAAAATTACAGGAAATCGACTACCTGCGCCACTGTTCTTCTCTATGCTAGTAAGTTCAATCCATAATCAAAAACTTAACTCAAGACAATTAACTCTGCATTAATTTACTAGATTTGACATTGGCTTTAATCAAATGGAGAAAATTGTTTATAACGATCTTACGGCTATTGCTATCGACATAGAAGTTGGCTTAAAAAATGCATTCATTCTTCGGTCTACAGATATGATGCGAAGTATTGAGCTCACCCAGGAACTTCTTGACCGATGTGAGGAATTCAGTTTTGATGAACTAAAAGCATCGGCGAAAACTCAATTAGGACTTTTTTACCTCATTCAGGGTGATTTTGAAATTGCAATCCAATATTCAAATGAATCTCTTGCCTTCTTTGAAAAGAATAATAATCTAAAGGGAATAGCCGACGCCAAATATAACATTGGAAGTGTTTATTATCGAACAGACAAGTACCATCAGGCATTAGCGCTGCTTCTTGATAGTCTTCAACTGTACCGGCGTATCAGTGATTTTTATAATGAAGCCCGGACCCTAAAAAGTATCGGGACTATCTACGAATACTTCAATGACGAAGACAAAGCCATTGAATCGTATGAAAAATCTATCAGAGCTTGTCGCGAAATAGGTGAAGGTGCACTCGAGTCAAATGCATTGAATCCATTATCGGCAATTTATTTCAAGCAGGGTAAAATGGACCTTGCTATTGAAACGATCGAGAGGAGCATATCTCTTAAGCATGAAACAAAAGATACCCGTGGACTTGCTTTTGCATTGTATGGACGGGCGAAAATTTTAATAAAGCAAGGTCTGCATCTGAATGCAATCGATGACCTTGAAGAAACAATCACTATACATTTGGAAGTTGGTGATAAGTTAGGGCTTGGCATGGCTTATAATAAAATGGGCGTTGCGTATATGCAATTGGGTGACTTGAGAGAAGCTCACTTGTTTTTTGATCAGGCAATTGAGCTTTCCGAAAATTTCAAGGTCCAGGTTATTCTTTTCAAAGTTTACTACAATATGTACCTGCTATCCAAAAAGGAAGGAAATGCAGTAGAGGCGATGGACTATCTTGAGAAATATCTTTTTTATAAAGAGAGAGTTATTAACAAAGAGACCTTCAATCTTATAAAAAGCTATGAAGCAGTTACCAAGATTAACAACCTTGAGTTTGAGGCAAAAAAGCAACAAGAGAAAAATGAGATCATAGAAGCGAAGAATGCAGAGCTCGATTCTTTCTTTTATCGAATTTCACACGACCTCAAAGGGCCAATCTCTTCATTGCTTGGATTGGATAATGTGGTCAAAATGGATGTGACGGATGACACTTCTCTTAAATTATTTGCAATGTACCATTCACAGATCATGCGGGTGAATGACATCGTCATGGGGTTGATTAATCTGACAGAAATTAAAAATACAGAGAAACTCAAAACAATCATCGACTTTGATAAACTCGTTGACGACTGCGTAGATTCATGCAGATACCTGCCACAGTTTGGTAAAGTGCGTGTTGAAAAGAATATCCAGCAATTTCAATTCAAATCTGAGTGGGCTATCATAAACACGATTTTGCAAAACCTGATTGAGAATGCGATCAAATACTCAAGGAATCAGGCAGAGCCTTTTGTTAAAATAACGATTCAATTGGATGCCCCTCACATCATGGTGAAAGTAGAAGACAATGGACAAGGTATTCCTAAGGTTGATCTGACGAATATTTTCAATATGTTTTTCCGTTGTACTGACCGGGCACAAGGATCCGGGCTTGGCTTATATATATTAAAGAGAGCGGTTGAACGATTAAATGGTACTATTCATGTCAACAGCGATGTTAATATCGGATCTTCTTTTTCCATCCGACTTCCTCATAGTCTTTAAAAAATCATTGAAAACATCTCGGCAGGACATTTTTTATAAAATTTTTGACGCTGTATTTGGAAACTCTACTAAACCAGTATACATTTGAAACATCAGATCGATGAAGCTTATATGCTAATCGATTTATAAAGAAGCGTGGAGAGAAAAGGCTCTTTGAAACGCTAGCAACCGCCCACGAAACGTGGAAAATGGTGCTAAATCCTACCTTAAGATGGTCTTAGGGAACTATAAACCGGTTAAAAAAATGAAAAACCAGTCAAACAATTTTTTCAAGGAGATCCTCAACGGATCGGTTGCCGTTATCGTTATTTTTTTCAACCCAATTTGCATGTTCCTGCAATACTACGTGTGTCCTTCAGACTGCATGTGTTGCAGCGGATGTTAAGCGAAATCTAAACGATCGCATTCCCAAACTAACACAGTAACATTTACCTGTTGCTGTTATATCATATTCTTTTAATCAATTTTAAAACTTTAAACAATTACAGTTATGTCAACATTGCGTTTTGAAACATTACAACTCCATGCAGGTCAGGAAGTTGATCCAACAACAGGTTCACGTGCGGTGCCCATTTATCAAACCACTTCTTATGTGTTCAAGAATTCGGAACATGGAGCGAATCTTTTCGCATTAAAAGAATTTGGAAACATCTATACGAGGATCATGAATCCAACGACAGATGTATTTGAAAAACGAATTGCCGCATTGGAAGGCGGCGTTGCTGCTCTTGCAGTTGGGTCAGGTCAGGCAGCTCAATTTATAGCTCTTAATAACATTCTTGAAGCGGGTGATAACTTTGTATCAACCACGTTCTTATATGGTGGAACATACAATCAATTCAAAGTTGCGTTTAAAAGACTTGGCATTGAGGTAAAATTTGCTGAAGGAGATAAAGCGGAAGCATTTGAGAAGCTAATTGACAGCAAAACAAAAGCGATCTACCTTGAAACAATTGGTAATCCAGGCTTTAACATTCCTGATTTTGAAGCTATCGCAGCTCTTGCGAAGAAACATGATCTTCCGTTAATCGTTGATAATACTTTTGGAGCAGCAGGATATTTATTCCGTCCGCTGGAGCATGGTGCCAATGTTGTTGTTGAGTCAGCGACAAAATGGATCGGTGGTCATGGTACTTCTATCGGAGGTGTAATTGTTGATGGTGGAAATTACAATTGGGGAAATGGTAAATTTTCTCGCTTCACTGAACCAAGTGAAGGCTATCATGGATTAAAATTCTGGGATGTATTCGGTGAGGGCAATCCACTTGGATTACCAAACATCGCATTCATTATTCGTGCACGTGTTGAAGGATTGCGTGACTTCGGACCTGCATTGGCGCCGTTCAACTCATTCTTATTGATCCAGGGATTGGAAACACTTTCACTTCGTGTTCAACGCTCCGTTGATAATGCACTTGCCTTGGCACAATGGCTGGAGCAACATCCGAGTGTTGAGACAGTAAACTATCCCGGACTGACAAGCAGCACGTATCACAAGCTTGCAAAGAAATATTTGAGAAATGGTTTTGGTGCTGTTCTTTCCTTTGTTGTAAAAGGAACAAAAGAGAATGCAGCAAAGCTTGTTGATAATCTGAAATTGATAAGTCATCTTGCAAACGTGGGTGATGCGAAGACATTGATCATTCAGCCTTCGGCAACAACTCACCAGCAGTTGTCCGATGAAGAACAAATTGCATCAGGTGTTTTACCTACGTTGTTGCGAATTTCTGTTGGGATCGAGCATATTGATGATATCAAATCAGATCTTGAGCAGGCGTTTGCAAAAATTAACACGAAAGAATTGGTTGCGAAATAACCCTCCAGGCTGTTTGTTACGTAAATAATTTGTTAAAATACCGTGATTCAGACCCAAATCTCAGATTGAGTTGCACTTAATTTGAGATTTGGTGTTTAGATTGATGCTTCAGGAAATTAGAAACTAACCAGGATATATGAAAATAAAATTATTGATCGCACTATTTATTTCGTCCTTCGCGGCATTGGCGCAAGCTCCTGTGAAAACGACTACGCCACCAGCAACTATTGTAACGTCCGCACCGATTGTTGCTTACGGAATTCCGATCACGCTTGATGTAGCAAAAAAACTTATTGTAGCAGGTGAGGCGTTTGCCATCAGCAAGCAGTACACCGTAATAATCGTTATTGTTGATACAGGTGGTAATCTCGTAGCGTTAGAAAAGCTCGACAATACTCAAATCGGTTCGATTGAAGTCGCCATTGGGAAAGCAAAGACAGCTAATAATTTTAAACGTCCTACGAAAGCACTTGAAGATGCAATCGCAGCTGGCGGATCTGGAGCAAGAGTGCTTGCATTACCGGCAATACCAATTGAAGGAGGAGAGCCGATTTACTCTTCAGATGGAAAGATCATAGGAGGTATTGGAGTTTCAGGCATGTCATCCGTTCAGGATGGAGAAGTAGCTAAAGCAGCATTGGCTGTAATTAAGTAATTATTAATTTGTATCTAATTTTTCATGAAAGACGATCATATTTTTCATTATGAACAGGACTTTGAACTTGAAGCAGGTGGAATGCTTTCGGGTTTTCAACTCAAATACACAACACTTGGTCATTTGAATAAAGACCGGTCGAATGTAGTGTGGGTTGTTCATGCCTTAACGGGAAGCTCTGATGTTACGTCATGGTGGCCTGATTTATTTGAATCAGGTGGACCCTTCGATCCCAGTCAATATTTTATTGTGTGTGCAAATACACTTGGGGGTTGCTATGGATCAACAGGTCCTTTGTCAATAGATTCAAAGACGGGTGAGCCATTTTATCATAAATTTCCACTGATCACTAATCGTGACGTTGTAAGAACATTTGACCTCCTTCGTCAGGACCTGGGATTGGACAAAATTCATACAGCGATTGGAAGTTCATTAGGTGGACAGCAAGCAATGGAATGGTCGATTCAACAACCTGATGTTTTTGAAAATCTTATTTTGATTGCAACTACCGCGAGCCACTCTCCGTGGGTAGTAGCATTTAATGAAGCGCAACGCCTTGCCATTGAAGCGGATGCTACCTGGAAAGAAGACGATGAACGTGCTGGAATGGACGGATTAAAGGCGGCGCGGGCAATAGGAATGCTTTCATACAGAAGTTTTGATAGTTATGGGAAAACTCAGGCTGAAAAATCATTGGATAAGCTTGACGATTATCGTGCATCGTCATACCAGCGATATCAGGGACAAAAGCTAGTGGGTCGTTTTAATGCCTTCACATATTGGACACTTTCTAAAATGATGGACAATCATAATGTAGGACGCGGACATAAAAGTGTTGAAGCAGCTCTTAAAAAGATAAAAGCGCGTTCGTTGGTCATAGGAATTGAAAGTGATATTCTTTTTCCCTTGTCGGAACAAAGATTATTAGCATCAACTATTCCAAAAGCAAAGCTTGAAGTAATACACTCTTTATATGGTCATGATGGATTTCTGGTGGAGTATGATCAGTTAAAAACGATTTTGAATAAATTTTATCAACACAAACATTCAACGAGCATAGTATGAGAAAGAATTTGAAGTTGGGATTGTTCGGCTTTGGAGTAGTAGGCCAGGGACTTTACCATGTATTGCATGAAACGAAAGGACTGAAGGCAGAAATCAAAAAGATCTGTGTTAAAACAAAAAATAAAAGCCGTCCTATTAAAGAGAATATTTTCACATTTGATAAGAATGATATTTTGTCAGATCCGGAGATTGATGTGGTTGTTGAACTCATTGATGATCCAACGGCTGCATTTGAAATTGTTAAAGCATCTTTGAAAAGTGGAAAGGCGGTAGTAACTGCGAATAAAAGAATGCTTGCTGAAAATCTTGAAGAAATCTACAATCTTCAAAAGAAATATGGTAAGCCTGTCCTGTATGAAGGATCTGTGTGCGGAAGTATTCCAATCATCAGGAACCTTGAAGAGTATTATGATAACGACCTTATCAAAAGCGTTGAGGGAATTTTTAATGGATCTACTAATTACATTCTTACGAAAGTCATAGAAGAAAGAAAGAGTTATAGCGAAGCGTTAAAGCAAGCACAGGAATTAGGTTTTGCGGAAAGCGATCCAAGTCTTGACGTAAAAGCATTTGATCCCAAATTCAAGCTGACGATATTAATTGCGCATGCGTTTGGTGTATTCGTAAAGCCTGAGAACGTTATCAATTTCGGAATCGATCGTATCTCTTCTGTTGATTTAAAATATGCAAAGGATCATGGACTTGGCATCAAGCTTGTTGCCCGTGCATTCAAGTCAGGTGATAAGATCTATGGATTGGTAGCACCACAGTTTATAGAAGCAACACACGCGTTGAGTTCAGTGCGAAATGAATTTAATGCCGTTACCGTAGAAGGCGCTTTCGCGGAAAAGCAATTGTTTGTTGGAAAAGGGGCAGGGGGTTACCCTACCGGTTCTGCAGTTCTTTCTGATATTTCTGCTCTTACATACGATTATCAATATGAATATAAGAAACTCCACCAGGAGAATCGTGCTGAGTTCACAAACGACGCAACAGTGGAGGTAGTGGTGAGTTTTTCAGGGGCTGATCAGATGACGATCGCAGATTTTGAAAACTTCAAAGGCGGATTTCAAGGAAATGGTCAGCAAAATCTGCAAGGATCTGTGAAGCTTGAAAAGATCCGTGAATGGTCGCAGAGGGAAGGGATCAATGTGATTTTAGCGGAGGGGGCGGGGCTTATTCCTGTTATATCGGCTGATAAAAAGTTAACGGTTTACGCTTAGGTTAAAGTCGTTAATAGTTAATTGGATGGGCTCACTGAATTAAAAGTGTAGGCTCCAATTAATAATTAACCGGTAACTTATGTCGTAATTATTAGATTTGTTAAATCAATTATCCCCGCATGGATTTAACCATTCTCTTTTCTCCAATAGATGAATCTGTCTATTCATCATTAAGTTCATCATCTTCTATACTAAAAAATATCAAAATCTTTGGTGAGAAAATGCCGGAGTACAAAGATGCCCATATCGCTATCATTGGAATAAATGAAACGAGAGGAGCAGGCCATCATCCGGGCAAAAGCAATTCTCCTGACGAAGTAAGAAAAAAATTGTATCAATTAAAGAAGGGAACGGGATCTTATCGGATTGTTGATTTAGGGAATCTAAACCTGGGAATCGATCTTGATGAAACGTATGTTCGTCTGAGTGAGGTGTGTAGAATTTTATTAGAGAACAATGTTCTTCCATTGATCATCGGCGGTTCTCATGATCTTGATTACGGCCAGTATTGGGCATACGAAGGATTCGAAAAACTTGTCAACCTGCTCAACATCGATGCATTTCTTGATCTTGAAGATAAGCACGGAGCAATGGCAAGTCGCAGGCACATTCATAAGATCTTATTGCACGAGCCAAATTTTTTGTTGAGCTATATTCATCTTGCGTATCAAAGCTATCTGATCGATCCATCATCGATTGGAATATTGGAGAAATTATACTTTGAAGCATTTCGTGTAGGGCAAGTGCGAACAAATATTGCAGAGATGGAGCCATCAATTCGTCAGGCAGATTTACTTTCATTTGATATTACTGCTATTCGTTCTTCCGATGCGCCGGGAAGTGATACTGCTCAGCCATTTGGATTGACCGGTGAAGATGCATGTCAGATAACATGGTATGCTGGAATGAATGAGAAATTAAGTTCTGTTGGTATTTACGGATACAATTCAGACCTCGATGATACTCATAAAAAGACGGCTTCTGTAATAGCTACGATGATCTGGTATTTTATTGAAGGTTACTATCATCGCAAGAACGAACAGAATTTTAAAGGAAATGACTTCACGAAGTTTACCGTTTCAATGCCTGTTGAACCGGAAATACTTATTTTTTATAAAAGCAGATTCACCGAACGCTGGTGGATGGAAATTCCAATGGTTCACAAGGGTCCATATTCCAGGAATAGTATTGTGCCTTGTAACTACAGTGATTATCAAACAGCTTCGAAAGGAGAAGTGCCGGATAGATACATTACAACGATCTCTAAACTTTAAATAAATTAGCAACAGGCAAATTCCAGTGGTAAATATTATCCCATTATTGCCTATTTAATTTCTGCGATTACAGTTCTTCCGCCCTTCGTCATATCTCCAATGTTAACCTTCACAACAGCATCAAGCGGTAAAAAAATATCAACACGTGATCCGAATTTTATAAAACCGAACTCCTGACCTTGTTCTAGAAAATCTCCCTCTTTAACATACCATTTGATTCTTCGCGCAAGTGCACCAGCGATCTGACGGAATAAAACTTCTGTTCCATTTCTCATTTTGGTTACAACTGTTGTACGCTCATTTTCAGTGCTTGACTTTGGATGCCACGCAACAAGATATTTTCCAGGATGATATTTAAAATAACTAATCGTTCCACCAACAGGCATCCTGTTAACGTGGACGTTCACTGGCGACATGAATATCGAGATCTGCTTTCTTCTTGATTTAAGATATTCGGTTTCTTCTGTATCCTCGATCACGACGACTTTTCCATCGGCTGGAGCTAAAACATAATTTTCGTGCTTTATAATTTTAAAAAGTGGATTGCGAAAGAATTGTAGAAATACAAGATAAAGTAATACGCTTCCAAATATCACAGAGTTCTGGATCATATCAGAGTCCGGGGCGTAATAAAATACAGCAACGTTGATAGCAAAAAACACTATCAGCAAAACAAATAAAAGTACTCTTCCTTCTTTGTGAATTGTCATGGTTATATTTTTTACCGCTGAGGAGCTAAGCCGCTAAGTTTTGCTTGGAAATTAGCTGTTAAACGTCCTAAACGATTGGATAAGGTTTGTATTGAAAAAGGCAAGCCTTTCGACTTGCCTCACAAAGTTATATGATTTGCGGAGTATTGCCTATGTGGTTAAAAAATCAAAATCCACCGCGGTACTTGTATGTTTTCGCGACTTTATCGATCGCAACCATGTATGCGGCAATACGCATCGATACTTTATATTCAGTTGCAACTCTGAATACATTATCAAATGCGTCCTTCATGATCCGGTCGCTACGACGATTAACGCGTTCTGCCGTCCATTTGTATCCAAGACGGTTTTGAACCCACTCAAAATAGGATACCGTTACTCCGCCTGCATTTGCCAGAATATCAGGTACAACGCTGATGCCTTTTTCGTAAATGATATTATCTGCTTTTGATGATGTGGGTCCGTTAGCTCCTTCAACAATTAGCTTCGCCTGTATCTTGGCTGCGTTGGACGTAGTAATCACATCTTCGGTAGCGGCTGGTACTAATACGTCAACCTCCAATGTTAGAATATCATGGCCATCAATTTTTTCAGCACCGGCGAAGCCTTCCAATGTTCCGTTATTGCTATCGCGATATTTTACTGCTTTGTCGATATCAATTCCAGCAGCGTTATAATATGCGCCTGAAAGATCGCTGATCGCTACAACCTTAAGACCGCGTTCTTCGAGAAGACGAGCAGCCCACATTCCAACGTTACCAAATCCCTGGACAGCGCAAGTAGCATTGTATGGATTGATTTTTAATTTACTCATAGCGGCAAGTGTAGCAACCATCACACCACGACCAGTTGCTTCTGTTCTTCCCAATGATCCACCCAGCACGATCGGTTTTCCAGTTACAACAGCGTTGACAGTCATACCACGTGTACGTGAGTACTCATCCATCAACCATGCCATTTCCCGGGGCCCCGTTCCCATGTCAGGAGCAGGAATATCTTTATCAGGACCGAATATATCCACCATTGCTAATGTGTATGAGCGCATCAATCGTTCGATCTCTCCTGCAGACATTTCGCGTGGATTGCAGTTTACTCCACCTTTAGCACCGCCATAAGGAATATCAACAACTGCGCACTTCCATGTCATCCATGCAGCAAGTGCTTTTACTTCATCAAGGTTAACGTGTGGATCGAAACGAATCCCACCTTTGGATGGGCCAAGGATAGTTGAATGAATAACGCGATAGCCTTCGAATACACGAATGCTTCCATCGTCCATTGTTACAGGTAACGAAACGATAACTTGCCGTGCCGGAACTTTCAATACATTATAAATTTGTTCTTCCAGTCCGAGTATCTGTGAGGCCTTTTGGAAGCGCGACATCATCGCCTCGAATGGATTCTCTTTGTCAAGCAAAGGAGCAGGTTCTATGTAAGCCATTTGTTATTGGATTTTAATAAGTTGATTTGGCAAAAGTATTGAGGTACCTGTTTTTAAATGTTTGAAATTCAGTTCCGAAAACGGTTGCAAAGATAGATAAATTAGTTAGAAGCGCCCTCTAAAAGCCAAAAAGTAGTTTGTTCTGGCTATTATGAAATTGTGAAATTAAATAGCGTTTACCGTTGATTAATGCATTGTTTATTTCGGAAAAAGCATTCTGGGCAGACCTTTAAAAAGTCATGGAGAGTGAGGTAAATCAGGTATGCGGATTATTAGAAAATTTCAAGAAATGCTACGATAAACGGAGCTGAGATCAGGAGACCGTCGAAGCGATCTAAAAATCCTCCGTGACCAGGAAGAATGCTTCCTGAATCTTTTATTTCAATGCTTCTCTTTAACAATGACTCGATAAGATCGCCATACGTTCCTCCTATAATAATAATGGCGGTAACCCCAAGCCATTGCCACAAAGCAAGTGAATCAAAAAAATTATTAATCAAGAAAGCAAAAGCAAATGCGAGTATTGCTCCACCAACAAAACCTTCCCAGGATTTTTTTGGAGAGATGCGCTCAAAGAGTTTTCGTTTGCCGAATAATGTTCCGGCGATATATGCGCCGGAATCACTTGCCCAGAGAATGAACAAGCAACCAAAGATGATTTCAAAATTGTAAACACCATTTTTAAAGACGACAATATTTAAAAGAGAATACGGAACCGCTACGTAAAAAATTCCAAGGAACGTATAGGCAATGTTGGTGAATGGCTTGCGCTCAAATTTTTTATACAGCTTGATCATGTACACGCATGACAGCATTGGAAAAATGAGGAAGTAAAATTTGGGAAGAATCGTATTGTTCGAAACTAAAAACGAAAGGCTGAAAAGACTCATCGCGCAAACTGTTCCAAATGCTTTCTGAATTTCCATTCCATCAAGTCCTGCGAGCGTATAAAATTCGCGAACAGTGAGAAAGCAAATTAAAAAGAAAATGGCGAAGTACGTCCATTCGCTGAAAACGATACACGAAACTATTACAGCTGCACCGATAAAGGCGGTAATTAGCCGTTGAGTGAGATTACTATAATTTTTAATGGATGTCACTGATTGACGTGGATCGTGAGATGAAATAATTTCTTAAGTAAGCTAACAGCAAAAAGGTAGCGACTGTGCCGATAGCCACTATTGTCCATGGTGCGCTTTCAGTACTTTCTAAATCAATTGTAATAATTCCTTTTTGATATAGGTACAATCCAAGCAATTGTATTCCATTATTAAAAAAATGTGCAATCATCGATACTAATAAATTTCCGGACCAATAAAATAGATACCCCAGGAAGGCACCGATAAACATGCGTGGTAAGAAACCGAAGAATTGCACATGAATCGCACTAAATAACATGGCTGTTATCCAAATCGCCGCGTGAGGATTTCTCAAGGCACGTTGAAATTCTGTTTGAATTAATCCACGAAATACAAGTTCTTCTCCAATTCCGGGAATAATGGCCACAACAATAAACGTGAAAAGGAATTCTGCAAGACTTAAGTTTGAAGTTAGTAGTTTGGTTGTCTCAGCACCCTGCAATTCATAGTTCCTTGCCCACGTTTCGAAGCCGCTCATCCATGTTGGAAAATGTACGTTGGCGTTCCATTCTACAATGGGAGAAATTGACATTGACAGTCCAATTACGGCAAGAAATAATGCGACCAGCATTATCATCCAGTTAGATTCATTTTTGAAGAAGGTTCCGATATTTTTACGTTCAAGAAATTTCAAATAATATATTGGAAGAAGGATTAATCCAATAGCTGAACCAACACCAAGAGTTAATAAGAGCGCATTTTTAAGCTCGGGATGGTTGACCAGATCGCCATAATCATTAATAAAACTGCCTTCGTAAAGCAGTGCACCAATCGCTAGTCCGATTGTTTGACCAATAACCAGCCAGCCAACAAATAGCACCAATACAAAAATCCTTAGCAGGGATGAAAACGGAGGCCTGTCGGAAACGATCATGTGATTGCTTTTGGCTATTTTTGCGGGCAAATATGGTGAATTCTTCCGTTTCAAGGAGAATCTGAGTTAAAAGCGATTGGTAAAAATCGGTAACATAGAATTAGGCGACCTCCCGTTGTTGCTTGCCCCAATGGAGGATGTGAGTGATCCGCCATTTCGTGCAGTATGTAAGGCCGGCGGAGCGGACCTTATGTACACCGAATTTATTTCTTCCGAAGGTTTGATCCGCGATGCTGCCAAGAGCCGCCAAAAGCTTGACATATTTGAGTATGAAAGGCCAATTGGCATACAGCTTTTTGGTGGTGACATTGGAAATATGGTGGGATCTGCTGAGATCGCCACTGCCGTTAATCCAGACCTTATTGATATTAATTATGGGTGTCCGGTGAAAGCTGTTGCCTGCCGTGGGGCAGGTGCCGCATTATTGCAAGATATTCCAAAGATGGTGAAAATGACGGCGGAGATTGTGAAGTGTACCCATCTCCCTGTTACTGTGAAAACGCGTTTAGGTTGGGATGAGAAAACGAGAAATATTACGGAAGTAGCGGAGCGTTTACAAGACATTGGTATTAAAGCATTGACGGTTCATGGTCGCACGCGGGTACAGATGTACAAAGGTGAAGCAGACTGGACATTGATCGCGGAGATAAAAAATAATCCGCGCATTAGGATCCCTATTTTTGGAAACGGCGATGTAGATTCTCCTCAGAAAGCGGTGGAGTATAAAAACAGATTTGGTGTCGATGGTATTATGATCGGTCGTGCATCCATTGGCGCGCCGTGGATATTTAATGAGATCAAACACTTTATGAATACCGGAGAAATTCTAGCAACGCGGGGCATTGCCGAACGAATAAAAGTTTGTCGTGAGCATTTTAATTTTTCCATTCGATGGAAGGGTGATAGACTTGGCGTTTTTGAGATGCGGCGCCATTATGGAAATTATTTTAAAAGCATCCCTGATTTCAAGCCTTACCGCACGCGGTTAGTGGAGGCGGATACTGATGTTGAAGTTCACGCAATACTTGATGAGATCAACGATACGTTCGTAATGCAGCCTGTTTAGTTACAGGTTACAAGGGGCAGGTCAAATGAAAACGGAAACCTGAAACCTTTAATCTTCAATACTAGTTAAGCACTCACAATTCAATTCGTACTCCTTGGAATCAAAGACGCCTCCGCTCGCAATATTTTTGATGTTGATCCTTGCCCTTATCTGGGGAACTTCATTCATTTTGATGAAGAGAGGACTTGAAGTATTTAGCCCTGGTGAAGTAGGGGCACTTCGTGTTACTGTTGCAGGAATTGTCTTGCTTCCACTTGCCATTATGAAGTGGAAAGGAATCAATTCAACACATATACCTAAGTTATTTTTATCGGGAATGATGGGAGTTTTTATTCCTGCATTTCTTTTTACTACAGCGCAATTGCGAATTAGCAGTTCAGTAGCTGGAATTCTAAACACATTGTCTCCACTTTGGACAATGCTGATAGGGGCTGTTTTATTTAAGGTAACATTCAAAAAAGGTGCTGTCGTAGGAATTTTAGTCGGACTTATAGGGGCGATTATATTGATGATTTCCCGCACGAATGGCCAGTTTAGCGGATTCAATCTGTATGGTTTACTGATCGTGCTTGCCTGTTGTTTTTATGGTTTGAATCTTAATTATATCAAGTTTAAGATCAACGACCTCAATTCATTAACCATTACAAGCATTTCAGTAGCGCTTGTTACTCCGTTGGGCGCAATCTATCTTTTTGGTTACACTGATTTTATGGATAAGCTTGATAGCGTTCCCGGAGCATGGAGAGCATTTGGCTTTATTGCACTGCTTGCTTTTATGAGTACGGCTATTGCACTTTCAATATTTAATAAGCTTGTAAAGATGACAACGCCATTATTTGCCAGCACAGTAACATACATAATGCCAATCGTATCAGTTATGTGGGGCGTGCTTGATGGTGAAGTGTTGGGGATCACGCATTTCGCAGGAATGGGAGCCATCCTCTGTGGAGTGTATCTTGCAAACCGTAAGTAAATTGTAAAAGGTAAGATGTAAAAGGTGAAATGTAGTTCGTACTTCTGGTTAGATTTTTCTTTCATTCCAAATCTTTGCACACGAATCTCAAAATGGAATATTAAAGTTTAATTAAGAACCCTCCACATTTCACATTTTACTGTCCTACCTCAAACCAACTATCAACTACTTTGCCTGCTCATATAGATTACATCATAGTCGGCCAGGGCCTTGCAGGCAGCGCCCTTGCGTGGGAATTATTACGGCGTGGAAAATCAATCAAGGTTATCGATGCACCAGGAAATACACGAGCGTCTGTTGTAGCGGCAGGATTACTTAATCCAATTACCGGGAAATTCATGACGAAAGCCTGGAAGGCAGATTTTATTTTTCCGTGTCTTGAGAAATTCTATTCGGATGCTGGAGAAGTGCTCAATAAAAAATTACTTCATCTGTTGCCTATTTATCGCCCATTCATTTCTTCCGAGGAGCGATTGCAATGGAGGATAAGAAGCGAATCCGAAGAGATGTCAAAATTTGTGTTGGGTTTTTATGATGATTCGGCTTTTAGCCAGGTCAACGATGCATTTGGCGGAATAGAGATTGCTCACTCAGGTTATCTTGATGTAAGATTGTGGCTTTCTTCCTTGAGGAAATTCTTACAAGAGAAAAATATTTTGATGGAAGATTATTTTGATGAGTCAGAATTGGTCACCGAAGATGTAATTCGTTATAAAGAAATTACTGCAGACAAGATTATTTTCTGTAATGGCCTCGCATCAATGAATACCACTTTATTCAATTGGCTTCCGTTCAGACCTTTGAAAGGAGAAACACTTGAAATAAAAATTGAAAAGACACTTCCCAGATTATTCAATCGTGCGGCGTATGTAGTACCGTTAAGTGAACATGTATATACTGTGGGATCAACTTATCAGCATCCACCCTACAGTGATAACACTACGGATGCTTCCCTGGTCGATTTATTACAAAAACTAAAAGCGTTGCTAAATATACCCTTTGAAATCCTTCACCAAGATTGGGGTATCCGGCCCACTACACCCGATAGAAGGCCATTTCTTGGAGCGCATCCTTCAAATAAAAATGTTATTATTTTTAATGGTCTGGGGACCAAAGGCGTTAGTTTGGCACCTTATTTTGCTCAGCATCTGGCAGAGTGGATGGAAGGAAGAAGTGACTTATCAACCGAAGTCAATATTTTTCGGTTCAAAGCGTTATATTCGAGTTGACTGTGATTGAATCTATGCGAATGTGGGTGTGTTACCGCGTCTTGGCGGTTATTGGTTTTTCCCTTTTGTTTATTTTACCCGGCAAAGCCCAGCGGGCTTCAGAGATCTTTGGCAAAAATCGAGTTCAATACAGGACATTCAACTGGAAATACATAAGTTCAGAAAATTTTGATGTTTATTATTACGATGAGCGCAGAAAGGTTGCCACAGAATCTATACAATACCTTGAAACAGAATTTGATCGCATCACCGACCTCATCGGTTATCCGCCACAATTAAAATCAAAGATTTTTTTATACAACTCTGTTACAGACATGCAGCAGAGTAACATGGGGATTAATGGACAACAGTTTCCGGTGGGTGGAGGTGCAGAGTTTATAAAACCCTATGTTGAAATAGCACATCCGGGAACACTTGATGAGTTTAAAGAGGAGCTGATTTATAAGGTAGCAGACCTTATGGTGAATGAAATGATGTTTGGCGGAAGCCTTAAAGACATGTTTCAAAATGCAGTATTGCTTAATCTTCCAGAATGGTTTGTTGATGGTGCTTCATTATATGCTGCCAAGGGGTGGAATTCTGAAATGGACGATTATGTTAGACAATTGATAAGAAGCAAGAGGATTAACAAAGCGTTAAAACTTACCGGACCTGAAGCTGCGCTCGTAGGTCAATCAATATGGAATTATATAGCAGAAAAGTACGGAAAGGGAAGTGTAGCCAATATCCTCAACTATACACGTGTTATTCGTAATGAGCAGAAAAGCATGTACATCACGTTGGGTGTAGGCTTTAAACAGTTTGTTATAGATTGGAAAAAATTCTATGCGCTTGAACAGGATCTTATTGATCAGAGTTATATACCTCCTTCCGATTCACAGCGGCTTACTGCGCGTCATCGCAAGACAATAATTTATACTACGATTAAGATCAGTCCTGACGGGAAAAGTGTTGCCTATGCCGAAAATGACCGTGGTAAGTTTGACGTAATAGTTAAATCTCTTGAAACCGGTCGTGAGATATCTATACTTTCCGGAGGGAACAGGGTATTCAAACAAGCTGTTGATTACCACATTCCATTATTGAGCTGGTCTGATTCTCATACGCTTGGCGTGGTGGGTGTGCGCTATGGTCACTATATTTTTTGGTTGTATGATCTTACAACCCGCAGCACACTTCCGCGAACGCTCAATAATTTTAATAATGTAAGAAGTCTAGATTTTTCAGCCAATGGCAGGCTTGCAGTCCTTAGTGCTGACATAGACGGCCAGAATGATTTATTTTTAATAAGTTCCAGAACAGATCGTACGAAGAGATTAACAAACGATTTGTTTGATGACTTTGATCCATCATTTATACCAAATACAAACACCGTAGTTTTTAGCTCAAACAGAACTACGGATTCGACGAATACGATTAAGAAAGATTTTACGAAAATATCTTCGAATTATAATCTGTTTGCCTATAATCTTGACACTACCACCAATATGGTTGTAAAAATTACCAATACGCTCAGTAAAGATTTTTATCCCAAGGCAATAGATGAGAATAACTTTTATTATCTGAGTGATCAAAGAGGAATACTCAATCTTTTTAAATTCAATCGCCAAAATGGTATTTATACCCAGATCACAAACTTTCCTTCCTCTATAAAAGAGTATGACCTTGACTTTACAAATCATACCCTCGCGATGGTGATGACAAAAAATCTTAAAGAAGAGATTTTTATTCAGAAGGGATTTAATTTTGATCGCCAGATATTTACACCAGCATCACGCCGTAAGGATATGCAACAGGTAAAAATGATTTCGGAGCGGAGAAAAAAAGAGGCAAGACAGGGGATTTCAATCAAACAACTGGTTAACGAGCGCCTTCAGCAAAAACGAGATACTGCGTCTAATCAGATAATAAAACCACCGAAGATTGTTCCTGATCCATTAAAATCGGTTGCCACGGACACAACGCTGGTCAAAACAAAGAGGGGGGAAATTAATACTGACAATTACTCTTTCGAGGATGTGCCGGTAAAGAAAGATACGGTAAGAAAGGATTCAATAAATAAGGTTATAACAAAGACGGACCCTAAAAGCTTAAACACGGATGATTATAAGTTCGAGGATGAAGCAGTAAAAGCACAGAAACCGGGCGAGACATTTTTGAGTCGCTACATGAAGGCTCGTGATGTCAATAGACTAACAGGTCCTTTCCCATATTTGCCGAAATTCAGTTATGAGAATCTATCTACAAATTTTGTAGTCGATCCATTGCGAGGCTTCAGTATACGGTTGGAAACACAAATGAATGACATGCTGGAGAATTACCGGATCATTGGCGGTATTCAAACTGCCTTTGATTGGAAAAGCGGTGATGTGTACGGTGAGTTTCAATATCTCAAACATCGTGTAGATTTCAGTGTGCGATATGATCGCAAGGTGATCTTCTGGACACAGCGTGATCCGGAAAATCCTCAAAATGATGAACGACAGAAATATTCTTTCCAAAAAGTTGAATTGGGCGCATCATTGCCTTTAAGCGTTCGCACACGCATATCGATAAAGCCTTTCCTGGGATATACAAACTATGTTGATCTTGGGCCTGATCAATTGATCTTAACGCAAGGACCACAGTTTGCTCCTTCCAAGGAACAATTCTATACAGGAGGAAGAGCGGAAATTGTTTATGATAATTCCCTTACTACCGGAATGAACCTGATTGAAGGAACCAGGGGTAAAATATACTTTAACCATTATGAAGCATTGGGTAATTCAAAAGCAAGTTTCTCACAGCTTGCTCTTGATGTGCGCCATTATCAAAAGATTTATAAAGAGATTGTTTTTGCAGTAAGAGGTTTTACGGGAACGTTCTTTGGCAACTCTCCAAAAAATTATGTGTTGGGTGGTGTTGACAATTGGTTTGGAAACTCTATTAATTATAGTGGTGTGAAAAACCCGTTGTTTGCAAAGAAGGGCTTCAATGACAATCTGATCTTTGCTGAATTTGCAACAACTTTAAGAGGATTTGATTACGCCACATTATATGGAACAAGCGTGGCGATGGCAAATGCAGAATTTCGTTTACCACTTGTTCGTGCGTTGGCAGGCGGACCTGTAACTTCAAACTTCTTCCGCAATATGCAGTTTATCGCCTTCTATGACATCGGAACAAGCTGGACCGGAGCGCCGCCAACAACTACACAGAATTCTCTTCGTACGGAACAGATTAACAATGGGCCATTTCAGATCAACCTGAAGCAATATCTCAATCCATGGCTTTACAGTTATGGAGTGGGATTCCGTACAATGATGCTTGGGTATTATCTCAAGTTTGATTTTGCGTGGCCAGTTGAGAATTATATCGTTAAAGACCCGCGATTGATGGTTTCCCTGGGATACGATTTCTAGCTACATTCTGCCCGTGACTCTTTTACTAAAGGCATTTGGGATTACTTATCTTGCAGCTTAATAGTATCGCATGTTAAAATCGATGACTGGCTTCGGCCAGGCTACAGTCTCATTAGGTGATTCCTCCCTTGTAATTGAAGTGAAAAGTTTAAATTCCAAATTCCTGGACCTTAATCTTCGTCTGCCAAGAATTTTTTCAGAAAAAGAAGTTGAGATTCGTAATGTCGTAACGGATAAACTTGAGCGGGGAAAGGTTTCAGTATCTGTGGAGCATCTAAAGGCCGTTGCGACGAGTGTTCAGCAACAATACAATGAGGTAATATTTATGGCCCATTATGCTGAGCTTAAGAAATTAGCAGATCGGGTAATGGCGCCTTATGATAATTTATTTGAATTGGCGTTGCGCTCGCCCGAAGTTCAACAAGCATCAGAACGCGAAGCTATCGATCCTGTCATGTTTGAAAAATTTCTCGTTGGTTTCAAAGAAGCAATAGAAGGTTGTGACTCATTCCGGAAAACAGAGGGCTCTTCTCTTATCGATAAATTTAAAGCGTATATAAAGTCAATTTCAGATTCCTTGGTCAAGGTTGAAAAACTTGATTCGCCAAGAGTTGAAAAAGTTAGGACCAAAATAAAGAAGAGTGTTACTGATTTCTTTGGCGAGGAAGGCTTTGATCCAAACAGATTGGAGCAAGAGATCATTTTTTACATTGAGAAGCTGGATATCCACGAAGAGCGCGTGAGACTTAAAACGCATCTTGATTATTTTTTAAAAATAATGAATGAACCACAATCCAATGGAAAGAAGCTTGCATTTATAGCTCAGGAAATTGGACGTGAAATAAATACAATTGGGTCCAAAGCCAATGATGCAGAAATGCAGAAAGAGGTAGTGAATATGAAGGAAGAGCTTGAAAAGATAAAAGAGCAGTTGAACAATGTCTTATAATCACTTTTTGGGTCTCAAAAAGTAGGCGAATTGCCATCGAAGCTTATAATTAGGCAAACCTCAGATACAGATAGATGTTCTTTGAGAGCCTTAAAAACAGTTAAAATAAGGACAGTAAGCTGAAAAAACTTGAATCAGCAATCGATTGCCGGGTTCAATGTTACCAAATTGTTAATAACTTGTTTGCAACATTTAAAGCGCTGGTAAAACTGAGTTAGCTTTTAACGGATACTTTTGCAGTCCTAAATATAGAATACTAAAAACCCTAATAATTATGAGAAAAATTTTACTATTAGTGGCCTTTGCTGCAGTAATAGCCAATTTTGGCTTGATGGCACAAGGCGTAACGACTGCTAATATAAGCGGCTTCGTTACAGACTCAAAAGGCGAGGCTCTCCCAGGAGCAACAGTAATTGCTATTCATCAGCCATCCGGAACTCAGTACGGATCTGCGACAAGAACTGATGGAAGGTTTGTAATTCCCAACGCACGTATCGGAGGACCTTACAAGCTTACAGTTTCCTTTGTAGGCTTCGAAAACAAGGAAAAAAGTGATATTTTTCTTGCATTGGGAAATACATCCAATGTCGATTTCAAATTATCTGAATCCGGCACACAGTTATCGGAAATACTTATAAGCGGTGTTTCTGATCCGGTTTTAAATTCTGATCGTACGGGAGCGTCTACTAATATTTCAAATACTCAAATTACACAACTTCCTACGCTAAGCAGAAGTTTTAACGATTATGTAAGACTTACTCCACAGGCAAACGGATTAAGTTTTGGAGGTCGTAGTGACGGATTTAACAACATCACCGTGGATGGCGCTCTTTTCAATAACGCATTTGGATTATCCGGTACGGTGGGTGGACAAGCAAATGCTCAGCCTATTAGCTTAGATGCGGTGGATCAGATCACTACCAGCATTGCTCCATATGATGTAACCCAGGGAAGTTTCACCGGCGCTGGGATCAACGTAGTTACCCGAAGTGGAACAAATGATATAACTGGTTCAGTTTATTATTTTACAAGAAACCAGAGTTTTGTTAGCAATAATATCCGAGGTAATAGCAATCCTTTCAACGCTTTTTCATATAATAATGTTGGATTTCGTGTTGGTGGACCGATTATAAAAAATAAACTTTTCTTTTTTGCGAATTATGAAAGTGAGAGACAAGATTCCCCCGGAACTACATTCTCGGCTTCACGAAGTGGCTCTACGGGCAACACTGTTTCCCAAGCACAAGCAACTGACCTTGATGCATTATCAACTTTCCTGCGTGAAAATTATAGCTATGATCCAGGTCCGTACGAAAATTACAAGCTGAAGCAAAACAGTGATAAGGGAACTTTGAAGATTGACTGGAATATTAATAAGAATAATAAATTCTCTATCAAATACAATTATTTATCTTCTTATAGGGATGTTCCTCCAAGTAGCAGTGGTGCGCTAGGATCTTCTGGAAAAAGCCCTAACCAATTTGGACTTCCGTATCTTGGAGCTTATTATAGAATCAACAACAACTTAAATTCAGTAATTGCAGAATTGAATACTGCTTTCGGTAATAAGTTTGCGAATAAGTTACAAATCGGATATACTGCTTTCAGAGATTTTCGTGAAACACCGACGTCAAGTATCATTTTCCCGACGGTTGATATTGGTAATGGTGCTGGTCAAAATGTTACCGCTTTTGGATTTGAGCCTTTCTCAGCATTCAATGTATTAAATACCAATGTTTTTCAGGTGTCTGATAATTTTGATATTTTCCTCGATAAGCATACCGTCACAATTGGCACATACAATGAGTTCTATCATTTTGAAAATGGTTTCAATCCTAACTTTTATGGCGCTTACCAATTCGCTTCCCTTAATGATTTCTATGCAAGTGCAGCAGGAGTGCCAGGAAAAGTAAAACAATATTCACTTGGTTATGCCGCTAATGAAACGGGAGCGTTTCCTCTGGTTGGTGTAGATGCCTATCAATTAGGTTTTTATGGACAGGATAAATACGAAGTGAATAGTAAGCTGAACTTAACGGTAGGTTTAAGAGTAGATATTCCTACTATTAACTCGGCTATTGGACGCAATGATGCAGCTGCTAATCTTACATTTGCCGAAGGCAGACAAATTCAGACAGATCAGGTTCAAAAGTCGCAATTACTGTGGTCGCCACGTGTTGGTTTCAACTGGGATGTTAAAGGCGATAGGTCAACGCAGATCAGGGGAGGAACTGGTGTATTTACAGGTCGAGTTCCTTACGTGTGGATCTCGAATCAAGCAAGTAACAATGGCCTTCTATTCGGTTCCCAGTTTTACACAGGACCAACTGCCGCGCCACTTACTTTCAGTCCGAATATAAATGCATATCGTCCGATAGGAGCTGCCGCGGTAGCGCCGGCAAATAATCCAAATCCAGCAGTTACATATAACCTTGCTGCAACAGATAATAATTTTAGTTTCCCACAGATATGGAGAACCACTATCGCAATAGATCAAAAATTACCATATGATATCATTGGATCTTTTGATTTTGCGATCACTAAAGATATCAATGCTGTTTATCATCAAAATATTAATCTTCCCGATGCTCCAAATACTGCTGCGGGTGCTGATAACAGGCCGATTTTTTACAAAACTTTCCCAACCACACCGGGTAATTCAACTGCCAATACGCGCTCAAATCTAAAAGTAACAGATGCAATTCTGATGCGTAATACCAACAATGGCTACAGCTATTTCGCTACTGCACAATTCAAGAAAAATTTCTCAAATGGAATTAGTGCAATGGTCGCCTATACATATACTGACGCGAAATCAGTAAATGACGGTGGATCGATTGCTCAATCAATTTGGAGAGATCGTCAGGTATCAGGCAATCCAAATGAAAATACATTAAGTTATTTCAATTCCCTTGCAGCGCACAGAATCGTAGCCTCTCTTAATTACCGTAAGGAGTATGCTGGATTCCTTGCAACGACAATCGGCTTTGTTTATCAACTAGCACCTGCCGGACGTTTTTCTTATACGTATATCGGAGATATGAATGGAGACAATTCAGGAGGTGCAGGAAACGATCTTATTTATGTGCCGAGAGATCAAAGTGAAATTGCGTTGAAAGATATCATCAACGCAGATGCTACAATCTACACTGCTGCACAGCAATGGACTGACCTTGATGGTTACATAAATCAAGACAGTTATTTGAGTAGCAGACGTGGTCAATACTCAGAAAGAAACGGTGCTACAAACCCGTGGAGAGGTCAATTGGATTTCAGACTCTTGCAAGATTTTTTTATCAAGAGTGGTACGAAGAGAAATACGCTCCAGTTAAGCGTCGATATTTTCAATGTTGGGAATATGTTAAACTCTGACTGGGGTGTACTTCAAGTTCCCAACAGAACAGGAGTTATAACTTTTGCTGGTTACGATGTCAACAGAGTGCCGCAATTCACCTTTCCTTATCTCGATGCGACAGCAAAGAAACCACTTACATCCTCCTTTAGAGATGACATTGGATTGTTATCAAGATGGCAGATGCAATTGGGGTTACGTTATATTTTTAATTAACACAGAGATTGTTAATTTAGATAGAGGTCGCCGTAACTGGCGACCTTTCATTTTTTACAGGTTTTGCGTATTTTCCACAATGCCAAGACCAGTTTTTCTCTCCTTTGCGCTTGCGCTGGCCTTGTTAATGGGTGATTGCTCTCAAAAAGGTAACTCCGCAGAATTTACCCGCGATCCGGAGGTTCAAATGGACCTTGACAAAATACGCGAACGCGGCTTTTTACAGGCTATTATTGACAATAATTCTGTCAGCTATTTCATCTATCGCGGTCAGCCGATGGGATTCGAATATGAGTTACTTCAAAGCCTCACGAAGTACTTAAATATCAAACTCAAGATCAAGGTCATTAGCGGCGTAGAAAAATCTATCGACCTCCTTAACAAAGGCGAAGGAGATATTATTGCATTTCCATTGACCGTTACCCCTGAACGGTCCAAATACGTAACGTTTACAAACGCTCAATTTGACACCTACCAGGTGCTCGTACAAAAGAAACCATCCAACTGGAGAAGGATGCCTCATAGTTACCTCGAAAAAAATCTTATCAGGCAGGCTTCAGAACTAGTGGGGAAAGAAGTATATGTGATGAATGAATCTTCCTTTAAAGGACATCTTCAAAAAGTATCTGCAAAAGTAGGTGGAGGGATTATTATTAAAGAAGATAGCGCTACAGCGGAAACAGAATCACTCATTCAAAAAGTGGCTACAGGAGAAATTCAATATACCGTTACGGATCAGACGATTGGTATGGTAAATGCTATTTATTATCCTAATCTGGATATCGAAACTGTACTAAGTTCATCACAGAAAATAGCATGGGCAGGAAGAAAAAATTCACCGGAGCTCACCCATGCAATAAATACATGGATGAAAGAATTAAAACGAAAAGGAAAGTTTCAGATTTTATACAATAAGTATTTTAATAGTCCGCGCTCATCACAGAGAAGAATAAGCAGTGATTATTCATCACTTGCAGGAAATAAGCTTTCTCCTTACGACGATGTTATAAAGCGCGAGGCGAAGACGTTGAATTGGGATTGGCGGTTGTTGGCGTCAGTTGTTTACCAGGAGTCAAATTTTCAACCAGATGCTTCATCCTGGGCGGGTGCTGTCGGATTAATGCAACTAATGCCTTCTACTGCAGAACAATTCGGAGCTGTTGATCGAACGAATCCATATCAAAGCTTACGAGCAGGAGTCAGGTATCTTAAATATCTTGATAAACTTTGGGCCAAATATATTCCTGATAAAAATGAGCGATTAAAATTTGTTCTTTCATCCTACAATGCCGGGTTGTCTCATATCATTGATGCCAGAAGTCTTGCAAGAAAATATGGAAAAGACCCTGCCACGTGGGACAACGTTGAGTTTTATCTTCGTCAAAAATCAAATCCAAAGTATTATCGTGACGGGGTAGTAGTGGCGGGTTATTGTAAATGTGAGGAACCGGTGAATTTTGTAAGGGAGATCATTACTCGTTTTGAGGAATATAAGTTAGTAATTGGTGAGGCCTGATAGATAGGAGTAAAAGATCAAAGACTAAAGAATAAAATTGAAATTATGCTAACTGGAAAGTCTATCTACAATCTTTTTGAAATCCAGTTTTTCCCATGTTGCCTCAACATTTGGCGTACTCATCACTTCGTCCATGATAGTCTTTTGGTTTCTTCCAATTGTTAACGCTTCTGAATAGCGTATGTCTTCATGGAACGTGACCATAGAATATAGTGGGATCCATTTATCTGGAAATAGTTGATGAAGCTTTGATTCAATTTTTTTGCGGAGCAGAAAATCAGCATCACCCACAAGGTCACGCATTTCGATAAAATTATCCAGGGCAAGTTGTGCTATTGCATCTGCATCAGGTTTTCGTAATTCTTCAAAAGCCGGCAACACGTTATCCCAGTCATCACTGTTTTTATTCAACAGGTCATTCAATACGCTGCAATCCTCAAAGCCCGCATTCATACCCTGTCCATAAAAAGGAACTATAGCGTGGGCGGCATCTCCAATCAGGAGAGTATTATTTTTCACCCATGGATAACATTTTACGGTCACTAGTGATGCGGTTGGGTTATTATTAAACTCTTCCAGAAAATTCGGAATAAGTGCAGTAGCATCAGGAAAAGTTTCCTGAAAAAATTTTAGAATTTTTTGATCGGTATCCAATGATTTGAATGAAGGAGCCCCTTCGAATGGAAAGAAAAGTGTGCAAGTAAAACTTCCATCCTGGTTGGGGAGGGCAATAAGCATGAAGCTTTCACGTGGCCAGATATGCAACGCATTTTTTTCCAGTTGAAAGTTTTGGTTTTGCCCTGCAGGTAATGTCAATTCTTTATAACCATGTTGAATATATCGCTGATCGTAATTAAATCGATCTGTTATTTGCATCGCTCCTCGCACAGCGGAAAAAGCTCCGTCAGCACCGATGATGAGGTCAAATGATTTTGTTCCGGATTCAACGGTGAGTTGTGTTTTCTCAAGATCAATATGGTGTATGCGTTGGCTAAAATGAATTTCAGCTCCCAATAGCTCGGCTTCATCCATCAAAACAATATTCAGTCCGCTTCTCGATGTTGAATTAATGTATTGACCTTGTGTTCCGTAGGGAAGAAAGGACAGTGCACCAGTTAGATTATGCATTACTCTCTTGTGAAGTGGTATGATAAACGGCTTCATTTTTTCGGCAAGTCCAACTTCTTCCAATGCACGAAGTCCTCGATTGCTCAATGCAAGATTGATCGATTTACCTGCGGTGGCACTACTGGCTCTCATATCAGGCCTTCTTTCGTAGATTGATACAGTATATCCTCTTTTTCTGAGATAAATGGAAAGGAGCGAGCCAACTAACCCTGCTCCAACGATAGCAATGTGTTTCTTGGAATTTGAATTCATCATTCAATTATAGTGCTTTCCTGAAGATCTCAACGAATCTGTACACTTCTTCAAATGAGTTATACATCGGGACAGGAGCAACCCGTATTACATCTGGCTCCCGCCAATCGGCTATGACTCCCGCCTTTGTGATTTTGTCAAAAACCTTTCTTCCATTTTTCTTCATTAAAATGGAGATCTGGCATCCACGTTGTTTAGGATCTTGTGGTGTAATGATGGTAAAGTGATCATAAAAGAGAACGATGTCATGCAAAAGGAAGTTTAAAAAGCCAGTGAGAAGCACACTTTTTTCTCTCAGCGATTTCATTCCTGCTTTTTCGAAAAGCTCAAGAGATGCCAGGTGTGCTGCCCCACTCAACACTGGGAAATTGGAAACTTGCCATCCGTCTATTCCCGGCATTGGAATAAATCCTTTTTTCATTTTAAACCGATCCTTTTCCAGATGTCCCCACCAACCGGCAAGACGCGGAAGGGAAGAATTATTTGCGTGTCGTTCATGAACAAATGCACCTGCAACACCACCCGGACCTGAATTCAAATATTTATAACTGCACCAGACGGCAAAGTCTACCTTGTTCTTGTGAAGATTTATTGGAACATTACCAGCAGCGTGAGCAAGGTCAAATCCAACATACGCTCCGGCATCATGCGCGGCAGTAGTGATCTTCTTAAAATCAAATAACTGTCCTGAATAATATTGCACACCACCGAAGATGACAAGCGCCAGTTGATCTGAATGTTTTTTAATTGCAGTTACAATGTCTTCGGTTTGTAACACATATTCTCCCTTTCGCGGGTGAAGTTCAATCAATGCCTCTTTTGGATCTAAATGATGCAATTTGATTTGTGATTCAAATGCATATTGATCAGAAGAGAAGGCCCCCGCTTCTGTTATAATTTTAAAACGTTCTTTTGTTGGATGATAAAATGAGGTCATCATCAGGTGAAGATTTACTGTGAGCTGGTTCATTGCTACAACTTCTGAAGGCTTGGCACCAACAATTTTGGCCAATACTTTTTTTCCAAATCTGTGATAATAAAGCCACGGCCGTTTAGCGTGTAAATGCCCCTCTACTCCCAATAAAGCCCAGTCACTCAATTCTTCTGCTATGAAATTTTTGACACGCTTTGGCTGAAGTCCAAGTGAATTGCCACACAAGTAAAGTGCGGCCTTTACGCCAATAATTGGGAAGTGGAATTCGGATTTGAATTTTTTTAAAGAATCTTTTTTATCAAGATCTCTTGCAAAGGAGAGTGAATTTTCGAATTTCATTTATGAAAATAGAATTATGCAACAGCCACCCGCAATGCCGGATTGATTTGAGAATGGTGATGCTCTACATGATAAATTGTAAAATAGATCATTTCACGCAATGTTAATTTCCCTAATAATGGATGAGGAAGAATAAACTTATCCAACTCATCTTCCGTAAAGCGTTCGATCTTATCACACAAGACTTTTACATGCTTTTCAAGTACGGCATGAAGGTCTTTCCGATCGCAGGAGGGTGCTGGTAAAAATCGAGTAGTTGATTTTCCTCCTGCGGCAAGCTTCTCTTTATATCTTGCAACAAGTTCATCATACGAGCGAGAGGGTCTGTTAGTTTTTCCAAAAAGTAAAGACAAGAGAAATTTTGGAACAGAGAATGCCAATTTTACTGGTGACACACTCTTCTCAATATGACTAAGTTGCTGGATGGGGGTCCATTTTCCAGGCATCGAATGATTCACCAGGATATCGGAAAGGCCGCTGATAAAGCCAGTGAACGAGTTGTGGTTAGATGTTAATCGATTTTGTAGTTCAGATTTCTTCATACTCATATAAAACGAAGGTCGGCCTCCATTACCGTGCCGCAGTTTTTACAAGTTCGCAACACAAGCGAACCATAAAAATCTCTGAAACGTGGAATAAAATCTTTTTCAATATCATCAAGATGAAACTTGTATTCATGAAGTTTGTGATTACATTTTTCACAGAACCACATCAATCCATCATCCTCTGTTTCGCGTTTTAATTCTATCACAAGTCCAATTGAATTTTCAGTACGAATCGGACAATGTGGGACTCCTCCGGGAAGCAAAAACATATCGCCGGCATTCAGTGGAATTGAAACAGCTTTTCCATCTTCCTGAATTTTGATCGTAATGCTTCCTTCTAATTGATAGTATAATTCTTCTGTCTCGTTATAGTGATAATCTTTTCGTGCATTTGGTCCTGCAACAATCATTACAATGTAATCGCCTGCATCTTTATATAGATTTTTATTTCCTACCGGAGGCTTTAGTAAATGACGGTTCTCAGCGATCCATTGAACAAGATTAAAGGGTCTGCGGATTGACATGCTAGTAATTTGAGAATTTGAATATAAGTTAATTTGAAAATTGAGTGAAGTTACTGTTCTTTTATATTTACTGAAAATGAAATTATGAATCTGGATTTA
>Ga0123338_10000721_pt1 | contig 33150 bp, 22 predicted proteins | sample grotaG_FD_89793 | JGI IMG/M metagenome (GOLD analysis project Ga0123338, IMG submission 89793) | Glacier valley bacterial and archeal communities from Borup Fiord, Nunavut, Canada, to study Microbial Dark Matter (Phase II) -... | ecosystem: Environmental > Aquatic > Freshwater > Ice > Glacier ...
AGAATGATCGGAAGCATCCTCACTGATTGTGTACTTGGTGTTAACACCGATGGCCTCCTGCAATTCAGCAGTACTTATATGCTTCTGCATGGTAATGGTGGCCTTCTGCCCTTCCAGCATTACGTCGGCCGAAAGCACATCGGGGTGCATCAGTAATTTACTTTTCACCTTGGCAACGCAGCCCTCGCAGGTGATGCCTTTTACGGTATATGAATGAGTCATTGTTTTAGATTTTAATTTACTCTCAAATAAACGCAACGCGCAGCCTAAAGTCTTTACATAATTCTGGGAAAGAGTTACATTTTAATTTGATACTGGTGGTATGAAGAAAGACCTAAGATAGTCAGATCAAATTTTATCCGTAGACTTCAGATTTCACTTCTTAGGTTCTTGAAGTGTCTGGGAGGGATAAGTCCAGTGACTGGAAACACACTCGTGGCGACATCACTTCGATCGGGACGTTACCCTGCAGCCCGTAAACATACCGTTCGTTTTTCTGCAGTGATGGGCTTTTGAAAACGTATCTGTTCCAAGTGACCAAATATTGAATGAAGATAAAAACTTATAACTTACATATCACCTTACCATTGCTGAAAAAATTATATTATATGCCGGGCAGTCCAGTCCACGGTTTATAGAAGACGGGAATTTGTTGTCAAACGATGGCGCGTATCTGTAGGCACTTTTAATTTACACTGAACAATCGGTTTTGTACTTCTCTTTCAAAATAAGAAGTAACTATTATTCGATTGGCTTTCGAATAATGCCTTGATAACGACCAGCAACTGAATCTATACCAGAAAATTTACCGCTCAGAGCACCATAAAAGAAAGCATTTAAAATATCCGCAGTCGCATTATGAGTCCTCGTTGGAATATTACCGAATTCTAAAATGCGGCCGGCAAGAAAACGAGTAGGGAACGCCAGCAGAAGCGGTGCATCCGTAAAACTATAATGGTCGGCTTCAATTACCTCGTACCTATATCCACCTTCAAATTGCTTGAAGAACTGCTGATTCCCATTTTCGTATCTTAAGAAACGATCTCTTTCGCTTTTATTACTTTCTAACAAAAGGAAGGGGCGTGTACCATTTGGTTTTGGTAATTCACCATACAAAGTGCCGTCAATATTAGCAGCTGCTTTAATTCGTGAATCAAGCGCCATTGCAACAGCAGCACAAGCACCGCCTAAAGAATGGCCTGCTATCACAATACGATTTTGATCAAGAGATGATAAAAAATTATCGGAAGATGCTTGTGGATTATCCAATTGGTTTAATACAAACTGTGTATCTGCAATGCGTAGGTCGAGGCGTCTTTTCATAAATTTAGTGAGGTCAGGTTCTTCTTTTAAGAAAACTTCAATGGGAGTCACTATCTTACCATCTGCAAGTTGTGTGATCATAGCCTCATAAGGATGGTCAATGGTTAAAACAACATAACCATAGCTGGCAAGCCCTGTTGCAAGGCTTGTATAAAACGCACGTGCTGCGCCATTTCCGGTTAAAAATAGTATAACAGGCCATTGATTCTGTGCTTTAGATATTGGTGCATTCAGTACCCCGTAAGTCTCGATTTGATCGTAGTGATCAAATATAAAGCTTGGTATTATTCCAATTTTTTCTGGTAAATTATCTGCTCCATCCAAATAACTTGAATGAGTGCCTTTTGCATCTTGTTCTGTTGGATACCATGCTTGAACCACTACGTTTCTTTTATCGTTTGGATCTGACGTTATTTCCTCCGTACGAGTAAAGTCGATCCAACGAAAAATTCTGGTGCCCACTGTGTAAGAACCTTGAGGCTCAGTCAATTTTGGAATTAGAAGAAAAATACTCCAGGGAACTATTGAGACCAGAATAAAAAAAGCTAACGCAATTTGGAGGATTCTTTTTTGTATTTTATTATTAATCCTTTTTATCAAAAATGCTGTTACCACCAAAAACAATATCAACAAATAGCTTGGTACGAATTGCCAATAATATCCTTCGATTAAAAATTGTGCAATTGCCAGTACTATAATCAAAGCAATAAGAGGTTTTAAAATGCCATTAACCCGTTTTGGCGTAATTATGATACACGATGCTAATGCTATTGTCCCTAAAAAAAATATTAAGTCTATACTTTTCATATTGAATACATAGATTTTATGTAATACGCTATGTTGTACATGACGACTAGTCAGACGAAATGTTACACCGTGGAAAGAAAATACTTTATCTCTCGATGTTGATCAGAGTTCAATTATTTTCAATCGACTGAAATGTAATATGAAAATGAATTGGGATTTGTTTATACGTCCACTTCAAAAGATGACGAGTCTTGCATTTCTCCGCCTTGCATACAACTTGGTACATACTCAAACAGCCCGTAAACATACTTGGTACATACTCAAAAAAAAGCAACCTCAAATTTGAAGTTGCTCTTCTTTTATCCTTCGTATTTTGTCTTTTATCCTTCGTATTCTATCTCCTAGAACACTCCCAGCACCGCTTTCGAAATATCGTTATAGAACACATATACCATCAGCACCAGTAGTAATCCCATTCCAATTTTAAGAGAAGTCTCGAAGAACTTTTCACTTGGTTCCCGACCGCTAATCATTTCATAAAGAAGGAACATTACATAACCTCCATCCAATCCGGGGATCGGCAATAAGTTTGTAAAGGCAAGTACCATTGAAAGCAATCCGGTCATATACCAGAAGCGTTGCCAGTTCCATTCAGAACCGAATGCCCGCGCCATTCCTACTGGCCCTGAAAGTGATTTCCCGAGAGGAAGCTCGCCGGTAAATATTTTCTTAAATGCTTTTAGTTGAACAAAAACAACACTGAATGCTCTTCCTGCTCCAATTGGTATTGATTGACCAAGACTATAGTTTATGTAAACCAACTCTTTTTTGTCCAGATTCTGGGGATAGAATCCAATCCCCTTATGATTATTGAAAGGCTCATGGAAGGCCAATACTTCTTCACCGCGCTTGATTTTAAAAGCAACACTATCTCCACCTTTACGAACCAACTGCTGAACTTCATCCTGATACACTACCGGTTGACCTTGAACTTCAATGAAACGATCTCCAACTTTTAATCCAATTCGTTTGGCCATCGTCTCAGATTTGACGAGGTGCTTAATCGTATCAATTTTACTGTCAACACCAGCTTTAAGCTCCAGTTCTTCTACTTCCAATTCTGGCATAACTTCACCAATAACAGAAGGATAGCGTGGTGCAATAAAAGTCATTATTGCTTTTTCCTTATTAAAGTTCTGTATGAAGTCTCCGGGAATATCAATTCTTACTTCTTTTCCATCACGAAGAACAATGTAGTACGATTCATGGGTTAACAATACATCTGGTTTGAATATGTCTTGAAAATCCTCAAAATCACTTCCATTAATCTTAATTACTTTATCACCGGTTTTGAATCCAATCTGCTCGCCTAATGTCAATGCCTGAATGCCGCCGTGATTATTAACAAAGTCCTTTGGAATGTACGTATCTCCAAGAAAAAAAGTTAGACCAATGAAGATCAAACAACCGACGATCACATTTACAATGATCCCACCAAGCATTACGATCAATCGTTGCCATGGTTTTTTTGAACGAAATTCCCAATCCTCAGCAGGGGCCTTCAATGCTTCTTTATCCATACTCTCATCTACCATACCGGCGATCTTCACATAGCCTCCCAGCGGGAACCAGCCAATACCATATTCTGTATCACCCTTTTTGAATTTCAGTAAAGAGAAATTCAAAACATTGGCCATTGGAAACAAGAAATCAAAGAAGAGATAGAATTTTTCCACTTTGATACCAAATGTGCGGGCTGTAATAAAATGGCCCCATTCATGCACAACAATTAATATAGAAAGGCTCAACAGAAGTTGGGCTGTCATAATCATTCCTTCCATCTCTACTTGATTTTTAGATTGTACTTACTTAATAAATTCATTTGCCCTTATCCTGGTCAATTTGTCGGTCTCCACATAGTCCTCAAGAAGAGGTTCACGAATATAAACCGACTTCATCAAACAGTGTTCCACCAAATCAGACATTTCCAAAAAGCCAATCCGGTCGTTTAGAAATTCTGAAACTGCCACTTCGTTTGCTGCATTCAGCACGCATGGCATGTTTCCACCGCGTTCGAGAGCTTTAAACGCGAGCGCAAGATTACGAAAAGTTTCTGTATCAGGCTTTTCAAAGGTTAGAGAGGGGTAATTCACGAAATCAAGCCTCGGGAAATTACTTTTCAATCGTAACGGATATGATAATGCAAACTGGATTGGTAAACGCATGTCGGGCAGACCAAGTTGCGCTTTCATTGAACCGTCTTCAAACTGCACAAGTGAATGCACTATTGATTGGGGATGAATAACTACTTCAACCTGCTCAGGCTTGAGACCAAATAACCACTTTGCTTCGATCACCTCAAGTCCTTTGTTCATCATGGAAGCTGAATCAATGGTAACTTTTTGTCCCATCGACCAATTAGGGTGCTTCAATGCCTGCGCCTTTGTTGCTTTTTCTAACTCTGTTTTTTTCTTTCCTCTGAAAGGGCCACCGGAAGCAGTAAGAATAATTTTTTCAATACAATTATGGAATTCGCCAACGATGCACTGAAATATTGCCGAATGCTCTGAATCTACCGGGAGAATGTTGACGCCTTTTTCGCGAGCAAGTCGCGTTACAAGATCGCCAGCAACTACAAGTGTTTCTTTATTTGCAAGTGCGATTGTTTTACCAGATTCAATTGCGTTGATAGTAGGCTTCAAACCTGAATAACCAACCAATGCAGTTAATACAACGTCTATTGTATCCATCTGTACAACGGAAGATAACGCATTTTCACCTGTATAGACTTTTATGTTTTCACTACGGAGTGCCTGCTTTACTGTTTCGTAATGTTCTTCGTTTACAATTACAACAGCATTTGGCTTAAATTTCTTTGATTGTTCAATAAGTAGAGCAGCGTTATTTTGTGCTGTAAGAACTTCAACCTCAAAAAAATCGGGTTGAGCTTCAATAACTTCAAGTGTCTGTCTGCCGATAGAACCAGTTGAGCCTAATATGGCGATGCGCTTCTTCACGTTTTAATGTTCTGTGTTCTGGGTTCTAGGTTCTAGGTTTGGGTTTCTAAGGATAGGTAAAAGTAAAATATAGATGTTAAAAAACTACTGTAAAATATAGAACTCAAAAATTAAAATATAAAAGTCAGCGATCCCATTAACCTTTCATTCTACCCAACTCATCTGCAATCTTCCTGTCATTCGACAATCTTGGTACTTTGTTCTGTCCACCCAACTTACCCTGGGATTTCATATAGTCGATGAATGCAGTCTTCTTCAAAGAAGTCAAACGCAAAACGCAGAGTATATTTCCTGTGATCAGATCATCATAATAGACATTCAATCCACGCAACTGATCATCAAGTTCCTTAATAAAAGCTCGCCTGTCATTAGGTTCATGAGCAAATTCTACCAACCATTCATGATGTGGCAATCCTTCAGATGGAGCTACTTGTGGTGCGACGGTAAATTCTACAAGTTCCACTTCAGGAAATTTCGACATCGTATACTTCATTGCTTTCTCTACCTCCTCACCTATTACGTGCTCACCAAATGCAGATATGAAATGTTTGATACGGCCCGAAACAATAACACGATAAGGATTTTTTGAAACAAACTTTACAGTATCACCGATGGAATATCCCCAAAGTCCCGCATTGCTATTAATAATAACAGCATAACTCTTGCCCAATTCAACTTCACCAATTGTAAGACGTCGTGGGTTTTCATTAAAATATTCATCGGATGGAATGAACTCATAAAAAATCCCGGTATTCAACAGTAACAGCATTCCTTCTTCATGTTGCGAGTCTTGATAGGCAAGAAACCCTTCTGAGGCGGGAAACAATTCAATGGAATCAATTTGCTTTCCAATGGATTCAACAAGCTTTGCGCGATAAGGCGCAAAGTTTACACCACCGTACACGAACATTGAAAAGTTCGGAAATACATCCTTCATCTTTTTCCCTGTTCGTGCCTGAATTCTATCAAAGTACATCTGAACCCAGGGTGGGATACCAGAGATCAAGGTCATGTCTGAGTTGATCGTCTCATCAATAATTTTTTCAAGCTTCTCTTCCCAATCTTCAATGATATTGGTCGCATAACTTGGTTTTTGATTATTTCTTAAATAACCGGGCACATGATGATTAGCAATACCTGAAAGTCTTCCTGTTTTTATTCCCGCTGTTTCATGTAGCTCCGGACTGCCGGATAGAAAAATTAAATTTCCATCAACGAAAGATGCATTGCCTGTTTCATGAATGTAACTAAGTAATGCATTGCGCGCGCTGTTAATATGATTTGATATCGACTCTTTTGAAATAGGAATATATTTCGTGCCGGATGTTGTCCCGGATGTTTTCGCAAGATAGATCGGTTTGCCCTTCCACAAAACATCCCGCTCGCCTTGAAGAATTTTTTCGAAATAAGGTCTTAACGCTTCATAATCCCTGATAGGTACCTGCTTTTTAAAATCTTCGTGATCAGTGATATCAACGAATCCATGGTCCATTCCAAACCGCGTTTCCTTACCTCCGGCAAGAAGACTATCAAGTACTTTTTGCTGATAGAAGACTGGTTTTGAGGACCACTCTTCTGTCTGTTTTGCGATGTAAGCGGCGAAAGGTTTTGCTAATACGGACCTAAATCCCATTTTTAAATCGATTAAGAAATACAAAGGTGATAAACCAAACGTAATAAATCGCCGTTTTATATTTGCGCACGAAATTTGAGCACATCACTACTATGGGAAACACATTCAAAACAGTTTTAATCGGATTTTTTGCAGGAGTTGCCGGAGCGTTTGCCTTTTTTCAGCTTCAGCCTCAGAAAAATAATGTAGAACAGGGTCAGCCCCAATTCCAGGCAGCAGATTTTAAATCGTCAGAAATCTATACTCCAAATATGTCAGCAACCGCTGCAGCCGGTCCTGTGGATAATGTCGACTTCAGTACGGCTGCAACCAAGGCGATACCAAGTGTAGTTTATATTAACAGTATTTCACAAAGTAGTCAGGCGTATTCGTATTGGGAGCAACTCTTTAATGGCGGCGGACAACAAACACAAGTGAGCAGTGGTTCAGGAGTAATATTTACCTCCGACGGATATATCGTAACGAATAATCACGTCATTGAATCAGCGGAAAAAATTCAGGTGATCTATAATAAAAAAGTTTATGACGCTGAACTAATCGGTACAGATCCATCAACTGATCTGGGTGTATTGAAAATTAAAGAGACAAACCTTCCTGCTATTACGTTGGGAAGTTCAAAGACATTAGCGGTTGGCGAATGGGTCGTCGCTGTTGGAAATCCATTTTCACTTTCCTCCACGGTAACCGCCGGAATCGTAAGCGCTAAAGGTCGTCGGATAAATATCGTTGAAGATAAATTTCCGATTGAATCGTTCATTCAAACAGACGCTGCGATCAATCCAGGCAATAGCGGTGGAGCACTCGTAAATAAATCAGGTGATCTTGTTGGCATCAATACGGCAATACTTTCAAGAACCGGCTCCTATACTGGTTATGCGTTTGCTGTTCCCGTTGACATTGCCAAGAAAGTCGTAAATGATCTTATTAAGTTTGGTATAGTTCAAAAGGCATTTTTAGGAGGAACTGTTATTGACTATGATTATCAGACAACAGCGCAATACAATCTCGATACTTCTGTAAAAGATTTCAAAGGCGTTGTTCTTGCCGAAATTGATAAGACGGGCTCAGCAATAACGTCAGGCTTAAAGCTGGGTGATATTATTGTTAAAATAAATAATGCAGAGATCAATAGTAAGAGTGAGTTTGAGGAAGAGTTAAGCTATCATTATCCCGGCGATAAGATCAATGTTACATACATCCGAGATAAAAAGACGGTTACAGTCCCGGTATCCCTTGTCAACAGAATGGGTGATTCAACTATTATTAAACGAAAGATTTTTAGTGATGCTGCCCTTGGAGTGAAACTCGAATCAGTAGAATACGGCGTTAAAGTTTACAATATTAAAGAAGGACTTTTCAAGCGTTTGGGTATCCCGGAAAATTATACAATCATATCAATTAATCGTGAGCGCGTGAATAGCCCACAAGATGTTGCCGATTTCTTTAACAAATACAGGGGGAGAGTTTTGCTATATGGAATTAATAGTTCAAAGGCGGAGATGCCGCTGCAGTTTATATTGCAGTAAAGCAGCTACTAATTTGTATTAGAAATCAATCCACTTCTCCAAGGCCATTAAAAAAATATAAATTTACTATGACGGCCCTTTAGGGCAATGTCATTAAGTTAATAAGGTGGCTTGTTTGTAGGGACAGATTCAGCAAAGAAGATTAATAACTCTGTTAGTTATCCGGTTGGGATGGCTTCTGGCATTTTCAAATTGATCAAGATGCCATTCTCATCTTCAGCTTCTTCGTCAATTCCTCGACAGAGTTTTTGAAGTTAGGATCTGCTTTCATCATGTCTTCAACAGATTCAAGAGCATGAATAACAGTGCTATGATCGCGGCCGCCGAAATTTTCACCAATGAGGGCAAGAGTTAATTGGGTGTACCGCTTGCAGAAATACATGGCCACCTGGCGTGGAATAACAATTTCACGCTTTTTCACTTTGCCCTTCATGGCATCGAGTTCAACGCGAAAATAATCCCCTACAGTCTTCTGAATGAAGTCAACACTTACATCCGACTGGATCTCTTTAACAATATTCTTCATCACCTCTTTCGCAAGATCGAGGTCAATATTTTTCTTCAATAGCGTTGCGTGGAAGATCATTGAATTTAGGACGCCTTCCATGTCACGAAGATTGGTATCAACGCTGTAAGCAAGATATTCAGCAACTTCCGTTGGAATTTCAATTCCGTCAGACTGCATCTTGTTATGAATGATCGCAAGCTTTGTTTCGAAATCGGGCTCTTGCAAATCGGCAGTAAGTCCCCATTTGAAACGTGACAATAATCTTTCCTGAAACCCTTTCAGATCACGTGGCGGACAATCGCTCGTCATGATGATCTGCTTGCCTGTTTGATGTAATTGATTGAAGATATGGAAAAACATTTCCTGTGTCTTCTCACGTCCCGCAAGGAACTGTACATCATCAAGGATGAGTAAGTCAACCTGTAAATAGAAATTCTGAAATTCCTGAAGCTTATGATTCTGAAGCGCATTCAGGAATTGATTCGTAAAGTCATTCTGATCAACGTATAAGACAATCTTGTCGGGAAGGTTTTGTTTGATCTCATTTCCGATCGCCTGCACAAGGTGCGTTTTACCCACTCCTACTCCGCCATATAACATCAGGGGATTAAATGAAGTCGTCCCTGGTTTCTTCGCAACAGCGACCCCTGCTGAGCGCGCAAGTCTATTACAATCACCTTCCACGAAGTTCTCAAAGCGATAACTTGAGTTGAGGCGGGAATTAACCGTTTGAGGATTGAGCGTACGAAATGTAAAAGGAGAATATTCTTCCAAATGAGCATTTCCGTTTGCATTTGAATTATTAACAGAATGCCTGCCTTGTCCATTTGGATAATTAACAGTCAATGGAGCATTACGCTGATTTCCGCTATCAATGATTACAGAGTACTCAAGACGTGAATTTTCACCCAATATTGTGCCGATTGCTTTTTTCAGAACCGGTACATAGTTCTCTTCAAGCCATTCGTAAAAAAATTGTGAAGGGACCTGGATTGTTAAAACATCTCCGTCATGACGCAGCGGTACAATAGGTTTGAACCATGTGGTGAAATTTTGTTCATCAACTTGCTTCTTAATTATTTCGAGACAATCGTTCCAGACAGTTGTAGAATCAACCTCCATATTAGAATCAAGTCAGGGGATGTAGTAAATTAGTTGCCTCCGATTTTTTGGAGGGAGACAAAGGTGTAAAAAAACAGGAGAACTAAAAATGAAAGTCGTCCTTGATTTTTAATTTTTTTACTTTAACGAAAGTGATAAAGGTGCAACCCGCACATTACAGGCTGCCAGCGGTTTATTCAGGTAAATATGCTTGTTTAAAAAGTCGCGTTGAGTATCATGCATTGATAATAGTAATAAACTGGAAAAATAGAATGAATAGTAGGTAATTTACAAGCTAATACGGTTGCAGTTGGAAAAGGAAAACAATTCTAATACGTTCAAAAAGACTCATTCATTACATGACTGGGAAGTTGCGGCGCGCGAAGAATTAAATGGCGCTGATCCCTGGGAAAAATTATCGTATGAAGGAGAAGGCTGGCGAATTTCACCTTTTTATAATCAAAATCAAATAAATCCAGCCCCACTCCTCACGGCTTCCGAAAATAATTTTTCCAGACCGCGTTCATGGTTTAACTGCCCGTTAGTTCATGTATACGATGCGAAAAAGGCAAATGAAACAGCTCTTCAATATCTGAAAGATGGTGCCGATGGAATTTCATTTGAATTAAGGTCTGAGATAGATTTTCAAATTCTTCTTACAGATATTGAGTGGAGATACTGTTCGCTCAATTTTTTAGCAAAAGAGAATCATCAAACTCACGCAACAGCGCTGGATGCATATATTTCCAGGAAAAAAATAAATCTTACGGAAATTCATGGAGCTTTCTTTGGAGACTTTATTCCTCAAAATCTATTAAACGGAGAATTTAGGTTTGTGGGATTTCAATTCGCAGCAGATAACTCTCCGGTGGAAGAATTGATCAACGGATTTAAAAAGATCATACGATCAAAAGCCACTTCTGCTGTTGCGATAAATATTTCTGTTGATACAGACTTCTTTTTATCGATCGCAAAGATTCGTGCATCTCAATTGCTTTGGACAAAATATCTTGGCACAATAGGAATAAATCCAAACAAGCTTTTTATTCATGTGTATTCGCCTGCGTGGATCGACAAGAATTTTCAACCTCATGGAAACATGCTGAAAAGCACATACGCTGCTATATCTGCTATTCTTGGAGGATGTGATGTAGTAACAATTGAGCCCGAAGATTCCGAAAACAAGACGATGTCACGTGCAGCGCGCAACGTTTCAAATATTCTTCGTGAAGAATCGTATTTCTCTACCGTGGCAGACCCATTGGCCGGATCGTATTTCATTGAAGATCTTACGAATCAATTAGTAGAATCAGCGTGGGCATCCATAAAACCCGTTTTGTAATGAGAGAGAAATTATCATCATGGCAATCACCGGAGAAAATTGAAATACAACCGGAATATTCATTTCAGAAATTTGAGCATTTAAAATACGCTGCAGGGATTCCTCCTTTCCTGCGCGGACCATATGCAACAATGTATACTGTGCGTCCATGGACCGTAAGACAATATGCAGGGTTCTCAACTGCGAAAGAGTCGAATGCTTTTTACAGAAGAAATCTTGCCGCAGGACAAAAAGGATTATCGGTAGCATTTGATCTTGCTACACATCGCGGTTATGATTCCGATCATCCACGCGTTTCCGGTGACGTTGGCAAAGCTGGCGTTGCTATCGATTCTGTACTTGATATGAAAATTTTATTTGATCAGATCCCTCTTGATCAGATGTCGGTATCAATGACAATGAATGGTGCTGTTTTACCGATCCTCGCATTTTATATTGTTGCTGCCGAAGAACAAGGTGTAAAGCCAGGTCAACTAACCGGAACGATCCAGAATGATATCTTAAAAGAATTCATGGTTCGCAATACCTATATCTACCCTCCGGGTCCGTCGATGAAGATCGTAGCAGATATATTTTCGTATTGCGCCAGGATAATGCCGAAGTTCAATTCGATAAGTATCAGTGGTTATCACATGCATGAAGCCGGTGCACCTGCTCATCTTGAACTCGCATATACGCTCGCTGATGGAATGGAATACATCCGTGCCGGATTGAAAGCTGGAATTGCTATTGACGATTTTGCGCCGCGTCTTTCCTTTTTCTGGGGAGTTGGGATGAATTTCTTTATGGAAATCGCGAAGATGCGAGCGGGCAGACTATTGTGGTCGAAGATCGTTGAACAATTTCACCCAACGAATCCTAAGTCGATGGCATTGCGCACGCATTGTCAGACAAGTGGATGGAGCCTTACCGAACAAGACCCGTATAATAATGTAACGCGGACCTGCATTGAAGCAATGGCTGCGGTATTCGGTGGAACACAATCACTTCATACAAATTCATTGGATGAAGCCATTGCATTGCCAACAGATTTTTCAGCAAGCATTGCCCGTAATACCCAACTCTTTCTCCAGAAAGAAACGGGCGTTACGCGCGTTGTTGATCCGATGGGTGGTTCCTATTACGTAGAGTATCTGACGGATCAATTGATCCATAAAGCATGGAAATTAATTGAAGAAGTTGAACAGGTTGGTGGAATGACTAAAGCAATTGAAAACGGTATCCCGAAACTTCGCATTGAAGAAGCTGCCGCTGCAAAGCAAGCAAGAATCGATTCGGGTAATGACGTGATCGTTGGTATGAATCGTTTTACAACCGAGGAGAAACCCGACTTTGAAATACTGGAAGTTAATAATGCAACCGTTCGCCAGGAACAAATCGAGCGTCTGGAAAAATTAAAGAAAGAGCGTGATCCTAAAAAAGTTGAAGATGCATTGAATGCTTTGACCGCTTGCGCGAAAAATGAGAAAGGCAATCTGCTGGAATGTGCAGTTATTGCTGCACGTGAGCGGGCTACGTTAGGAGAAATTTCCTATGCACTGGAAAAAGTGTACGGAAGATATACTGCTTCGATACGAACAATTTCAGGAGTATATTCAAGTTCGATGAAAAATATGGATGCGATCACTGCGGTACGGAAGCTTTCAGATCAGTTTGCAAAACAAGATGGCCGGCGTGCGCGAATACTTGTTGCTAAGATGGGACAGGATGGACATGACCGCGGCGCAAAAGTTATTGCTACCGGCTTTGCCGATCTTGGATTTGATGTTGATATCGGTCCGTTGTTCCAAACACCACAAGAGGTAGCGAAGCAAGCGATTGAAAATGATGTGCATGTTGTTGGCATTTCAAGTCTTGCGGGAGGGCATAAGTCATTAGTGCCTGAATTGATTTCTGAATTGAAACGAATTGGAAGACCTGACATTTTGGTTGTAACAGGCGGAGTTATTCCGCGACAGGATTATGATTTCTTATATAACGCAGGCGTGACGGGGATTTTTGGGCCCGGTACGCCAGTAACTGAAGCAGCGAGGATAGTATTGGAGAAATTAATGTAATACAATTTACCGCTGATTTGAGCATACTGCGCGTTGCTAAAGCCTTAACATTGGCGTATTAAATCCGCGTATATCTGCCTCGCTCCTTCGAAGCAGCTATCCCAGGGCGCAGCGGAAAATATTTTTGTGGAAAAATGTATCTTTAACCTCTCAACGTTACTCATGAGCGCTCACCTATTTTAAGGCTTTCATGATCTAAGGCAAAACGGTGTTGTATAGATCCAAAAAATATTAATACATGAAAATCAGACTTCTATTTTTCTCCTTCTTGCTCATGCTTTTTTCTGTTGCATCCTTTGCACAAAGCAAGTACGACAAAGGATTACTAAAAGCGGAAGATGCCTATAAGAAAGGTGACTACGCCACAGCGAGAAAGAATCTTGAAAAAGTACGTAAGAAAATTAATTCAAAACTTGGGATACAAAATCAATACACCGCAGGAATGTTTCTTTCACTGGCCAAATATGATCTTGCATCCGGCATGCCACTTGATTTTGAAACAAATCTTCAAAACGCGCTTACATCCAGCAAAACATTAAACAGTGAAAACAGCGAAAAGTACGGATCGTTACTGATTGATGCTGCGGCGCTATATAACCAGAATGGGTCATACCGTGTTGCGAAAGACTATCTGAACAACGCAAAAAAAATTCTTGAAGCAGGTAGTTTTTACAAAGATCCATTGAAAGCGCGATGGGATCTTATCCAGGGAGAAACGCTTGCGGGCCAGGGATTCTATAATGAATCACTTGCGTTGTTTAAAAGCAGAAGTGCTTACTTTGCAGGCCGGGGGGTAAAGAGTGAAACTATTCCTGACGGAAAGGGTGGACTTACCAGTAGAAAAATTCCTGAAGCAGAACTTGAACAACGTCTTGAAGACTATTCAAGATTAATAACAGACATTGCAACAACATACGGAAAGCAAGGCGCTCAGGTAAGTTCAGATTCAGCGTTCAGCTTTGCAACGAGCTGGATCAAGAAAAATGTTGGAGATCATTCCATCGCGTACATACGCAACCAGTTCTACTTTGCGAATATGCTGAAGGAATATGGTGTTGAAGATTTACAAAAGAATGCTGAGTACGATCGTACGCTGCAGATCTTAAAAGCCTTTTTCAAACCAACACATTATTTAGGAATTCAGATCTATGAAGAATACCTGAAAGAGTTACTTCTCAGTGACAACACGGCACGGTATTACAATACAAAGCTGGAATATGAAAAAATGATCAATAAGGAATTTCCAGCAAAAAGTATTTATCAGGCAAGATTAAAGGCTGTGGAATTTGACAAAAAACTGAATAGCGACAAAACTAAAAATCTTGAAACCAACGCGAATAACCTATTAAGCAACACTACGAGCTTACCAAGAAATAATATTCTTACTACAGAGATTCTCGACTTCCTTGTTGCTGTTTCGATTCAGGATAAAAGCTACGCCAATGTAGAAGGATATTTAAAGCAGATCATTGATATAAAAACGGAACTGTTCGGCATAGATGCGCCTGAAGCTCATCTGGCTAAACTTCGTCTTGCTAATTTTTATGTTGATTATACAAATAAAATCACTGATGCCGGAAAAATCTACGACGAGAGTTTCACTAAAATTGTTGAGAAGCAAATCCGACCATGGCACAAAGATAATCTCGAGATATTAAATCATGCAGCAGTTTATTATGAGCTCACTGACCAATACAAGAAGGCTGTTATCACTCTCGATAAAGCATCAATGGTTGCAAGGAGTAAGTATACGGATCATGATTTTAAGTATGGAGAAGAGTTAACACGCGTTGCAAAGTTGCAGCTTCGTTTGGGGCAATATGAGAGCGCTGAAGTAAATATCAACAAGGCTCTTGTAATCCTGGAAGAATTCCGTAAGGATGAAAGAGTTAAAGGGTCTCTTGTAGAAGCAATTGATGCACAGGCATCGCTGTTTGGAATCAAAGGGCTTTTCGATGAGGCGAGTGATGCTCTCAACCGTTCTTCAAAAATTATCCGAAGAGCAGAGACAATGATTACAGATGATCTGAGCACAGCAGAAGATCTTGCGAGTTTATTCATACAGTTGGGAAATTATTCGGAGACAGCAGAAATACTGGATCATCTCATTGGCGAATACGAGAGGATCTACGGTCCGCAGTCATTGCGTCTAATTGATCCTTTGGTAAATAAAGGCAAACTATTACTGGCGGAAGGTGACTACACCAACGCAGATAAAATTGCACTCCGCGCCAATGCTATCGCTACTTCCATTTATACAGACAAGTCAACAAAGTCCGCACCAGTTCAAAAATTGCTGAGCGAAATAGACTATACGATCGGAGACTACGAAAAAGCGGAAGAGAACATTCAGAAAGCAATTACAAGTCAGGAGAAACAATTTGGTCGTAATCACATTGATGTCGCAAAATCATTGGCTCAATTGGGTCTTATTAAATTCTATAAGGGAGACAATAAAAAAGATGTTGAAAAGATCATGGTGGAAGCTCTGAAGATCACGGGGGATCGACTTGGTAAAGATAATCCTCAATATGCAGATATACTCAAGAGTGTTGCGATACTTTATATATCTCAAAAGCAATACGATCTTGCATTCAGTTCACTTACACAGGCAGAGTCAATCTGGAGATTAAAGACTGGAAATAAAAATAGTGTGCAGGCTGCATCCATCTTTACATTAACAGGAGATGTTTACTACCAGCTTAAGAATTACGATAAGGCGGAAGAATTTTATAAGAAAGGAAAAGACCTTTACGAAAAATTCTTTAATAATACACATCCTGAATATGTGAAAGTACTATCAAAGCTTTCGCGCGTGTACTACATGCAGAAAGATTTCAAGAGTGCGAAGAAAAATATCGAACAGGCTCTTACGAATTATGAATCCTTTATCAAACAATTCTTTCCTGCACTCAGTGAACGCGAGAAAGCAAAATACTGGAATACCATTAAAGGTGACTTTGAATTCTACAATACGCTTGCATTCAGTCAACTTGACGACTTCAAAGATCTTAGCGGAAAAGTTTATAATTATCAATTGCTGACAAAAGCATTGCTGTTAAGCAGCTCCATTAAAATCCGGGAACGTATTTTAAATAGTAAAGATGAAGTGCTGAAAGCAAATTACAACGATTGGGTTCTCAAAAAGGAAGCTTTGACAAACGCATTGTCAATGAGTACGCAACAGCTTGCTGATAACACCATCGATCCTGCGGCAATGGGGAATGAAGTTGAGCGTCTTGAAAGGGAACTCAGCGAGAAGTCCGAAATTTTTGGACAAAGCTTTGAAAATAAGAGAATTACATATGAAAATGTTTCCTCAGCACTTGGAAAAAATGATGTTGCCGTTGAAATGGTCCGATACCGCTACTTCGATCACACGTTTACTGATTCAATAATTTATGTGGCCCTCTATGTGAAGGGTGATAAGACGCGACCGAAGGCGGTAGAGTTGCCTGAAGGGCATCGTATGGAAACGCGCTACTTCAAATATTACCGCAATTGCATCATGGGAAAAATTCATGATGACTATTCTTATAAAGTATTCTGGGAGCCTATTCAAAAAGAAATTGGTCAGTATGCAACTATCTATCTTTCACCTGATGGCGTCTACAATCAAATCAATCTGGAAGCGATCCCAACACCGGATGGAAAATATGTAATTGATAATTCAAATATTGTCATGGTAAGTAATACCAAGGACCTTTATATCCGTAAGGTTAAAACAAAGCTTGTTGGAGCAACTATAAAGAACAAGGCATCTATGTTCGGTAATCCTACCTTCTATATGACTGCCTCCGCAACGCGTGACTGGCCTTCTCTTCCGGGAACGGAAAAAGAGGTGGATGAACTAAATGCACTTCTGAAACAAAAAGGATGGGCAACAGATGAGTACATGGAAAATAGTGCGAGTGAAGAAAAAGTTAAGCTTCTGGACAATCCAAGAATATTTCACATTGCCACACATGGATTTTATACAAAGGCTGAGGATGTAACACTTCAAAAAGCGCTTACGGAAAATGAGGCGATGATGGCTGAAAATCCATTGATGAAGTCAGGATTATTATTGACTGGTGCCGGTGACATTCTCGCGAAAACAAATTACAACTATAACGTAGAGAATGGGGTACTTACGGCATACGAAGCGATGAGCTTGAATCTCGATCAAACAGATCTTGTTGTACTCAGTGCATGTGAAACAGGTCTTGGAGAAATTTCCAATGGCGAAGGTGTATATGGTTTGCAACGTGCATTCTTCGTTGCGGGCGCAAAAGTATTGATCATGAGTATGTTTAAAGTCGATGATGACGCTACACAAAAGCTGATTCTCAACTTTTATAAGAAATGGTTGACAACAGGCAATATGCGCCAGAGTTTTGTAGATGCAAAGAAAGAGTTGCGTCTTGAATATCCGGACCCAATTAACTGGGGAGCATTTATGATGATTGGACAGGAGTAATGTGCGCACATATTCGTGTACTCATGGGTTCATGTTGGATGACACGAAATGAATAACAAAAATCATAATCGTTTAGCCACATCGATATTGTCAATTTTTTTGCTGAACTGAAATAATGAATTCTGGTTTGATGCATTTACTGCACAGCGCCAGTGGCGTGTTCTGTCTATAATAAACATCTGACACCTAATGATCATTCAACGGTAATCCCTTCTTCTGAAACTGCTTCCAGTTCAATGCCTCCGGACCTTTGCGATGAACTTCCATTGTAATGCACTTTTCAACAGGGCAAATTAAATTACAAAGATTACATCCTACGCATTCTTCTTCTTTGATCGAGTATGTGTTGTACGGATTCCCTGGAGCAAGACGAATAGATTGATGAGAACCATCTTCACAGGCAATGTAGCACAAGCCGCAATGAATACATTTATCCTGATTGATCTTGGCAATAACGTGATAGTTAATATCAAGATCTTCCCAATGTATCAACGCCGGGACTGATTTTCCAATAAAATCATCTATGGTCTTAAATCCTTTTTCATCCATCCAGTTGCTCATACCTTCGCACATATCCTCCACGATACGGAAGCCATGTTTCATCGCAGCAGTACATACCTGAACAGACGTTGCCCCAAGCAACATAAACTCAACTGCATCTTTCCATGTACTGATACCACCTATCCCTGAGATTGGAACTTTTCTTGTGGTGGGGTCCTGACTTATTGTTGCCAACATCTTTAATGCGATCGGTTTTACAGCGGGTCCACAATAACCACCAAACACAGACTTGCCAGCAACATTCGGATTAGGAACTAAGGTATCAAGATCAATACCCGTAACAGATTGAATTGTATTAATCAATGATAGTGCATTCGTTCCGGCTTCAACAGATGATTTACCTGTTGGGACCACGGAATGCACATTCGGAGTAAGTTTCGTGATTACCGGAATTGTTGCTTTTTCCATTACCCATTCAACAACCATTCGTGCAATCCCAGGGTCCTGGCCAACGGCCGCACCCATGCCACGCTCGGTCATTCCGTGAGGACAACCAAAATTCAATTCAAGTCCGTGCGCGCCGGTATCTTCCACCTGCGCAATGAGCTCGTGCCACTTCTCACGTGAGTTATCCGCCATGAGTGAAACGATCATTGCGCGATCAGGAAATAATCTTATACATTCTGTAATCTCGCGAAGGTTAATATCCAACGGGCGATCACTGATCAATTCAATATTATTGAAACCCATGATACGAGTTCCATTGTAATCAACCGATGAATAGCGTGATGAAACATTCTTCACCTGACTTCCCAACGTTTTCCATACCACTCCACCCCAACCTGCTTCAAATGCACGAAGGACATTTACTTTCTTATCCGTTGGTGGAGCACTTGCAAGCCAGAAAGGATTCGGAGATTTGATGCCAAGAAAATTTGTGGTGAGATCTGCCATAAGAGAGAAGTTGAGAAGTGAGTAGCTGAGAATCGTTTGAATCTCAAAATTTTGTGTTTTATTTCTTTAGTATCCTCTGTGGTTTCTGCATTACTTTTTTAAATACTTCAGAATTCCATCTGCTCCGTCTTTGCCAGCCTGGACAGCATCGACAACTTCTTTGCCGCCGTTGACTGCGTCGCCGCCAGCAAAGACACCTTTTAAATTGGTTGACTGATTTGTGTCAATGTCAAGCTTGCCTGATTTATTTTTTAATGCATTGCTATTTACCAATTCATTAAAGGGAATCTGTCCTGTGGCTTTGATAACCATATCCACGTCAAGGATAATTGATTCGCCAGTTTCGATTGGAGAACGTCTCCCGCTGCTGTCAGGCTCACCGAGTTTCATACAATTACACTCAAGCTGAGATACTTTTCCATTAACTCCAATCACTTTCTTTGGAGAAGCAAGCCATTTGATAACGCAACCATCCAGTTTGGCAATATTTAATTCCATTTCCGTACACGGCATTTCTTGTTGTGTCCGGCGATAGATCAGTGTCACTTCTTTTGCTCCTAATCTTTTTGCCTGTGTCGCCGCATCAATGGCCGTCATCCCCATTCCTATCACAGCAACTTTATCTCCAACAGGAATAGAAGGATAACCTTTCGTTCTTATATTATAAATAAATCGAATGGCATCTTCAACACCTGCAAGATCTTCACCGCGAATATCAAGTTGCCGCGCAACACCAACTCCTATTCCGAGATAAACTGAATCATAGTTAGATTGTAGTTCGCTTAGTGCGACATTTCTACCTAATTCCTGATTATATTTTATTTCAATGCCACCAATCGAAGTAATGTAGTTCACTTCGTCCTCACAGAATTGAGGCGTGACTTTATAGGCAGCAATTCCATATGTCATCAATCCACCACCAAGTGGTTCTTTTTCAAAAATTGTTACATCAACGCCTGCGCGTGACAATACATGAGCACAACTTAATCCTGCCGGTCCAGCGCCAATAATCGCAACTTTTTTTCCAATAGATGGTTTTCTTTCAAAGAGTTTCCATTTTTTCCGCATTGCCATCTCCGTGGAATACCGTTGAAGCTTTGCAATGTGAATTGGAGTTTCTTCCAATAAATTATAAACACATGATCCTTCACATAATTTTTCTACGGGACAAACTTTGGAGCAGCCGGCTCCCATGATATTCGATTCAAAAATTGTATGAGCCGAACCTTTGACATTGTCAGTGGTGATCTGCTTTATAAATTTGGGTATGTTTATGCTGGTAGGACAACTTTTAATGCAAGGAGCGTCGTAACAGAAGAGGCAACGGTTGGCCTCGATCAATGCAGCTTCTTTGTTTTCGAACGGAGGATGAATGTCCGAGAAGTTAGAGGCGTATTGATCCTGTGATAGTTTGTTATTAGCAATAGCCATTTTATTTTTTCCCGCAGATTTTCGACGATTTAAACTTTGACATCAATGCCTCTAAAGTTAAACTTACAACTCAACCAGCTTCCCATATGTCTCCGGTCTTCTATCTCTAAAGAACTGCCACACGCTTCTCACCTCCTCTATCATATCAAGATCAAACTCAGCAATTAGCAATTCATCTTTGTCTTCAGACGCCTGCGCAAATATTTGTCCCCGGGCATCAACGAAATAGGATGAACCATAAAAGGTGCCAAGATTCCACGGCTTTTCTATTCCGACACGATTAATGCATCCCATGAAGTAACCATTTGCTGCAGCATGCGCCGGCTGTTCCAGCTTCCATAAGTATTGTGATAATCCTGCAACTGTTGCCGAAGGGTTGTAAACGATCTCGGCACCATTCAATCCAAGACATCGCGCACCCTCAGGGAAGTGACGATCATAACATATATAAACTCCGATCTTCGCATAGCGTGTCTGAAATACCGGATATCCTAAGTTACCTGGCTTGAAGAAAAATTTCTCCCAGAAACCAGAAGTATGCGGAATGTGATTCTTACGATACTTGCCTACATATTTTCCATCCGCATCGATCACTGCAGCAGTATTGTATAAAACCCCAGGTTGTTCTTTCTCGTAGATAGGAACAATGATTACCATATTGTACTTCTTTGCATACTCCGCAATACGATCAGTTGTTGGACCCGGAACAGATTCCGCTGAAGCATACCATGATTTATCCTGACCGGGACAGAAGTATGGCGTGCTGAAGATCTCTTGCAGGCAGAGGATCTGAACTCCCTTCTTACCCGCTTCCTCAATCAATGGAATGTGTTTCCGGATCATCGCTTCCATGATCTCAGGGATGGTTCCTTCGCCTTCTGTTTTCGGTAAGCTCATTTGAATAAGAGCGGATTTTATTTTGCGTGGCATACTTGATAAATTAAGACTTTAGATAATACATTTAAAACACCATGGCACAAAGGTTGCCTACGGAAGGGAAACTGACTAAAATTTTTATCCTGGGATTTCAGGATTAATAACCGCATTTTTAAATCCTGTCATCCTTTAATCCTACCCATCCTGATCAAATAAATCCTTTCACTTTACTCCTCTTAATAAACTTCCCATACCCCTTCGGTACAAGACACTCCCCCTGATCAATAGCAACCTTCCCTCTCAGTACCACCGTCTTCACTTTTCCTTTCAACTCCCATCCTTCATAACCTGAATAATCAACATTCATGTGATGGGTCTTCACTGAAAGGGTATGTTTTTCATTTGGATCAAAGATCATGATGTCCGCATCACTACCGACTGCAATTGTTCCTTTACGGGGAAACATTCCAAAAATCTTCGCAGGATTTGTACAGGCCACTTCAACGAATTTATTTATTGATATCTTTCCTGTGTTGACCCCTTCAGAGAACAGCAACTCCATTCTGTTTTCAATCGCGGGGTGCCCATTGGGAATTTTAGAAAAGTCTTTCTGTCCCACCAGTTTTTGTTCCCACATAAACGGACAATGATCCGTAGCAACAATCTGAACCAATCCCTGATTAATTCCAGACCACAATGCAATCTGGTCCTTCTTTTCTCTTAACGGCGGACTCATGACCCACTTCGCACCCTCAACGTCTTTTTCATATAATGATGCATCCAGCAATAAATACTGAATGCATGTTTCCACAAATACTTTCTGATTTCGTCTTGTAGCATTACGAATGGCATTCAACGCTCCCTCGCATGTCATGTGAACAATATATCCCGGGCAACCGGTATAATCAATCATTTCAACAAAGCGGTTGCTTGCTTCTGCTTCGGTAACTTCCGGCTGAGATAAATAATGATACAATGGAGAAAGCTTTCCCTCATCGCGATGTTTTGCTGTTAGGAAATCGATCATGTCTCCATTGGTAGCATGTACTGTAACTATGCCACCTTGTCGTTTTACTTCCTGCATCAATCCAACCATCTGACGATCGTCGATCATGAGCGCACCTTTATATGCCATGAATGTTTTGAAAGATGTAATTCCTTCTTCCTCCACCATGGCCTTGATTTCTGATTTCGTTGAATCATTATAGTCTGTCACAGCCATGTGAAAACTATAATCACCAACGGTATTTCCGTTGGCGCGTGAGTTCCATTCAGCTAGTGCTTCTTTAAGCGAATGACCTTGCTTCTGCAAAACAAAATCTATTACAGTTGTCGTCCCACCAAAAAGAGCAGCCCGTGTGCCGGTTTCATGTGTATCACTGGAGAACGTACCCATGAAAGGCATGTCCAGATGTACATGCGGATCAATGCCACCAGGCATAACGAGCAGACCGGACACATCAATTTCTTTATCAGCCTTAACAGATAAATTCTTACCAATAGCGGAGATCATTTCACCTTCGATGAAGATATCCGCGTAGTAATCGTCGATGGCGGTGATGATGTGACCGTTTTTTATTAATAATGACATGCGTTAAAATTTGAGTTTAATTATCGCATTAATTTAAGATTTGAAGATGGGTTGAAATTAATAAGTGGCTTCATCTGCAATTTTAAGTCCTTCCGAAATAATAGCAAGCCCCTCATCAATCTGCGATTTAGTCACACACAACGGCGGAGCAATAAAAATAAGACCCCATCGCACGAACGTATACATTCCCAGGTCTCTGATCTTGTTCGCCACATTATTCATTACCACCATCTCATCAGGCTTGGCATTGAATGGCGCCATCGGTTCTTTGGTCTTTCGATTTTTCACAAGCTCAATGCATCCCAGCAATCCTGTCGTTCTGAAATCACCAATTGATGGATGATGTTTTTTCATTTCTTCCACTCGTTGCGTAACGTACTTGCTCATCGCAATGGTATTCTCGATCATGTTCTCATCTTCATAGATCTTCAATACTTCAAGTGCCGCAGCGCAGCATACCGGATGTGCTGAATAGGTCAACCCCAATGCAAGCATCTGATCATCGTACTTCAACGCGATCGTATCCGAAACCATCAAGCACCCAAAGGGAAGATAACCTGCTGTCAATCCTTTCGCCATAGCAACCATATCAGGAATGATATCATGATTCTGAAATCCAAACCATTTGCCGGTGCGACCAAAACCACTCATGACTTCATCGATCAACAGTAATATTCCGTGTTTATCACAGAGCTCACGTACCTTTTTCAGGTAGCCTTTCGGATATTGATAACAACCGGATGAGCCTGACTCGCCTTCAAAGATCATCGCAGCAATTGTTGCCGGTCCTTCATAAGCAATGATTCTTTCAAGCTGAGCAACGGCCTCTTTCAATAATGCTTCCTCACCATATTCCCAACGATATAGATACGGAATGTCGATATGAATGAAGTTGGGTGCTTGCTGTGCATCCGCAGGGATCTTTCTTGGATCGCCGCCAGCGGACATTACGCCATACGTTGAGCCATGATACGATTGATAACGACTCACTATTTTATGACGACCTGTTACCATACGCGCAAGCTTGATTCCATTTTCAATACTCGTGGCACCGCACAGCGTAAAGAATGCCTTATTTAAATTGCCAGGACAAATTTCCGCGAGCTTCTTCCCAAGATCACCGCGGGCTTTCGTAACACAGCTCGGTGTGACGTATGCAATTTGTTGCATCTGTTCAACAACGGCTTGCGTCACACGCTGATTGCCATGACCAATATTGACGTTCATAAGGCCGGAAGAGAAGTCAATGTATCTTTTGCCATCGTAATCGTACAGGTACACACCTTTACCGTATTTGATGGCGATTGGGGAAATACCTTTTTGTTTAGACCAGGAGAACAACGTGTGTTCCATGCTGTCGTTGATAATTTCCTGAGATTCTGAAACGACTGTTGTATTCATATCATAAATATTTCTTTCTGTATGGTTCATCAATAAGGGTCAAAAAATTAGAAGATCGATTTGATTTTCCTGTGGCCCTTAAACTATCTTTCTTTAAATTTTCAAATCACGTTTAACTCATCCAGTTAATCCCCGCCTCCGGATTCCACTTTGTTGTCGTCTTCTTTAGCTTCGTCCAGAACTCGATCGAGCTCTTACCAGTGATATCTCCCACTCCAAATTTACTCTCATTCCATCCTCCAAACGAGAACGGCTCACGTGGAACAGGCACACCGACATTCACTCCGATCATGCCCGCACTGGCGTTGTCTATAATGTAACGCGCAATGCCACCACTTTGTGTGAATACTGATGCTGCATTTCCATACGGATTATTGTTCTCAATAGCTAACGCTTCATCCACAGTGTTAGTGCGCATGATGCTGATGACGGGACCAAAGATCTCCTCGGTTGCAACCGACATGGTTGGCGTTACGAAATCAATGACGGTTGGTCCCACGTACGTTCCTTTTTCTTTTCCCGCAACGACTGTCCTTCGACCATCCACTAAAATTTTTGCTCCTTGTTTCTCTGCGTCGGTGATGTATTGTTCGATGCGGTCTTTGGATACTTTATTAATTACAGCTCCAAGATTTTTTCCCGGAACGATCTTTCTCACTTCTTCACAGATCTTTTCAATGATATGATCCACGGCTCCGACTGCCACCATTGCCGATGCGGCCATACAACGCTGTCCTGCGCAACCGCTCATTGATGCAGCAACATTCTGTGCTGTCATTGTGGGGATTGCATCGGGTAACACCATCAAGTGGTTCTTTGCTCCGCCAAGCGCAAGACATCGTTTATAATTAGCGGTAGAGCGCTGATACACGATCTTCGCCACTTTCGTGGAGCCGACAAACGATACTGCTTCAATTCCGGGATGATCGCAGATAGCATTCACCACTTCTTCATCACCGTGAACGATATTAAACACACCATCCGGCAAGCCTGCTTCTTTTAATAATGATGCAAGTCTTCCCACACTCAATGGAACCTTCTCCGATGGCTTCATGATCATACAATTTCCAAGCGCAATTGCATTCGGCATCGTCCAGTTGGGAACCATGCTTGGAAAGTTGAACGGCACAATGCTCGCAACAACACCCAGCGGCACATGTTCCGTACGACACTCAACACCTTTACTCACTTCAAGCACCTCGCCTGTTACGAGTTGCGGCAATGATGTAGCAAACTCACTGAGCTCAATGCTTTTTTCAATTTCAGCAACAGCTTCGCCATACGTTTTACCATTTTCTTCCATGCAGAGCTCGGCAAGCTCTTTGAGATTTTTTTCGAGTAATGTTTTATACTTAAAAAACACCTGAACTCTTTCTTTTATTGGCGTTCTGCTCCAGATTGGAAAAGCAAGCTTAGCAGCATTTACTGCAAGATTCAAATCCGTAGCAGTAGACATTGACACCGTTGATAAATGATTTCCATCAATAGGAGAAATTACATCCAGTGATCGCGTTGATTTTGAATCCACAAAATGGCCGTTGATGTAGTTCTGGGTGGGGGAATATTTCATAGAGAATCGCTTAGACCATTCTAAATATAAAAAGAAAAGTCTTCCCTCCCGCCTGCGAGTGGTTCGGCATTATTTTCGAATGGATACGGGCAAAAGTGGCGCTTTCCCTCACTTCAAGCCCTTCGCCAGCTCCTCCACTATCCCACCGAATGCATACGGCACGGAGTAATTTCGTGTAGGTGTTGGATCGAATGAATGATCAAAGCCGATCTTGTGCGCCCACTCGTGGGCAATGTAGCCTGCGTATTGGTGATCTTCTGCACGATTGAACCACCAGGTGTAGGTGTGAATTTCCTTTTGATTAGGAAGTGTAAAACCTATTGACTGGCTGGATGCGAACGGCATCTTCCATTTTTTTACAAGCACGAGATATAGATCAGCGGTGCGGTTGGAGCCTGGCATGTAGTTCTCTTCGCCTGCATAAATTTTTTCAAAAACTTGCTGATTGGTGAGACCGAGATTATTTTCAAATCTCATGCCGAGAGAGCATTTGTAATGAAGGATCCTGGATTTCAAGTCGTCGGAATTCATAACGGACTCAAACTTTCGTATCGAACTATCAAGTTTTTTTTGCTGATTGTAATCAAAACCGGTGCTGGCGAGAACTGTAACTTTAAACATTGGTTGGATTTTACAATTAACAGTTAGCTGTTAACGGAGGCTTCTTATGCAGGTTGAAGCTACACAAAAAGACTCAGTTGAAAAAAAGAATAAATTTCAAAAAGTAGATTTTAAGATTGGAAATTTATAACGTTGACTGGCAAATAACGCATTGGGTCATTAAAAATTCTGATTGCGAAATATAAAGAGCACCGAAACAAGCATGCAAGCAATATCTTTTTTTCCATCTGTATCGAAATCAGCAATAGAAAAACTGGAAGCTGCAAAATCTGTCGTTAATATATAGGGAGCTTCCGCAAATGCAACTGTAATATCTGCAGCAGCAGCACGACTCTTGAAAATTTTTATAGTATGAAGCCCGTCCGTGTCAGTAGCCCCGACAATTACGTCTCGAAACGTATCATTATCCGTATTATCAATTGCCCATCCTGATAACATTACGTTTTTTGATCCAAGAGTCAACTCTTTTGTCCGCGTGAAATCTTCTGCCTGAACAACAGGGCCAGACCCATCGTTTTTGTAAATTGTAATGGTGTTAGAATTTCGTTGCAATACTATTTCTGCCCGGTTATCACCGTCCATATCTTTTACTTTGAAATCCGTAGCTGCTATATCAATTGCTATTGGTATGCTGAAGGAATTTGGCAAAAGAGCAGATTTACTGTTGTTAATGAGAATGAGGAGTTGAGATCCCCTGTTGACAATAATCTCAGGTAATCCATCACTATTCAAATCAGCCAATTCAACTCCTTGGGTATCATCATCCAGAGTGATATTTAAGGAATTGCCGAACGATGACTGATTGAACGATCCTGGATTACCCTGATTTTTTATTATTGTCAAGGCATTGGAATAATTCCATGTGATAAAGTCAGGTTTATGGTCATTGTCAATATCAGCTATCATAAGAACGCCGTTTGAAGAGCCTTTGAATAGAACGGGTGCGTCAAATGATTTTTTTACGAGTGAGTCGTAGCTATTATTTTGACGTAATACTGAAAAAACTCCAGCGTTCGACAAGATGACGTCCTGTTTACCATCTCCATCAATATCCGCTATCGACGTATGATTATAATTACCTGTTAGGATATTGATACGTCTGAATGAGCTTGGATAATTAAGCGTACCAGGAGAAGACTTATTAACAAAAATAGTAGCATAATGATTGGTTCCTGAATAACTCATCGCAACTAAGTCAGGCTTACCGTCACCATTCATGTCCCCCTGCACTGGCTGGATTAGTTGACCTAGTCCACCTACAAGTTGAATTTTGAACGGAGGTGCAACATCCTTTTCACACCCCACTATTAACGTAAGCATGATCAGACAGAGAAAAACAATATTGGATCTTCGTGCAATCATTAAGTAATACTCATAGGTAAAAAAACAGCTACAAATGGCTTAAAAACATATAAAGATAGAGTTTTTTGAGAGGATTGCTAAATGCATAAATGAAGCGTGAAAAACTATTCTCATTTTTTAAAAACGGCGTGGAATTAATTACGCATGATAAAAACCACTGCGCAAATAACCTGTTTAAACCAGAATATCAATTGGCAGGGTTTTTTTGAAGTCTAATGTAAACAGTATGAAAAATAGTATCATTAAATCAAGCATAGAGATCATCGCGCCCTCTTATGTGGTATGGCAAGCTTTGACCACTCCCGAAATCATAAAAAAATACTTCTACAATTTAACCGCTATTTCTGATTGGAAGGTGGGAAGTCAGATAAAATTCCAGGGCCAGTACGAAGGAAATATATACGAAGAAAAAGGAACTATCCTTGAGCTCAATCCATACAAAACGTTCCGGTATAATTACTGGAGTCCATTGGCTGGAATGGACGATAAACCTGAAAATTATTTTCCAATCACGTATTCGCTGGTTGAGTCAAAGGGAATCACTACACTTACGGTTACACAGGGAAATATTCCGGGTGAACCAATGAGACATCAGGCTGAAGCGAATTGGAAAAAAGTACTTACTAATTTAAAAGACCTTGTAGAAGATGAATTGATAGTGATCCGCTAAAAAATCTGATTGCGTTACCTACATTTCAAATCCTTGACGCTTAGCACATCACCCATCTGCGCATCAACTACCGTATTAGATTCCCTATTCTTCTCCACCTGATTTTATCTATAATACCCGCATCTTCTTTAACCGAGAACCATATAAATAGAGCTTTTCCGACAATATGGTCTGCAGGAACAAATCCCCAATAACGTGAATCAAGAGAATTGTGACGGTTGTCTCCCATCATAAAGTAATAATCCTGCTTGAACGTGTATGACCTTACAGATTTACCATCGATAAATAACTGACTATTGCTTATCGAAACATTTTCAGTGTGATCATAAAGACGAATTGTCGCACCGTATACATTTAACGTTGAATCATTGATAGCAATCGTCATTTTTTCTTTTGGAATCACGATCGGACCATAGTTATTTCCATTCCATAAATTTGTTTTTGACTGAGGAAAAATTCCATTATCAGGTGTGGCGTCTCTTGTATAATCTTCTTCAAGTGAAGTAATAAAGCTGGCTTTCTTTACAGGATTGATTTGATCTTTTGTAAGCAGCATACGATACATTACTTCATTCTCTGTAAGTCTCCCCAGATAATAGACATCATCCTTATCAAGATCAAGACTTACAAGATGGCGTACAAGAATTTCATCACGCGCTTTTACGAGATAACTGAATTTCATTTTTTCCGGAAGTGGTAAAGCAATTCCATTTGTAAAAACGGATGCATGTTTTATTACAAGCGTGTCGCCGGGTTCTGCCACACAACGCTTCACATAATTATTTTTTAAATCAACAGGATAATTAATTACTTCACTTAAAGAAATTGGAGGAATATAAAATACAACAACATCACCTTTCTTCACACGACTTAATCCAGGAAAGCGATATGTTGGCAATTGAATCCAATCGAGATATGAAGGAATATTTGTTCCCCATATTTTCTGATGTGTAAGCGGGATCTGCAAAAGCGTCTTTGGTGTTTGCGGTCCATAATGGAGCTTACTTACAAAAAGATAATCTCCTACTAGCAACGAGTTCTCCATCGAAGGGGTTGGAATGACAAATGCCTGCACAACAGACCACCGAAAAAAAGTAGCTACTACGACAGCAAAAATGATTGAATCTGACCATTCCTGAAATAGGGTCTTAGGTCTCTCCACTTTTTGTTTCTTCCAGAATTTCACCTTCATAGTGTATTAGGTTGAGATTACTAATACGGGAGTGAAAGTATTTGGTTGGGTTATATGTGGAAATAAAAGACCTGTATTAACCGCTTAGAAGACAGAGGCCGACTTGGGCTAACCGTACTCTATAAATGAACCGTATCGCTCTTTAATTTCAATGCAAACAGAACAGGCCAATTCTTTCCGGTAATCAAGAATAGTTTACTTTTCTTCTCATACGCAATGCCGTTCAATACCTCCGCCTGTGAATTCATTCCCCGCGCCTGCTGCGTCAATGCCGCCATATCCATCCTATCAACTACTTCCCCGGTGGCCGGATTGATCTTCAGAATATAATTTGTCTGCCATTGATTGGCATACACATAACCATTAATATATTCCAGCTCATTAAGTTTATCCTGAGCAACATTATTTTCTTTGACAATTACCGAACGAGTTACCTTCAGTGTTAACGTATCGAGAAAATAAAGTTTATTACTTCCGTCGCTCATGATGAGCTGTTTATCATCGTTTGTCAATCCCCAGCCTTCACGTTCATTTGGGAATTCACCGATCTTTTTAAACGTTTTAAAGTCATAAATAAATCCAATATGAGTCTGCCAGGTAAGTTGATATACTTTATTATTAAGAATAGTAATTCCTTCTCCAAAGTATTTATTATCAAGAACTACCATTTTGGTTTGTGTTCCGGAAATTAAATCAACTTCCGCTATCCAGGAATTATTTTGTCCGGTGCTTTCAAAGAGTCTGCCCTGATGGATCAATAACCCTTCTGTAAACGCAGATACATCATGAGGAAAAGCCTTGATAACAGTATACGGTCTTTGTACGGGAGTTTCACTTTTCTTTTCTGGTTTACAACCTATGAGAAAAAAGAAAAATAATAATAGCAGATTAATTGTTGCGGGACGTGAGAATGAGTGATGCATGAATGCTAAATCTATTTTTTAGGATGTCGCTTTAAAGGCGAAGTTGTTTTTATTAACGATTTTTTGCGGACAAGTTGTTTGTTTTGTGCTGATATTTTAAGAGAGTTCCCATACGCCTCCTCCAATAGCTTCTTCATATATGCTGTAGGGAATTCAGCTCTGTCGCTAACGGTCATTTTCCGATACTGCGTGTTTTCTCCTTCCAGCAAGCCTTTCGGGTCCGAAATATCAAATCCAAAGTTAAAACCAAAATTGACATGATTGTGATACACTGCAATACTGCAAAAAGTACTACTGCTTTTATCCGAAGTTGAGAATCCTATTGCCAGGCCATTATAATTATCATAAATCAGTTCAGTGCAACAGGGATAAAGATCCCAGACAAAATCCCTCAGCCAATGGGTCATCTCCTGGATTGCCGCCGGGAAAGGTTTAAGAAATTTTTCAAGATCGTTTGCTGATTGCTGTGACATGACGTTACATATTATCGCCTGGCTCTTCTAAATAGTATTGGAGACGACTTTGATCAGCATCTTTTTTTCGCGACTGATAGAGCTAACAATTCGTTTAGGAATTTTACTTTTTGAATGAAATTAATGTGAGATTGTTCGGACATATCTTTGGTTTGAGACGACTTAGTAAAGATATGATTTAGACCCAATATAGACGACTTCAGCGTTGGTGCTTCTACCGCGGAGAAATAAAAGTTTGAAGAGGTGACAAAAAAACTTCACAAAATTCTGCGTCTCCGCAGTAAAAATGCGACGAAGCCCCAAAAAGAATTAAAATATAAATTAACTAACTTAACCTGCCCTTAACTAACTAACCATGACTCAATCTTCCACAGCCTTTAGAAATTCCATTGTAGCAGCACTTGGCGGCTTTTTGTTTGGATTTGATACAGCCGTTATATCAGGAGTGGAAAAATCAATTCAGCAACTTTGGTCGTTGAGTGATTTTGCTCATGGTTTCACCGTTGCTTCAGCATTAATAGGAACGGTGATTGGATCTCTTATTGCCGGAGCACCGGCTGAAAAATATGGTCGTAAAAAAGTATTACAGGCTATCGGACTTCTCTACATAGTAACATCAATTGTAACAGCGTTAACTCCTGCATGGGAACCATTTGTTTTATTTAGATTTTTAGGTGGAATTGGAGTTGGAGCTTCCTCTGTTGTGGGGCCAATGTACATTTCAGAAATATCACCTGCCGCATCACGTGGCCGACTGGTTGGATTATTCCAGTTCAATGTTGTGCTCGGAATACTTATCGCATTCGTTTCAAATTTCCTATTGAATGGTATCAGCGAAGAATCATGGCGATGGATGTTAGGCGTTCAAGCTGTTCCTTCATTGATATTTTTCACAATGGTATTCTTCATTCCTGAAAGTCCACGTTGGTTGATGACCAAAAATAGGGAAGCTGAAGCAAAGACTGTTTTTGAAGAGATTGGAGAAAAAGATACAACGCTTGCAATGAACCAGATCCGTGAGTCACTTCATTTTGAAAAAGGTGCTGAGACAGACAAACTTTTCTCAGGGAAATATAATAAGCCAATCTTCTTTGCAATGGCACTGGCAACATTCAATCAATTTTCCGGCATCAATGCGATTATGTATTATGCCCCACGCATTTTTGAAATGACCGGACTCGCAAAAGATACAGCCTTGCTTCAGGCAATATCTATTGGAGTTACCAATCTTGTTTTCACATTGTTGGGAATCTCACTCATTGATAAATTCGGACGAAGAACTCTTCTTATAGTAGGATCATTTGGAATGGTGTTGTTCCTAGGACTTGTTGCATTTGCATTCTTCACCGGAAATTTTGGTGGATACCTTGTAATGCTTTATCTCGTTGGATTCATTGCATTCTTCGCCTTCTCACAAGGAGCCGTGATATGGGTTTTCATTTCTGAAATCTTTCCAAATAAAGTGCGCGCTCAGGGGCAAACATTAGGAAGTTTCACGCATTGGATCATGGCGGCAGTCATCTCCTGGACGTTTCCAATCTTCGCAAAGTCCTCGGCACTGGGGGGTGGGTATGCATTTACCTTCTTCAGCCTAATGATGTTGTTACATTTAATCTTTGCATGGAAGGTGCTGCCGGAGACAAAAGGTCAGTCGTTGGAAGGGATTCAGAGGTCGCTGGGGATACACTGAGATTAAAAACTATAACTAGTACTTGGTAACGGGTTGTTAGAGGCTACATAAATTGAGAGCGAACTGCCTAATACCATTTAACAACTATCCAGTCATCCTTCTCCCCTGGAAAAAGCGCCAGGCCTGCCTAGCGGCTTCGGCGAAGGAAGGGATGAGGTACGGCATAAAAAAAACGCTCTGAG
>Ga0123338_10000723_pt1 | contig 33111 bp, 23 predicted proteins | sample grotaG_FD_89793 | JGI IMG/M metagenome (GOLD analysis project Ga0123338, IMG submission 89793) | Glacier valley bacterial and archeal communities from Borup Fiord, Nunavut, Canada, to study Microbial Dark Matter (Phase II) -... | ecosystem: Environmental > Aquatic > Freshwater > Ice > Glacier ...
AGCCGCCCGTGGAACTGACCAGGGCATTATGGCAATCGAGGAGAAGATAGAGGAGCAGTGCCATGCCTATACTTGAGCCCAGAATACCCATGAAAAATCTCGGAGCATTTTCTATCAGCCTCGCGGTGAATGACATTGAAGCGTCGCGGGCATTCTACGAAAAGATTGGATTTAAAAAGGCGGGCGGAAACCAGGCTCAGAACTGGCTGATTCTTCGCCATGGAGAGACAACGATCGGCTTGTTTCAAGGGATGTTCCCGAAGAACATGCTGACGTTCAACCCCGGCTGGACGGCACAGACTGAGACGCTGACCGACTTTGACGATGTTCGTGAAATTCAGCAGGCTTTGAAGGCGAAAGGATTGTCGCTCGATACCGAGGCGGATGAAGCGACGACCGGGCCGGCGAGTTTGATGATGACCGATCCGGATGGAAATCCGATACTGATCGATCAGCATGTGGAGAGCCCGGCGAACATGACTGCAAAAGTGACGTAAGGCGCCATGCGACCCGAGGCCGAGATGAAGACGAGCGCAACTCCATCAGGCTTCGCGGCGCTGGCCCTGCCGAGTTCCGGCGTGCTTACTGAGCTTACGGTGAGCGCGGCCACCTTGCGCGTGGAGCGACAACGTGCAGTGGAATTTCAGCGCGAAGTGTATCGGCGTGAAGGTCTGTTGCGGGACGACACGCTGGAACCGGAGGTTCTGCCGCAAGCTTCGGCGGAGGGGTCGACAATCTTCGTTGTGCGGGAGCGGGACGCGATTGTGGGGACCGTGACTTTCTACATGGATTCGGCGATGGGGCTGCCCATGGACGCGGTGCATGGCGAGGAAGTGAACGAGATGCGAGGCCGCTTTGCGCGCGTGGCGGAGGTGGGCGGCCTGGCGGTGATGAAAGACAGGCGCGGCGTGGGGATCACGATGATGCTGTGCCAGGCGATGTTTCGGTGGGCCGTGGCCAGGGACACAGAGTGTCTGGTGGCCTGTGTGAACCCTTCGTCGCGACGCGTGTATAGCAGGATGTTGCTGTTCGAGGTGTTGGGCGAATGCAAGCGGCATCCGCGATTTCTGGGAGCGCCGTCGATTCCGATTGGGCTCGATTTGACGACTGCTCCGGAGCGCTACAGGGACGCGCATGGTGCTGAGGCGGAGAACCATCTGCACAAGTTTTTCTGCGAGACGCCGGCGCAGTATGGATTTGCCGATCTTGGGTCGTCACCGTATTTGCAGTCGAGCGATGGATTGACGCGCGGCGCAGCATAGGGAGCGACATTCACTTGTTGCTGACGACTGTTTTTCGCGAGCTATTCACGACAGAGCAGTTTGAGCGTGTGCCCGAACCCGACCTGGTGATGGACCTGGACGAGGCGGTGAAGGCCTTCGCGCGAGCCGGGCAAGCGAACGGAATTCTGTCAGGCGTTCATGCGTTTTACGTGGAGCACGCCTGCCGGACGATACGGCCGGGCGACAGAGTGTTGGACCTTGGATGCGGGCCGGGACACTTGCTGGGGCGGATTGCTTCTTTGAACAGCGAGGCGAGCTTTATGGGCGTGGATTATTCGCGGCCGATGGTTGAGGAAGCGCGGCGCAGTTTCAATGGCAGCAATGTGGAAGTACGCATGGACGATATGACGGAGTTGGCTTCCGTGGAGACGGGAAGCGTGAATGTAGTGCTCTCGTCAATGGCCATGCATCACTTGCCCGATACAGATCATCTGCGGCGTTGCTTTCTGGCTATGGAGCGGGTGATGGCACCGGGGGCGCGGGTGTTTGTGGCGGATTTCGGGCGGCTGAAGAGCGTGAAATCGGTTGAGTATTTCGTGAGGCACGCGATTCCGCGAGAGGAGCCGCGGCTGGAGCATGACTATCGTGCGTCATTGCGGGCTGCGTTTTCGACAGAGGAATTCAGGGCGGCTATGAGCCGTGGAATGAAGGCGCGCGTGAACCTTTATGCGACCGCGGTGAGCCCGATGATGGTGGTGCTGATGGCGCCTTTTCCGGAACGTTCGCGAGCGAGCGACAGGGTGTTTCAGAGGACGATTCGAGAGTTGCCGCATGAGCGCAGGGCTGATTATCAACGCTTGCGGACGTTTCTGCGGCTGGGAGGAATGCCATGCAAGTGAGCGCGCGCACGTCACTGGAGCAGGCCATTTGCGCATGGCGCGAGGCGTTGGGCGGGAGCCGGGTGGTGGCGGAGACACGCCGGTACAACACCGATACCAGCAGTTTTGCGGGAGAGATTCCGGTAGCGCTTCGACCTGTGAATACAGAACAGGTGCAGGATGCGGTAAGGATTGCGCAACGGTTCGGCATTGCGATTTATCCGTTGAGCACGGGGCACAATTGGGGCTATGGAACGTCGGTGCCGGTTCGCTCTCCGGGTGCCATTGTGGACCTGTCCGCGATGAACAAGATTCTGGAGTTCGATGAGGAGCTGGGCGTTGTGACGATGGAGCCTGGCGTTACGCAGGGGCAATTGAGCGAGTATCTTGCTGCGCGCGGACTGCCGTTTATGGTGCCGGTGACGGGTGCGGGCCCTTCGTGCAGCGTTGTAGCGAATGCGCTGGAACGCGGCTTTGGAGTGACGCCGATGACGGACCACTTCGGCGCGGTGATGTCTCTGAAGGCGGTGCTGCCGAGCGGCGAACTTTACGAATCGTACATGCGGACGTTTCCCCAGGCGGGCGCGGCGCAGGGTTACCGGTGGGGTACGGGGCCGTATCTGGATGGTTTGTTTTCGCAATCGAATCTGGGAATTGTTGTGGACGCGAGTGTCGCGCTACAGCGGACCTCGGAGCGATGTGGCGCTTTGTTGTTTGTGCTGGATTCGAGCGAACAATTGGAAGGAGCGGCTAGGCAAATTAGGGAATTGTTAAGGGCTGCCGGGGCCAATATCGGCGGGATTAATTTGATGAGCCGCGCCCGGGTGGAGTGCATGTTGGGCGGGGCGCGCAATATTTCGGGAAGTGCGGCGACGGTGCCGCCGGGTGCTTGGTTCGGCTTCGGTTCGGTATATGGAAGCAGGGAACTTTATGGGCCCACGTGCGCGCTGGTGAAGCGGATGTTGCGAGGGCGTGTGCGCGGGATTCACGTTTATACGGCGACCGATGTGAAGCGTCTGCGATGGCTGAGTGCGGTGGCGAAGGCGGCCGGCTGGTCTGGGTTGACTGGCATGGTGGAACGTCTGGCTGCGGCGGTTCAGGTTGTGGCCGGCGTCCCGTCTACATTTGCGTTGCCGCTTGCTTATGCAAAATCGGGACGTGCGCGCGATGCGGCGGATTTGGACCCGGCGCGCGATGGATGCGGCTTGTTCTGGTATTCGCCGATTGTTCCGATGCGAACCGGGGTGGTGAAGCAGTATGTCGAGTTTGCGGAACGCATCTGCGGCAAGCATGGGATTGTGGCTGCGATCACGTTGACGAGTTTGTCGCCACGCTGTTTCGCGAGCACGATTCCACTGCTGTTCGAACGAGGGAACGCCGGGGCGGAAGATGCGGCTCGCTTGTGCTTTGAAGAGCTGTATGACGCGGGGACGCGGCTGGGCTTCGTGCCGTATCGCATGGGCGCGCAGTTCATGCCGATGCTGGCGAGCAGTGAAGTAGCGAGTGCAATCAAGGCCGCGCTGGACCCGAGCGGTGTGCTGGCGCCCGGCAGATATCAGCTATAGAGACTTGAGGTATTCGAGCAGGCTGAGGCGCTGCTCTTTGCTTAAGCCGTCGGCGAAGCGGTGGCCGCTGTTACTCATGGTCTGGCGGGACGCATCGAAGTACGTTCGCTTTTCGTTGAGTGAATGCGTCTGTGGCATCTCCGAACACTCTTCCACCATAAGGCCCATGCGCGTGTGGTCATAGGCGGTGTAGTCTTTCACCTTCCAGACGCTGGGGCGCTCATCGGGGAAGAGCACATGGTAGAGCGTGGGCACGGAACCGTTGTGAAAATAGGGCGCGGTGGCCCAGATGCCATCGAGAGGGGGCGCGACGTAGCCGGTGGCGCGAGTGACGATTTTGTTGTCGCCGTAATAACCCATCCAGGAATTGCTGAAGTGCTTCTTGAACTCTGGGCTCAAGCCATCCAGACGGCCGCGATCGGTATTGACCACTTCGATGGGGACAACTGTGTTTTTGTATTCGCCACCCTTGCCGGGCGTTCCGTGGCAGCGCTGGCAGGTGTTGGAATATACTTCATCTCCTTGCGCAGCTAACTTGCTATCGATGGCACCGGCATACTTGGGACTTTCGATGCTGTGCAGCCAGGAATAGATGTCTTCGTAGTCTCCTTCCCAGGATTTGAAAGTGTCGCCACTGAAAGTTGGATCGAGAGAGAACTGCATGAGCGATCGGACGCTCTTGGGCGTAAAGGCGTCGTTGTAGAAAGACTTTTTCTTGGTGGCGTGCCAGAGGGGTGGCGGATCGAGGTAGTGATTGAGCGGCTTCAGGTCAATCGGCTTGTCTCCGACGTTGAGATCCCGATCGCGCAGGGCCATGAAATAGACGCTGAAGGTGAAGGAGTTGAAAGTGCCCTTCGAAACGCTGAGCAGGCCATCGGGAAACTCGACGCGCGCGGGGTTCTTGCCCTTTGCAAGAAACATCAGACCTTCGGGAAAGGGCGGGTTGCCCGGCTTGTCACCGTGAAGGATGGTGACGGTGCGCTCGACGTCTTCATAGATGCTGGAGAAATCGAGAGCGGTGTTCGGGAGGCCGATGATGGTTTGCCCTGCAACCTGGCCGGCATGGCAGACGAGGCAATTCATGGCGTAGGTGCCGTCTTTTTTGACCAGCATGCCAAGAGGCACGCCGCCGTTTTCATACGGCGCTTCGAGGAAGCCGTAGCGCTTCATGGTCATCTCTCTTCTGGCCTTATCGGAGGCTTTTTCAGCAAGGTCGCGAGAGGCGGCGTCCCAGGAGCGCCATAAATTCGCGAAGATGACGGGGTCCATGATGCTGGGCGAATAGGCCTTGGTGGCAATATGCTCCAGGCCGGGATGGCGCGAGGCATTCGCGAAGGAGGAAGACAGGAGCGCGAGCAGTATGATTCTTCTCATGAATGAAAGTCCACCGTTGTTCATGTTGAGGGAGGGAAGGCAAGGGAGTCTTCTCCAAAGTTGCTTATTGGTAGCTGGCGGGCGTGGGGCAAACGAAGCCAAGCTGTTCCAGGAGTTTGCCGAAGTGGATCAGTTCGGGTTCGGCGTAATGGGGCGCGGCGATTTGTAGGCCGATGGGCAAACCGTTGGAGGCGCGGCCGGCGGGGATGACGAGGGATGGGTTGCCGCACACGTTGTAGGCGATGTTGTAGGGCATGGCGTAATCGATATAGGGCAGGGTGTGCCCGTCTAGTTCGATGGGCCTGTGCTCTTTGTTGTGATGGAAGGCGGGGCCGGCGGCCACGGGGCTGACGAGGAAATCGTATTCCGTGAAGCGCTGTTGCAGATCGCGGATTAAATCTTTCCGTCTTGTGAGGGCGCGGGTGAAGGTGGGGAAGTGGAGGCTCAGACCGGCTTTCCAGGCCGTGCGGATATCGATTGCGTTGCCGCCGGCGAACTGGCGCTTCATCACCTGACCTACCAGCCAGGGCACATGCTGGCCTACGATGGCGCCGAAGAGAAGGCCCCACACGGCGTAGGCTTCGGTGAGCCAATGCAAGCTGAAGGGCCGCTTTTCTTGTGTGACGCCGTGGGCTTGGAGAGTTTGCAGGAACGCGGCGAGGACACGCTTGGTGTCGCTGCCGCAAGCTGCCGCGCCCACGTCGTCGAACCAGGCAATTTTATATTCGTTGAGCGAGGTTTTGAGGCGCGGCTTTTGAGGGAGGTGGCTGGAATAATCCCATGACGGCGGATTGATCACGTTCCAGGCGAGCTCGATATCGGCCATGGTTCTTGCGAGGGGACCGATACAGGCCATGGCGACAAAGCCGGCGCGGCTGCCGGGTGGGGGCGGCACGTGGCCTTCGCCATGCATGGCTGCATTTTCCGTGGGCTTGAGCCCGAAGACGCCGCAGAAATGGGCGGGGACGCGGATGGAGCCGGCGAGGTCGCTGCCGATTTCGAGTGCGGTGAGACCCGCGGATACGGCCGCCGCACCGCCGCCGGTGCTGCCTCCTGGTGTGCGCGCCGTATCAAAGGGATTGTTAGCTGTTGGATATAAAGATCCGAAACTCTGATAATCGGCCAACATGATGGGTACATTGGTCTTGCCGAGCAGGACCGCGCCAGCTTGTTTGAGGCGCTGGACAACATACGAATCGTCGGCCGCGATATTGTTTTTGAGCGCCGGGAAGTTTACGGTTGTCTTGTGGCCGCTGAGGTTGAAAGCTTCTTTTACGGTGACGGGGACGCCGTGTAGAGAACCGGGCAGCAGATTCGCATCGCGTTGACGGGCGGTCTGCAACGCATCCGTTTCGTTGCTGACCACGATTGCCTGGAGGCTGGGATTGTAGCGACGGATTCGCTCAAGATAAAGTTCAGTGAGTTCGACGGACGACGCGACACGTTCGCGAATGGAAAGAGCTTGTTCGCTGGCGGAAGCGAATGGAGAAACTGCGGCGGCGGTGCACGTCATGCTGGCTCAGGCGACGATTCGGTGGAGGACATTGCCCGCTACATCGGTGAGGCGAAAGCGGCGCCCACTGTGCATGTAGGTGAGGGCTTTGTGATCGATGCCGAGCAAGTGCAGCATGGTGGCGTGAATGTCATGGATGTCGACCGGGTCGACCGCGGCCTTGTGGCCTAGCTCATCGGTCTCGCCGTAGGAGGTGCCGCCTTTGACGCCGCCGCCCGCCATCCAATAGCAGCCGGCGTGCGGGTTGTGATCGCGTCCGGTGGGTTTGCCGTTCGAGAGCTGGGAAACAGGCAGGCGGCCGAATTCCCCGCCCCATACGACCAGCGTGTCTTTGAGCAGGCCGCGCTGGTGCAGGTCGGTCAGAAGCCCGGCAATGGGGCGATCGGTCTCGCCGGCGAACTCGGTATGGTTGGCTTTGATATCGCTATGGCCGTCCCAGCTTCTATCATTGGCAGTGCCGCCGGAATAGATCTGCACGAAGCGAACGCCACGCTCCACCATGCGGCGGGCCGTGAGACATTGGCGGGCGAAATGGGCACACTGATCATCGTTCATGCCGTAGAGTTCGCGGATGGTCTCGGGCTCCCTGGCGAGTTCAAAACAATCGGCGGCCTCACTTTGCATGCGATAGGCGAGCTCAAAACTTTTGATGCGCGCTTCGAGTTCGGACTCCGCCGGGTGGCGCATCTGCTGTTGGGCGCTGAGCCGGTTAACGAATTCAATTTGCAGGCGCTGTTGCTCATCGGTGAGGACATCGAGCCTTTTCAGGTTGGGGATGGGAGCGCCACGCGGCCGCATCCATGTGCCCTGAAACGCGCCGGGAAGGAAGCCGCTGCTCCAGTTCGCCGCATGGCCTTTCGGCAAGCCGCGTTGCAGCGGATCGCTCATGACAACGAAGGCCGGCAGGTTTTGATTTTCGGTACCGAGCCCGTACGTGACCCAACTGCCCACGCAAGGACGGCCCATGCGCGTATCGCCGGTGTTGGCCATGAAGAGGGCAGGACTATGATTGTTGGACGTGGTGCGAAAGGATTTGATGAAGGCCATTTTGTCCACGTGTTCGGAAAGATTGGGGAACAGCGAGGAGGCCCACGCGCCGCTCTGGCCGTGTTGTTTGAATTCGAATGGCGATTGAAGCAGCGGGCCGACGGCATCATCGAAGAAGCCGGTTGTGGCGTCAAAGCCTTCCAGCTTTTTGCCGTTGGCCTGAATCAGCGCGGGCTTGTAATCCCACGTATCAATGTGACTGGGGCCGCCGTTCATGAAGAGCCAGATTACAGATTTCGCGCGCGCCGGAAAGTGGGGAGCGCGCGGTGTCATGGGGTTCGACCCAAGCTGAATGTCTGCCGCTAGAGCGTTTGCAGCAAGCAGCGAATGGAGCGCGAGCAAGCCCATGCCACCCCCCGCAAGACCCAGGAAATCACGCCGCGACCGGGCCGGCTCCAATCTTCCGCAATTTCCAGTTGAAGGTGTCATTCGATGTAAATGAATTCGTTGCCGCTCATGAGGGCTGCACAGAAGTCAGTGACTGTTTGCTGCTTTACAAACGCTTGAGCGAGCGTTCTTTCCCGTTCCGATGGCGGTCTGCCATAAGCGATCCAGTAAGCGGAGCCGATGCGATCTTCGTTGTTTTCGATGCGTCTGGCGAATGCTTCGGCCATGCGACGAAATTGGGGATCGTTCATGAAGACGAGGGCTTGCGAGGGCGATGTGGTCACGGCGCGCTCGCCTTGGCTTGTCAGTGTATCCGGCCAATCGAACATTTGCATGGTGGGCACCAATTGGCTTCGTTTTACCGTGAAGTAAATACTGCGCCGGCGCATTTTCTCGTCTAGCGTACCTGGGCCGAACATTGTTGTGTCTAACATCCCGCTCACGGCTAAAGCGTTGTCGCGGATGGCTTCCGCTTCCAGTCTGCGGGGCAGGCGACGCCAGAGAAACTGATTGTCCGGGTCGCAGTTTTCGTTTTCCGCCGAGGGCGAGTCGCCCATTTTGTAGGCTTCGCTCACCAGGATCAGTTTGTGAATTGGCTTCAAATGCCAGCCGTTGCGGATGAGTTCGTTTGCAAGCCAATCGAGCAGTTCGGGGTGAGTCGGCCGGTCGCCCTGAGTACCGAAATCGTTGGTTGTGGAGACGATGCCGCGGCCGAAATAATGCTGCCAAACGCGGTTGACGATCACGCGGGCGAGTAGCTGGCCGGCCCCTGCTTCTGTATCCGTCATCCATTGGCTGAGCGCAGCGCGGCGTCCAGAAGTTCGTGGGTCTTTCGAGGCATTGTGCCAACGGTCCTGTTCACTCGAGCGCGTGAGTACCTGCAGGAAGCCGAGGCTGGCCACACCGGCCTTCTGTTCCGTATCTCCACGGTTCAGGAAATAGGTGTCTTTGTACAAATCGGGTATGGTTTCACTGCTGATAAAGAGGCGGATCGGCTTGATGTGTTCGCCTTCGCTTGCGATCATCATGGACCCTGAAGGGAGCGTAACTTCCGAGCGAACGGTAGCAGTAAAGGCGCTGAGCATCCGGTAGTAATCACGCGTGGGGATCGGATCGTATTTGTGATCGTGACATCTGGCGCAAGCCACGGTGGTGGCAAGCATCGCGCTTCCGGTGGTGGCCAGCATGTCATCCATTTCGTCGTAACGAACGCGCTCGGCCTCATTGATGGTGATTTGCGTGGCATGCACGCCGGCGGCCAGAAAGCCGGTGGCGGCCAGGGCAAGCGGATCGCCTGGAGCGAGTTCATCGCCAGCTAGTTGCCATCGCACAAACTGGTCATACGGCATGTCCTGGTTGAAAGCGCGAATGACGAAGTCTCTATAGTGGAAAGCGGTTTTGCGGTCGGAATCGTGTTCGAAGCCGTGGCTTTCGGCAAAGCGCGCAACATCGAGCCAGTGCCGCGCCCAGCGTTCGCCGAATTGTGGGCGAGTGAGCAATTGGTCGACAAGCTTCCCGTAAGCGGCTTGTAAATCATCGGCTAGAAACGCGCGGATCTCCTGGGGGCCGGGCGGCAGACCGGTCACATCGAAATATAAGCGCCGGATGAGAGAGAGCAGGGAAGCCTGGGGAGCCGGCGTGAGGTGCTTGTCATTTTGTCTTGCCTTCACGAAGCCATCGATGCTGGAGCTTTCGAAGGTTCGCTGAAGAGGCTTGTAGGCCCAGTATTCACGATCGGAGGCGGTGACCTGTAACGCCGTTGCGCGCTTGCGCGTTTGGTCGGTAAGCGGCTGATCGTAAGCCGCACCAAACTCAATCCATTTCGTAATTTGAGCGACGGCTTCACTCGAGAGCGGCGGCTGGCCGGGAGGCATAAACGGCCCTTCACGATGACCCAGGTAATTGAGAAGGCGGCTCTCTTTTGGATGACCGGGAACAACCGAGATGCCGATGTTTCCGCCAGCCAACAAGCCTTCGCGCGTGGTGAGATTGAAGTTGGAGCGCGCCTGTTCGCCGCTGTGACACTTCACGCAGTTCGCAATGAAGAGCGGGCGAACCTGGTTCTTGAACAGGGTGAGGCTCTGTGCCATGCTCTCCGTGTGAATGTCCGCTGAGCAGACGCGAGCGAAGATCAGGCATGCGGCGAAGCAGTAGCGCGCGCGTGAATCGTCAATCCCCATGGTTGGCAACCGCCGGTGAGAGGGCCGGCTTGAAAGCCAGCCATCGTGCCCAGGCCACTTCGGCATACATCGCAAGGCCGCGCACGACGCACACGAAGCTCAGCGCGAAGAAGAGGCCGAAGACGATGTGGAACGTCATGAGAAGGCCGTAGGTCGCGGCGACGGAAGCTCCGAAGAGAACTTGAGCGCGGGTGCTGGACGGCGTGGTTGCGGGGTCCGTCACCATGTAGAACGTATAGAGAATAAATGCAAGGCCAGTCATGGGGCCGAGCGCCGCGGGAAATGACGAGCCCAGGAAAACGTGCCGCAGAAATGCCTGCAACACGAAGGCGGAGAGCCATGCGGCGATGAGCGGCAGCCGGTGCGTGAAGCGCCAATTCAGGAACGACCCCGAGCACAGGATCACAGCAGGCAAGATCCAATCGCCATAGGTGTCCAGGTTTTCGGTGAACATGTACGGAGGTGAAATTCCCACCCACGAAAAGCAGAGCAGCGTGACGCTGATGCCGAAGTTGGAGGGATTGAAAAAGTGGCGGCCGCCCCAAGTGGCCGGGGCGCGGAAAATGGATTTCGAACCAATGGCGAGTGCGGTGGCGAATACAGTGGGCCACAGCCTTTCATTCGTATACAGCAGCATGGATACGGCGAGGGCGCTGATATGGGCAGAGAGCAAAAAATCTATCTTCTTGCGAAAGCCACCTTCATAGGCGGGCCGCCTTCCGGAGGTTCTGCTTCCCACCCACTCGAGTAGAAATTCCATGGTGTAAGCAGCCGCCAGCGCAACGAAAGGTTGAGCCCAAGATTGTTCGAACCCAAAGACCGTGTGGCCGAGAATATTGAGAGTGGTGATGGCTGCGGCAAAGCGGCGCAAGCCGCCGAGACGATCCTGCGTGACGGGAACTCCCACTAGAGCACCTCCTTATTCAAAGTGACGCTAAACCTACCCGCTGTGAATTGACGAAGCTGTTCATGTATTCCCGCGCGATCGCGCCACTTGAGCGAGACGCGCAACGGTTCTGAAGGGGCGAGTGAACCCAGGCCGAGGTGAATGTCCGGACTCGATTTGCCGGAATGGCCGCTACCGCCATCGACATGCGCCACCATCTTGCGCCCGTTCGGAAGAGACAGTGTCGCCACCGCGCCGATGACGGGGCTCCCCTTGCCATCGACCACTCGCAGTTCCAGGAAAGAGCCCGGCTTGGGGCTATCGTTTCGATAGAAGAAAGAGGTGGACCATTGGTTCGCAACCGCGTAATCAAGGCGGCCATCCCCGTCCACATCGGCAATGGCGATGCCCCGTGAGATCTGCGGCTCACTTACGCCCAGTAGATCGCCGACATCTTGAAAGCGGCCTTTGGAATCGCGAACGAAGAAAGGATTTCCGCGCTTTCCGCTCAGATCGTCACCAGGCTGAAGGTTGTGCCAACTATTCGGATTCTGGAGCAACTGATCGTTCGACATGGCCACTTCATGTAATTCCGGCCATCGGTTAATGGAGCCTTTGGCGAAGCCCACGGCCTGAATGGCTTCGAACTCGCCATCATTATTGAAATCCGCGAGACGCGCGTCCCAACCCCAACTGCTGCGAGAGACACCGAGCGATTCGCTCCGATCGACATAGGGCGCGATGCCCTTGAAGAAAAGTTCGGGATGGCCGGTGCTGACGAAAAGAAAATGGCTTTCTTCGAGCGCATAAGGGCCGGCGATGTTGCTGACGTAAATATCGGGGTAGCCATCGCCGTTGATATCCGCGAAATCGACGCCCATCCCTTTGAAGGAATCGCGACCCAGCACTTTCGAGCTAGGCGTGGTGAAGGTGCGTCGGCCCTCCACCAGCGCGAACTTGAGGTGACCTGGAGTGGAGCGATTGTGCAGCAGTCGATCAGGACCGAAATCGTTCGCGAAGTAGAGTTCGGGAAGCAGGTCGCCATCCAGGTCAACCGCGCCGGCGGCCAGAGTCCAGCCGAAAGTGGAGACGGCGTCGAGCACGTGCGGCGCTTCGGTGAACTTTCCTGGGGCAGTCCAAAGAAATAAGTGTTTGGCGCCGGAGTTGGCCGCGCGCGACATGGAGTGCTGCATGTGCTGCGGCTCAGTGTTCGACGTGTCGAGAATTCTGGCGCCATCGGCGAAGTAATTCGCGAGGACCAGGTCGGGGTGGCCGTCACCGTCGAGATCGGCAAACGTGGCGGCGTTGGTGTACCAGCGCTGTGGCTCCGCAACTAGTTCGGTGGGCCGGTAGCCGCCTTCCGCATTCCGCAGGAAGACTATCGGTGCGCGGCCCCAATAATAAACCAGAAGATCCATGCGGCCATCTTCATTGACATCGCCCGGCAGGCAGCCCATGGGCGCCATGGTCTTCGGATCGTAGGGGAGCGGCGATGGATTCAGAATAATAGGGCTATAGCGTTGCGATGTTCCAGGGACGGGCGCGACAGTGACCTGGTCTGCGCGCGGGTCAACCGAGCACATGTCATTCGAGAGGCCATCGCCATCGAGATCATTCAAGGCCACGGCGGCACCTACTGAAGAGATCCATGTGGAGATGTTTTCGAGACTGGGATGCACGGCGCGTACAAGTTTCAAGTCGCCCGATGGCGTTGGCATTTCCAACCGGGTGAATTTGAAGTGTGAGGCTAGTTCTTCACGGGACGATTCGGAGATACCCGGTAAGCGAGCAAATCCATAGAGCGCCGCGATCAGCGCCAAGGCTGTCAATCTTCTTGCTTGAGAAGCCAAAAAAGGAGAACTCATTTGTGATTAGCACCTTGATGAAGGAATGCAATTCGAACTAAATGGTCATGGCCAAGCGGCGGCCACCACCGTAGCGGGCGGCGATGAGAAAAGGCTTCGACTCTTTTTGAAATTCGCAATCGGGGTAGAGCTGTTTGCAGATGCCATCGAAGACGACCATCGAGAGAATGGTCATGATGAATTTGGTAGATCCGCGCACGCCAGCCGTTCGCTGGAGGCCGATGAGCTGGTAGACAAACGTGGACACTTCGAACTCGCTGGATTTGAGAGCCGAGTGGCGGGCGATGAGACAGCGCATTTCATTTTCGAACGAGGGACGCGAGTAACGCGGGGAGAAGTATGAGGCGTTGTCGTGAACAATGCGGGCGCATTCGTTGCCATCGTTATTGGCGAGGGCAAAGAAGAAGTCAGTGAAGTCGCGCCGGTCGGTATCGGAGAGGCGGGCGATGAGGCCAGTGTCGAGGATGACAAGTTCGCCCTGATTGCGGGGGAAGACATTGCCTGGGTGCATATCGGCGTGGACGAAGCCATTGATAAAGATCATTCGATAGAGAGCGCGCAGGCCGGCAAGCGCAGTGGCTTGCTTCTGATAGGGCGTGAGTGCGTTGTCGCTCACCTTTTGCAAGCCATCCATGAACTCCATGACCAGGATGTCTTCTGTACAGAGCTCGTCGATCAAGGCGGGAATGCGAATTCGTTCGATGGAGGCAAAGTCACGCCGCAACCTTCTGTTGTTTTCCGCTTCGGTGGCGAAATCCAATTGTTCGCGGATGGGGACGGCAAGCTCTTCCACTAAGTCGACAAGGGGGACCACTCTCATAAACGGCAGCGCTCCCGCGGCGCGAGCGAAAGCGCGGATGAGAGCCGTGTCGCGATCCACTTGCAGAACAATGCCGGGGCGGCGAATTTTTACGGCAACGGGTTTGCCTGAGCGGAGCGTTGCGGTGTGGACCTGAGCGATGCTGGCGGCTGCGATGGGCTTGTAGTCGAAATTCGAGAAGATAAACTTTGCCTTGCCGCCATATGCGCGAGCAAGAATGGTGGAAACTTCGGCTTCGGAGAAAGGGCGGCTTTGATCCTGCAGGCGGGCGAGTGCGGACGCCAGCTCGGGATGAATTAGATCTGGCCGCGAGCTGAGGATCTGGCCCATCTTGACGAACGTGGGACCCAGGTCCTCGCAGAGTAGAGCAAGCTCTTCACCGGCGACGCGCAAGGCTGGCGCGCTTCTGGCGATACCGGCGCACCAGATGACGCGCGCAGTAAGTCTGAGCGAACGATACGCCAGATGGCAGGCGTATTGCGCCAATCGGATTCCATGTTCCGCGAGAGATTTCATTGGCAGGAGGAAATAGTGCTGGCTGAAACGACAATCGGCAGCCGGCCTGGAGGAGATCCCCCGGGCCGACTGCCGTAAGTACGCGCTTGAGGTGCTTTAGCGCCAGTCGCTGACGTGACGGCCGGCTTCGTCCGGCTGGCCATCTCCGTCGGAATCCACTTCACCTTTGGTGGTGGCGTGAGACTCCAGGTAGTTCAGATCGACGATGCCATCGCCGTCCCAATCCACCACCTTGCCCTTGAAACGGCCATTGACGAAACCGTTGGTCTTGGGGCCCACCACGGGATGATGCAGCGTGGAGAGGATGGAGTTGCCGGGGAAGAAGAACTCGCCCCCGTTGCTTTCGATGCGATCGAGGTTCACGTACGACCAGCCCTGGAAGAGCCCGCGAACATATTCGATAGCCATGCGGTCCTTCACCTTCATATCCTCGTTCAGGAACCACTGGCCTTGGCGCGCGAAGGGCACGATCACGTTTTCCACCACGCCCTGAGAAGCATCGTTCGCCTTCCCGGATAGGAAGATGGGGCGCTTGGTCTGCGTTTCGAAATAGAAATTGCCCTGGGTGGGATCCGACAGCTCCGTGAAGCCGCGGAAGAGGAAGGCTTCATGATGAGTCTGGCCGTCTGCGCGAAGACCGTTCAGGGTCTTCGAGACAACGACTTCATCATCACGGGTCTCCATGTTGTTGCAGGCCAGCGCCTGTCCAAATACCCGCTTCAGCATCTGCGGGCTGAGCAGCAGGTGGCCCCACATATCGTGGCCAGCGCCCAGCTTGATGTAGATGTTGCAGGTGATGTGCAGGTAGATGGTCTGATCGAAGGTCTTGCCTTCGCGGTGCTTGTATGCACGCGGAACGCGAAAGTCATCGGCGGACCAGCCTTTCTCCCAGGCGAAGACACGCGCCCATTCGCGAACGCGATGGTCTCTATCGTGCATCAGCGACAGGCCGATCTCACGGCACTGTTCATCCTCTAGCCATTCCAGCGCCCAGAGAAGGTTGACGCGCAGATCGGTGTCCTTGTCTTCGAACAGCGCGGTGGTGATCACCGGCAGTGCGTCGGCGCCGTTTCTGGCCAGGTACTGATAGAGCGCGTGCTCTCTCAGGCCTGCATCCTCAAGAGTTCGTCCGTCATGAATCAGTTGCTCGTCGGAACGTTTCTCCAGGTTGATCGAGACACGCGACACCATATCTTCGAAGCGTACTGTCGGATCGCCGAGTAGGAGATTTTCTTTCCCTTTGAAGGTAAGCTGTTCTCCGGAAATACTTGCCGTTTTGATCATGGTTTCTCCTTTTCCGTTCAGGGTCGAGGTGGAATATGAAGACCGAGTTCCCCAACGAAATCTAGTTTTACGTTGAATCGCGAAGGAGCGCCTTCTCTGAGGTTGCGAAATTATCATTGACTTTCAAGCAACCCGAGCGCTGACCGGAAACAAGTAAATAAGCCAGTTTGTTCTGACGAAACGCATCGAGATAGACACGACCCACGTCGATCCATCCGCGATAAACCGCTTCGCCTTCCGAGGACACGATGGTGTCGCGATGCTTGCGCAGGGCGTCCTCGATTTTTTCCGAAGCCTGGATGGCCAGATGCGTGAGATCTTCCACCGCAACATTCTGGAACCCGGCTTCTTCGAACAAAAATTCATATTGGGGAATGTCGTAAAGGCTGAGCATGCCATCCACATCCCACGCGAAATCGCGAATCTGATTCGTTGCAGCAGCGCCCGCGCCGATGGTGGCGACCATGAGCGGACAACCCGGCTTGACGTTTTCGAAGGAACGCCGCAGTGTTTCGCGAACATCCGGTAAGAGCATCATGGCGTCAACCGAATAGACCAGGTCCATGGGATGAGGCGCGATCCACGTAGTGCAATCGGCTTCGACGATACGCACCAGGCGTGACAGCTCGTCAGGAGCCTTGGCGAGCCGCTCCCGCGCTTTCCGCACTTGTTTGCCATTCCATTCCACACCGACTACGCTGACGCCGAAACCGCCGGCCAGATAGCGGCAGATGGCACCCTGGCCCGCGCACAGCTCCGCAATCTGCTTGCCGGGTGACAAGCAAGCGCGGCGGGCGATGGTCTCGGCCACGGCCACGCCGCCCAGATTGATAAATTCCCAGCCCCCGTGAGCACCTTCATAGACGGCTAGGTTCCAGACCAGGCCGGAGGTCTCGTCGTAGATCTCGCTATTCTTTTCGCGAATCTCAGCGGTTACTTTGGTGGATTCATTCACGGAATTTATTTCGCAGCCGGACCGACTTCTTTGATTGACGCGCTGGCCCGCGTGATGAGCCAGCGTTGATTGGGCTGGCCGGGGTCGTACTTATCAAAGATCAATGTTTCCGCGGTTTCGGTGACGCTGGGCTTGCCATGGCTGCTGGTTTCGAAATGGCCGCGGTACTTCATCCAACCCATATGTCCATCGGGCGAGACTCGTACTTCCAGATCGCGCAGAGCCATGGAGGTGAGCACCAGATCGTCCTGCTTCAGCAGCTTGACGTATTTCTCTTTGTTGTACGCCTCGGCGTTGTCGGTATAGATTTCAAAATCGCTGGCCATCAGGTCGGCGACGGCGTCCCAATCCTGCTTTCTGGCGGCATCGAAGAAACGGTCCATCACTCGCTTGATAGCGACTGAATCGGTGGGAGCGTCTTCTTTCGAGCGCGCGGCACTGGAGGCGCAGCCGGCGTTGGTCAAGAGTGTCACGCAAACAATCAGAAGCATGTGCGATGCGAAGCGTGAGTTCATGGAGTTACCTTTGCGACGCCTTGCTGGACAAAATTCGAGGCGGTTTTGTATAGGTCTGTTCGCCTGTGAGCGATTTTAGGAAGGCCACCAAGTCAGCCTTGTCTCGCGTTGTAAGCGCGAGCGGCTGCATGGCCGGGTCAAGCCGGGGACTCTTGGTTCCGCCGCGATCGTAAAACTCGACGACACCCTCTAACGTGGCGAGGCTGCCATCGTGCATGTAGGGCGCGGTTTCGGCCACGTTGCGCAGCGATGGTGTCTGAAAAAGGCCGGTCTGTTCGCCGGTGCTGATACTGCCCAAGCCGATATCGTCAAACGTCCCACTGCGCGTGTTGTAGCCGGCACCGGTGACGTGATATTTAAAGTCGAGGAAAAGCGCATTGTGTTTGCCGATCGAGTGGCAGTTTGCGCAGCCTGCTTTGCCCTGGAAGAGAGCGAGCCCGCGTACGGCATCTTTCGAAAGCGCCGCTTGTTCATGCCCATAGTAATAGCGATCGAAGGGCGAGTTCCCGGAGAGCAGCGTACGTTGGTAGGAGGCGAGCGCGAAGGAGACATCGTCGAATTCGATCTTGTCCACGCCCATCACGGATTTGAACAGACCGACATATTCCGGCTGTTGTGAAAGATAAGCGGAGACTTTGTCGACGTAGTGAAAATTCATTTCGTTGACAGAACTGATGGGATATTTCGCGAAGTTCTCCAGGGTGGAAGCGTAGCCATCCCACTGCAAGAGCGGGCGGAAAGAGACGTTCAGCAGCGAAGGCACATTGCGTTTTGTCTCACGGCCGAAGACCCCCACCCCCCGCAATTTTCCATTCGTGAAACTCTTCTCGGGCACGTGGCAACTACTGCAGGAGACTTCGCCGGTGCTAGAGAGGTTGGCATCGAAGAAGAGCTTGCGCCCCAGTTCCACCATCTCCGGCGTGGAGCCGCGATAGCTGGGGCCGGGGACCGAGTTCGGCAGGCCCAGAACATTGAGGCGGGTCACTGTTTGGTTCCGCTTGAGAGACGCGGTGATCACGCCGGGCTTGTCAGACAAGTCAACCTTTCCGCTGGCGAAGTAGATGCCGCCGGGCACTGGCTTGTTATCTGAAATACGGTTTGCCAATACCAGATTCACAGCAAATTTGGTGGCGAACTCACGGCATAGCGCTCCCACTTCTTCGGCTTCGGCATCCGGCCACCCGGCCGCGACGAGAATGGTGTCGGCACCGCGGTCCGCAAGCCGGGGAACTCCGGTTCGTATGTCTCCGCCGGAAAGGATGCCGATGCGAAGGCCGTCCAGATCGATGGTGTCCTGAACGTCGCGGAAATCGCCTCGCGTCAGTGGGCCGGCTTCGTCTTGGCTCACCATTACCTTATTCGAAATGTGGACCACTTCTCCCGCCGGGCTGAATAGCGCCACTTGCAGGTGGTAGCCCTTGTCGCCATCCTTCTTCGGAAGACCGGTGACGAGCCATAGTTTCAGATCGCGGGCAAGCTTCTTGCAGTAGAGATAGTCGGCTTGCGCGGCCTGCTCACCGGCCGGCGTGGATAACGAATCCGCGGTCAGAGATCCGCTCAAAGCCAGTTCGGGGGCCACGACAAAGCGGGCCCCCCTTGCTCTGGCTTGCCCAGCCAGCCGCGACAGGCGATCTTGATTGGCCTGACGGTCATGGGATGGGGCGAACTGTATAGCGGAAAAAATCTCGTTTGGGGTGGAGGCGGCCGTTACAATTTTCAAAACGGCGCAGAACGACACGACGAAACGAACCCAATTTCCGTGCGGAGCGTTATTGAACATGCGGGTGGACATGCGTTTGATCCTGCTTTTAGGCAGCGTCAGCCTGGGACAGGTTGACCTGATGGAGCGAAGACGTTTGAGGCCGAAGCGCGGGAGCTGAAGCGAAGATGCTCTTCCAGTGCGCGCGGTAAGCAAAGCCAAGGTAAAGCTCCAGCGCCACGACGGCGAAGCCGAACACCGCGCCATTGCGATCCAGCAGCGCATGATAGAGGCCGATGTTCAGTGCGATGGGAGCCAGCAGCAGAAGGGCAAGAGGCACAAAGCGGTTCAGCAGTAGCAAGATGCCGCAACAGATCTCAACAATTTTAACTAGTAAGAATAGATAGCCGGTGGCCAGGAGGGCTGTGAGAAAGGCCGTGCCTTGTGGTGTTGAAGGCGGCTCCGGTAGGAACGACACAAAGTAATCCAATCCGAATGTCAGAAGAACCAAGCCAAGCGTTACTCTTGCCACCAGGGTTAGGTATCGCATTGAATTACTCCTTGGGAAGTAAATAGCGGCGCCGCGAACTGAACCCGACAGCTTTCAGCTCACGGCACCGCTTTGTGTTACCGGTGTCTAGCTCTTGTACGAATACCGGCGAATCACGGTCTTTCCGGACTGGCTGTCAGTGGTAACCAGACTGAGGAAAGCGGGACCGCCTTTACCATCCTGCGCACGGGCGATGGCGGAGTGGACTCCGTCAAGCTTCATGCGGGACAGCACGTGGCCGGAATTCTGATCGATCAGACGCAATTCGCTGAAGGAACCCGGATCCCAACCGCTGGCCCAAGTGCAGAGCCAGTCGGTGCCCACTTTGGCAAGACCCATGGCGCTCTCATCGGACCACAATGTTCCCGTCACCTTGCCAGTCTTGATATCCACCAGGGCCAAGTGAGGGTGGCCAACATAGAGCTGGGCGATCAACACGCCGCGCTCTTTGTCGTAATCCAAACCGCCCGCCGGTGAAGGCAGCGGATACCGGGCGAGAATTTCGCCGGTCTTCGGATTGGCCTTCAGGATTTCCGCGGAGTTCGTGGTGGCGGCATAAACGAAGCCGTCCACGAAGGTGAGGCCGCCGAAATCATCGTCCGCCAGTTTCACGGAGTTCAGCACTTCTCCATCGCGATTCACGGTCATCAGCGTGCCGCGATATTGCAGGGGCAGCATGGACTTCTGCCCGTAGCGATAGGGAGGCTTGCGATTGGCGAGAACGTAATAGAGGTTCTGATCCGTGGGGTGCGGATAGATGCCGGAGAGTTCAGATTCCAAACCGGGAGTCTTGTACTCGTCGACGAAGTTGACTTTCGCAGCGAGAGCGGCATCGACGACCTGCTGATCTGTCTTCAGCTCGGTCTTGACGGTGGGAGCCTTCGGTCCAACCGACATATGCCACTGAATCCACTTCCATCCGTCCGGATACTTGACGGCAACGGCCGTCCCGAACAGCTTATCGACGCGCTCCGTCTTACCCTGCTTTACCAGGTGAACCGAGCACTCTTCCGTGCATACGCCGAAGGTGGAGGTAGCCCGGCAATTCATTTTGGGCATTTCCATTTCGTAGTTTTCGCCCACGTTCGCGGTTTGGGTATCGACGCCTTTCATGAAGGCGATGATTTCCTCGCGCGAGCGCAGCGTGACTGGCGTTTTATTGTCGGCGCCAAGCTCGAAAGTAACGAGGACATCGTCGCCCGCGATTACTTTCTTGACCGCCTCCATATCGCCGGCATTCCAGACCTGATGCATGTAGTGAAGTGAGTGAGCTACCTCTTGGGTGGCCTTCGCATCCCACTGTACGGTGGCTGGAGTTAAAGAATCCGAGGCCGCAACCGCCGATGCGGCGGAGAAAACAACGATCGCTGCCGCAGCCGATAGTCTGACTCGCGAAATCATGAGTCTTTTCATAAACTATGTCTCCTTTTCGAGTGGCGGGAAAATTCCGCCTTGGCAAATCATAAACTGGGTTCCAAGTGGTGACCTTCTCCGGCGTTGCGTTCTATCGGCATGCAAGCGCGGATAGCGCGGGCGCAACCTGACGAATGGTGACAGGAACGCCATTTCGGGCATGAAGTGAGAGCGAGGCTTCGGCGTGAACGGCCCTTCCAGGTATAGCTTCGGCGCGAAATCGACGCGCCAGAATAGCCAGAACCAAGGTGGCTTCCATTAAGCCCAAACGGCTGCCGATACACGTCCTGGGTCCCGCGCCGAAAGGCAGGTAGGCTGCGAAGTGGCGAGCACTTTTATCGCGCAGGAAGCGTTCCGGCATGAAGCGATCGGGCTCATCCCAAAAGGCGGGGTGCCTGTGCATGGAGTAGAGACAAAGCAGCACTTCGGATTGCGGCGGCACGTGGAACGATCCGATTGTGTCAGCCTGAATATTTTTCCTGGGCAGAAGCCAGACGGGTGGATAGAGACGAATGGTCTCCTCAATGACCGCCCTGGTATAGACAAGCTTCGGGAGGGTAGCCATGGTGGGCTCCTCATCGCCCAGCACGGTCTGCAGCTCTTCGCGGAGACGGTCCGACACTTCCGGGTGTTGAGACAACAAACGCCAGGCCCAGGAGAGGGCAGCGGCCGTGGTTTCATGCCCCGCGACCAAGGCCGTCATTAACTCATCGCGCACCTGCCGGCGGCCTCCGTTGGCGGCTTCGGTTTCTACCAACACCGAGAGCAGGTCGCCGCTGTTGGTGGGATGCGAGCGCCGCTCATCGATCATGCGGCTGACGCGCGCCTCCATCCGGCGCAGTGCGCGCGCGGCCCTTACATTTGACGGCAGAGGCAAACTTCGCGGAATGGGAACGATGCGTGACATGCGCGCCATGGCGTCAGAGGTAAGCGTGTGCAGGTCCATCGCGATGTCTTCGGCTTGATCTTCCAGATCAATGCCGAGCAGCGTTTGGCCGACGATGGAAACGGTGAGGAGCGTCATCTGGTGAGCGGCGTCGATGGTGGTTCCGGTGCGCCATCGGGACGCCATCTTTTCGGCTGCAGCCACAATAATTTTTCGGTAATTGTCCAGGCGGTCGGCGTGGAACGCGGCTTGGAGCAAGCGGCGCTGCCGGGTCCAGACTTCGCCATCGCTCGAAAGCAAGCCATAACCCAGCAGCGGGCGAGCCTCTTCAATGCCGAGGCCTTTGCGATAATTTGCCGGGTTTTCAGAGAGCACGTAGCGAATATGTTCCGGGTGCCGCAGCAGGAACACTTTCCGTTGGCCCATGCCGAAGCCCACGATGTCGCCATACCGTTCTCCCGCGTCCAGGACGAAGGCCAGCCGATCCCGCTTGATCATGAAAAGCGAGTGGAGCAGCGCGCGGCCTTTCGGCCCTGGCGGCTGCAGCAGTTGCGGCGATAGCGGCATGGGGACGGACACGGATCAGCAAGCCTTAGTCGCGCGGGCCATTAGGGCGGCGGGGGGAACCTTGGTCTCGCGTTGACTGCCGTAGCGGCCCGCGATCAATAGCGGTAGAGCGAGCAGCATGGGCGGATCGACGGCGGAAGGCGCGCGTAATTCTAAATCCGAAGAGCCGGTGATGCCTTTCGAAGTGAACGTAATAGCTTGCCCACCGCCGCGTAGGGCGCAGTTGTTGTGGAACTGGGCGCGCGAATCCTCCGAAGGTTTCAGGCCCGCGGCAAACAGATAATATTTGCCTTCCGGCACCCCGGCAATTCGATATGTACCGGTCTGTTTTAGAAGAGCGCAGGCGACCGGTTTGCCTTGTGGAATTGGGGTTTCGAACAAGCCGACCAGGATGAGGCCCTCAAACGATTCGGGACCATAGACGCGGCCCACCAGATCATTCTCCGCCGACAATAGCTCGGTGTTTTGGCCAGCGGCTTGTCCAGCTTCTTCGCGCCATGCCGAATCGAAGACAGAGAGCGGCTCACGCGAACGCGCCAGCACGCGGAAGCGTTTGGGCGAGAGACCCATCAATTCCGTGAAGCGCCGCGTGAAGGTCCCCAGGCTGTTGTAACCCACCTCGTAGCAGATATCGAGAACGGTTTGTTCCGTGTGCAGCAACAGAGTGGACGCGGCTTCCAGCCGAAGCGCGTAAAGGTACTGACAGGGCGGAATGCCGGTGACCTGCCGGAAGGTGCGGTTGAAATAGTATGGGCTGAAGTAAGCAATCTTCGCCATGGCTCGCAGGGAAAGCGCATGCTCAAGATCGCCGCGCATCGCATGGATCACACGCTCCACGGCGCGAACATGCGAATCCACCGTGCTGTCACGGGAGGCTTGACTGATTTGAAGTTTGAACACCGGCTGTGCTGACATTTGTGCAGACATAGTTGTGGCCCCTTAACGAACTGACTCGTCGTTCTGAAACTGCTGGATTGCATCGCGCAAAGATGTGGGAACGGGAACCGGCATAAACCGCGTACCTTCGCGACGCATGCAGGCGATCTGTTGTTCGCCGCGCGCCACAAGTTCCTCTCCGGCGTCCGTCTCGCGGCTGTATTCAAACAGCATGGAGACGCGGCTTTGCGTGATGGCGCCGAGCCTAAGCCGGATCAATACTTTATCGAAAGCGTTCAATTCCTGGAAGTATTCGCAGCCGCAACGCGTAGTGACCAGCGCCAGGCCGCCCGCTAGTTGTTCCAGAATGTCCGGGGCATATTGCCGAAGGAAGAGCTCGCGCACGCGACCCTGCCAGCGCACATGGTTTACGTAATACACATTGCCCACCAGGTTCGTTTCTTCAAACCCCACTACATGCCGGTATTCGTAACTCTGCATTGGCCCTCCGCGTGAGCACCCCAACTACAACCGCGCCAGGAACACCTTGAATGTTCACGGCCAGCGTCGCCACCGAAAAAGGTCCGGCGGTGAACGTGATCCAGTCATCCCTGCGATTTTCAAAGAGCAGAGTTTCGCCGCTGGACGCACCCGCTTTCTTGAGGCACTCCATGGCGGCCCAGACGCGGGATGAGGCCGTGTCTTCGCTATCGCCTTCGCTTCGGGATAAGAAGCCTGCGACACTGTAGCGAACCTGCCCCAGCATCTGACGCCACAACGCAGGTTCTCGCTCCTGCACGGAAACCAGATCGCAGCCAACCAACCCGGTGCAGAGGACGGCCATGGAAATTTCCGGCAGGTGGGAGAACGTTATGCTGCTGCCTCCGGTCTTTATCTCAGGCTTCCCATCGGCTCTGCGGTAAACGTCTTCGCTGTTGAAGCCGAACGATCGGACCATTGCATCGTGGCGTCCGCCGCGGTCAAGGGATGGAGTGCTTTCAAAGCTCAGGCGAAGGTCTATTCCTTCCGCTCTATCGCTGAGTTCGCGCTCCATGTGGGACGCAAGCAGGGCGGCGGGCCAGGACTTTGCGCCAGTGGTTTGATTTTCAAACGCCTGAAGGCGAACGCCATCCCAGGTCTCGAGAAGCGTTCCTTGCTGGTCTACGATCTCAAAGTTATAAGTGAACAGCTTGCCTTCGCGAGCTATTTCGCGCGACCGGCAATAGACGGGGCCGGTGCGTGTTGTTGACAGAATGGAAATGCAATCCACACCGACGGGAAGGATGGTGGCGCGCGGAATGCAGACTTGAATGGAATGGAGAGCCGCATCGCGAACGGCGGGGTCGCCCAGCAAAAGTTGCTGTGGGAAATGCCACCCGAACCACAGGGAGTTGGAGGCGGTCGCGATTTCGGCCTCCGCGCTTCGTGCGCGAATTTCGAAGTAACGCTGGATGCGCTGAAACCGGCCGGTGTGAAACAGTATGCCGTTGTAGAGGGCGCCCACGATGCCGATGGGGACTGGGGGACCGGTGCCCGGTTGGCGAAGCGGGGCCGCGGGTGAAGCGTGCTCGTTCGTGAACCGGCAGACGGCTCGAAAGTGATCGACCGCGAAGCCGGTCTGGTCGCAACGGATGGCTGCTTTTACCGAGCCATCCGGTTGCGCAAGCGACGCCAGTCTGAGGCGAACCTTCTGACCATCCCTCACCGCGATGGGTCGAAGAAACTCTACGGCTTCGAAGCGAATCGCCTGCCCGGGTTCGACGAGCGCGCTCGCCACCTGCGCCATCGCTTCAAGGCCCACGACAGCGGGCAGCAGGCGTTCGCCTTCGAAAACATGTTCATCCAGGTAAGGGTCGGATTCTCGCTGCAGTATTGCCTCGACGATCAGCTCCACGCCCGGAGTAAACAGCTTGGGTTCTTCAAGGAATCGTAGAAAGGGTAGCGCGACATCGTCATGCCGCAGAGTGGCCATTTCGCCAACACGCCCGGCGACTACGGTACGGGACGGAGCATCTGCCATGCTCAGCAGACGCTCTAAAACAGCGACGCCTTCTTCTATGGGGATGGGCGTGATGCCCGAATTCAGCAGACTATCCAGAGTGCCTAGCCGCTCTCCCATACCGGCGCCGGCCCATACCGACCAATCGATTGTGAGGCAATGCCGGCCGGGGTGCGAACCACTCCATGCCTCCAGAGATCTAGCCATCCATTCATTGGCCAGAGCATAATCGGCTTCGCCGCGAAGGCCGGCTTGCGCGATGATGGAGCCGAACGCGCACACGATGCGAAGGCAGTTGGAATCGGCTGCGGCGAGTATGTTTTGCAGCCCGTCCACTTTCGGCGCTAACGTTCGTTCCAGGGATTCGCGGTCGAGCGTTGCCAGCGATTGCGGGTTGTTGATGCCCGCGGCGTGAAGGATGACGGTGGGGTCGCCCAAGCAAGAGCGGATCTGCGAGACGGCCATATTCACCGACTCAGCCTGTGAGACATCGGCGACGTAGTAATGACAATCGACGCCAGCATCGCGAATGCGCGCCAGGTTTGTCGCGAGTTCCGCGCTTTGCTCCGGGTGGGAACGGCCCAGGATCGCCAACTTCGCGCCGCTCTTTTTCGCCAAGGCAAATGCGCACTCCGCACCGATGCCCTTCCCGCCGCCGCTGACCAGCAGAATATCGTCGGGAGAAAGTTCAGCGCGCCGCTCGCCGGTGTCCTTCAAAAGCTTGAGCCTCCGTTCATAACGGTCTCCGGCAGCACTGTACCGGACTTCAAGGAACCCGCTCGCCGTGTCCAGTTCCGAGAGAACCCACTCCGTTGCCCGCGGGTGGCCATTCGGCACATCCACAATGGAGACCTGCACCCGCGGAAACTCAAGCGCCGCGCTTCTTAGAAATGGTGCGAGAGAACCACCTTCCTGCACCAAAACCAGACGCTTGACCTTGTCACGCAAAGCGGCCTGAACAGCTTCACGGAGTGGCTGGAGCGAACTGCGTTCCATGCCGGCAGGCGCGACCAGCATCATGCAGGGGACAGCGGAAGTTTTCGCGGCGCATGTTTCCCGAAGCAGTTCAGCAAGCGGAGAGGCCCCAAGCGCTACAAGACTCCACTCGGTGAAGGACTCCGCACGTGGCCTGCGACTCGGCTGTTTCACCCAAACCACGTCAAACACTCTGGTCCACGCAGCTATGCCGGTTAACCTTTCATACTCTTCGCTGCTTTGAGGGCTGAGCCGATGCTGTTCCAAGGCATCCGCCGCTTCGGCGACTGTGAGCAGGGAATAATCGACGATGCCCGGCGGAGTGCGGATGTTCAGCCGCTGGGCTGCTTCCACTAAAATCTGGCTGACAGAGATCGAGTTCAGATGCAGATCCCGGAGAAGGCTGCATTCGGGTCGAACAATCGATTCCGGCAGTTCTGTCCGCGCGGCGATGAGGCTTTGCAGGACTGCCAGCGCTGAGTGCGACGAAGGAATGGCGTTGGCTTCAGGTAGAGCGGGCTTTACGACGGTGGGCCGCCTGTCTGGGAGCACGTGAGCGGGAGGCATCTCACAGGGGTTGGCGAAGAATGTAGGGTTCCACTCCGGGTTGAAGGCGCGGAAGAAGCGACCGGCGAAGAGTTGGTCGCACTGAACTTTGGCACCCAGCGCATACGCCGCGCCGATTGCTTTCAAAAGCCCTTCGAAGGAAGAGCCGCCAGAATCGAGCGGGAGGATTGGCGTTCCAATACATTGCCGGGCAATACCGGTCAGCACCTGACCTGGCCCCACTTCAATCCACAAATCGCAATCGGCGGAGGCTTGGGAAAGAGCCTGCTCGAAATGCACCGGGTGCTCCAATTGCCGACAGAGCAATTCTTCGATTCCCCTGGCATCGGGGAGAGGCTGGCCGGTGATGGTGGACAATATGCGGCGCGACGGAGTGCTGAACGTTTCGCGCGACAAACATTCCATCAGCGCGGGCCTGGCACCCGCCAGCAGCCGCGAGTGAAAGGCGTGCGAGACGTTGAGGCGCTTGGCTTCGATGCCTTGGGAACGGCTGCGGCCAATGATCAGTTCCACACCCGCCACTTCGCCAGAAACAACGGTTTGCAGGGGCGAGTTCAGCGCCGCGATTTGAACGCCGCTGCCATTCAGAAGCGCATGCACCACAGCCGGATTCGCCTCAATGGCGGCCATTGCGCCCTCCGCGCCTTGCACGCCGGCCATCGCCTTTCCGCGAGCCGTGGCGATTCGCAAAGCGGCCTCTTCTGAAACGATTCCGCCCCAATAAAGCGCTGTTATTTCTCCCAAACTGTGCCCCACCGCGACGGAGGCGGCGATGCCGAAATAATCCATCACACGCAAGCCAGCCAGCGACGCAGCGACGATGCAGGGTTGCGCGTCAGCGGTGCCATGGCTTGGAGTCACCGGCAGATTGGCTTGGCAATAGAGGTCGTGCAGGAAGGCAAACCGGCCATTCCAAGTTTGATGGGCGCCATATACCGGCGAAGCCTGTCCGGAGAAGAGGTAGCCGATAGCGGGAACGGAATCTCCGCTTCCCAGAAAGAGGCCCGCTTCGGCGTCGAAGCGCTTGATAACACCTTCTTCCAGCCACTGATTCGCTTTGCATAGAGCGATGCCGAGCCGCGCCGGCGTGTTGGCGCACACAGCGAGGCGAATGAAACTGTGGTCCTGAAGGCTCGCCAGGTGAGCGGCTAAATCGGTCAGTTCACTCATCGACAGGCGGGCCGCGAACCTGGAAAAATGTGCGACTTGCTGCGTCAATTCCGTATGGCTGCACGCCGCGAAAAGAAACAGTTCGCAATCCTGCGGGGCACGGAGTTGCGCGTCCTCAGCAACAGTGATTGTGGTGCGACGGTGACCCGCAGACCCTTCAAGGGTGAGATGCGCGTTAATGCCGCCGAAGCCCATCGCGCTCACGCTGGCGCGCAGAGGTACATCTGAAGGCCAGATTCCACCTTGTTTCAAAATGCGAAGCGCCGGAGTTTCGCCCAGTAGCTCTCTATGGGGCGAATCGCATCCCGTTGTAGGAGGCAAAATTTGCGAATGCACGGCCAGCGTGGCTTTCAAGAGGCCAGCAATTCCCGCCGCCGCTTTCGTGTGCCCGATGTTGGCCTTGATGGAGCCGATGGCCGCGGGAGTCGCGTTGGCATTTGCTTTGCGACGAACGCGCGCGATGGCCTGAAGCTCCGTCGCGTCTCCGACAGCGGTGCCCGTACCGTGACCTTCGAAATAAACCACTGTGTCGGCGCGGTATCCGGCTTTCCGGTATGCGCGTTCGAGCGCCAACGCCTGCCCTGCTGCTTCTGGCCTTGCGATGCCCCCGTGCCCGTCTGAGGAGATGCCCCATCCTTTAATAAGCGCATAAACATGCCGACCTTGCGCCAGCGCTTCGGCATATCGCATCAGCACTGCAAAGCCAGAGCCTTCGCCTGGCAGAAAGCCCGACGAAGCAGCGTCATAGACCCGCATTTTGTCTTTGGCTAACGCGCCCAGCACGGAAAAGCCGGCCAGTTCGAACGGGTCGATACTGAGGTCCACGCCACCTGCGAGTGCCACATCGGCATCGCCACTTTCAAGCGCGGCGCACGCGTTGGTTACGGCCAGCAGCGAAGAAGCGCAGGCACCATCCACGGTGTAGCCGCCACCTTTGAGATCGTGATAATTGCAGATGCGTCCGGCTATGGTGTTTGAAAGGCCGCCCGCAAGCGACTCATCTCCCGTGGCGGGAAAGGGCGCCTTGTAAAGCGCTTCCACGCGCTCCAAAAAGCGATCCTGGTTTTCGCGAGGCATGCCTGCTGCGTCGTCGTTCAACACCGAATGGAGAACCCGGCGCACATAGGGCCATCGCAGGCGCAGCGTGTTGGCTCGTGAAAATTCACCCGTCAAGGTGTTGCCCAAAAACACAGCAGTCTTACCGCGAAGGTCTTCGCCAGCATCTACCAGACCTGCGTCTTCTAAAGCTTGGGTTGCCACGTCGAGCGCCAACCAATGGCTGAGGTCGGCCGTTCGATAGGTCTGGGCGGAGACGCGGAAGCGTTCGCGATCGAAGTGGTAGTCTTCAATGACTGCAGCGGTGACGGTCGAGATTCGATCTTCCGGATCGTCATAATCGGCAACTCGTAATCGCTCTTCCGGTATCGTTCGGAAAGCGCGTCTCTGCGCGAGGGCGTTTTCCCATAACTCCTGCGGCGAACGAGCGCCAGGATAGCGGCAAGCCATTCCGACGATTGCGATGGGTTCCATAGTGTTCGCTTGTTGGTGCTAATGCGCGGTGGTGGCCAACGCTTCCACTTTCTTGAAGCTGAGCGCTTCGCTTCGTTTCGCCAACTCGCCCATCCAAAGGAATGCTCCGCGAACACCGCTGGTGATCAGGAGCGCTAGAAAGAGGCCGAACACTACATGATTTACCAGCAGCACTCCGTAGATGGCGGCGACACTCAATCCGAACAGGATTTGGCGCGCCGGTTTGATGGGCGTGGTGGCGGGATCTGGAATCATGTACAGCGAGAACAGAATGAACGCGGCGCTAGTAATGGGGACAAAAGGCACGATCAAAGGGATGCCGAAGATTTCGCTGCGAAGAATTCCCTGCACCGCGAAGCCGGCCCACCACGCGAGAACCAGCGGTAGGCGGCCCGTAAACCGGGCATGAACGAAAACGCCTGTGATGAGGATGAACGCCGGAATCAGCCAGTACCAGATGCCGGTAACGTTCTCAGTGAATTGATACGGTGGTGCCAGACCCACCGACGGAATGAAAAGCAGCGTTGCCGAGATGCCTAGATTCGAAGGATTGAAAATGTGCTGCGTCTGTCCATTGCCCACGGGGGCGCGGAAGAGCCGTTTGGAAGCAATGGAAAGCCCGGCCGCGAAGACGATGGGAGCGAGGCGCGCATTCGGGTACATCAACATGGCGCAAGCCAGGCCGGGGATGATGCAGGGCGGCAGGAAGTTTACGAAGTTGGCCCAGTTTCCGGCGTAACGCGGACGACGGCCGGCACCCCACGCGTCAACATATTCCAGCAGTAGACTAACGGCGATGGCGGCCGCAACGCCCGCCACCGGATGCGCATAGGCCTGCTCAAAACCGAGAACCGTGTTGCCCGCGACAGTCCAGAGCACAATCAGGATTGTGAAATACCAGAGTGCGAAAAAGCGCTTAAACGAACTTTGATTCGGGTAAAAGCGCAGAGTGGAAATTGTGTGATTCATGTGTCCCTCGCTCCTTATCTATGAACCAAGCACGACAGTGTGCCAGCCTGGTTTTAGTTGCACGCTTCGGCTTTGCGGATGACCGTTTGCGTCGCGCCAAGTCAGATCCACTTGCAGCGTGGAATCCGAGTTGAGCGGGCCCAATCCAAAATGCAGTTCGGGACTCTTCTTCCCGGAATGACCGCTGCCGCCATCGATTTGCGAAAGCATTTTGCGCTCTCCGGTATGCACCACGGCTGCTGCACCGATAGCCGGATAACCCAGTGCCGGGTAGCCCAGCGCCGTGCCCGGGCGGCCTTCCATTACGGTGAACTTGGTGCTGGTTCCCGAGGGCGGTATCAACAAGCGAAGGCCGAGAAACGCTCCGGCGCTCTTGCTACGGTTCCGGAAGAAGTAAGAGTCGGACCATTGATTCCCGAAAGCGAAATCGAGGCGGCCATCTCCATCCACATCGGCCGTTGCGATGGCGCGGCTGACCATGCCATCTTCGATGCCGACCAGCGAGGCGACATTCTGAAATCTGCCGCGAGATGCTTGCACGAAAAAGGCGGCCTTATCGTCACCGCTCACATCGTCGCCGGGATTGAAGCGCGGCCAATAGCGAGGGTCGTGCATCAGGCTGTCATTGCCTGTACCCAACGCCTGTAGTTCAGGCCAACGGTTGACGCGTCCCTTCAGGAAGCCTGTTGCCTGGATAGCCTCGAACTTTCCGTCATTGTTGAAATCCGCAAGGCGCAAATCCCAACCCCATCCACTGCGAGACAGTCCCATTTTTTCGCTACTTTCGACATAGGGCGCAATGCCCTTGGCCATCAGGCTCTTCTCTCCATTGCTCAACCAGAGAAAGTGACTTTCCTGCAAGGCGTATTCGTCGGCAATGTTGCTCACGTAAATATCGGGGATGCCATCGCCGTTCATATCGGCGAAATCAACGCCCATACCTTTAAACGAATCCTTGCCAAGCACGCAAGAGGATGGTGTTAGAAACGTGCGCTTCCCTTCCAGCAGCCTGAAGCGGAGGTGACCTGGCGTGGACTCGTTATGAAGGAGTCGGTCTGGGCCGAAGTCATGAGCAAAATAAATTTCGGGTAGGAGGTCGCCGTCCAGATCCGCGGCACCGGCAGCCAGCACCCACCCGTGCAGCACCTCTTCACTCAATGAGGAATTAGCATCTTCGAAACGAACTGATGGGCTTGCGCCGGTAGTGGCGCTTTGAAAGAGCAGGAAATGTTTGCCGCCGCCGTTGAACGATCGCGACTTGGTGCTGTGCATCTGTTCCGTGCCCGCGCCGGCGGCGTCCAGAATATGAGCGCCATCCTGAAAGTAATTTCCAATAACAAGATCTAAATGTCCGTCGCCATCGAGGTCGGCCAGAAATCCGGCATTCGAAAACCAGCGGCCACCGGAAGGAGCAAGATCCTGTGCAATGTAGGAAGCCTCCGCGAGTGAAGTTCCCGGCGCTCTAAGAAACGCCAGCGGTGTGCGGCCCCAGTAATAGACGACAAGATCGGCGAGTCCGTCTTCATTCAAATCTCCAATCAGGCAGCCCATAGGCGCCATGGTTTTCGGGTCGTACAGGCTTGGGCCAGGCCGCAGAGCGAATGGCTTGAAGCGAGACGCGGTGGTGGGCGCGGGAGAGATCAGTACTTGGTCGGTTCGCGGGTCGACGGAGCAAACATCATCCGGCAAGCCGTTACCATCAATGTCGCCGAGGGCAACGGCGGCACCCACGGTTGAGATCCAACCCGCGATGCGTTTCAAGCTGGGATGCACCTGCCGGACGAACTTCAGGGGTGCACTGGGCGATGTAGTGGTGAGAAGGTTACGTTGGAAAGAGAAGCCGGCCGCGAGCGTGGCTGGATCTTCCGATGTGAGTTCAGGGCTCTTGACCGCGCCGAACAACACGATGACGGTGGCAAGCGCGGCAAGATAGCTGAAGATTGAACGAAACCGGTTTCGGGCCATAGGTTATCTCGCCGCCGCGAGAGAAGAAGTAGGTACTCGGTATTTTTCCCGCAGACGAATCTGCCACTCCCGATAGCGATCCGGGCCGCTGCTAACGCCTGTTTGGTCAAGCATTTCCATGGTGAGGTCCGCCGCCTGATTCGCGCCCATGCGGCAGAGCACTTCGCACGCGGCATGGGTGTGTGGCACCGTATTGCCGGCGCGGCGGCGCGCTTGGGCGGCGAACGCAGCGCCTTGCGCAAGATGGATGTGCGAATCGCCGGACAGTGCCTTCAAATCTTCTAAGACAGAAGTGCGGACAGCTCCCGCGTAAGCGCAAGCGAGACCCACTCCGCCCCATAGATCGCCTCTTCTATCCGGCGCCAGCCGCTGAATTGCGAAGGCAATCGATTCCGGGTCAGTCCCTTGCACAAACCAGAGGCTGCGGCCAAGGCCTTGATCGAAGAAGTTCTGTTCACGGCGGGAAAGGCCCTTCGGGACGGTGCCCGCTTCGATACTGTTCTTCGGATGAAAGTAGCCTTCGTGGAACCCGTATCCATCAAGCAGCAAAGGAAAGAGCAAAGGGTCGAAGCCGCCGCCATGCGCAATCTTGTTTCTCAACAACGGGAGCCGCGCGAAGGCCCAACCGGCACCCACGTGCACCATATAGGCATGCGGTTCGCCCGCATTGGCCAGGAAGCTCTTCAATCTGCCGTCGCCGGGGATTGGCAGCGCGTCAAGAATGGTGAGCGCCATCGCGGCACCTTCGTAAACAAAGCCACGATACTCAATGGGGGCGCGATCCAGGGCTTGCGGCAACGAAGCGAAAGGCTGTTCTATAGCAGCGTGATAGCCCTCAAGAAACATAAGACCCACGGTTTCCAGCCGCTCCTGTTGGGCGGGCGCGCAACTCCGAAAGCCGCGCGTTTGGAACTGCGTTTCGCGTGGAGAGATCCCC
>Ga0123338_10000724_pt1 | contig 33108 bp, 21 predicted proteins | sample grotaG_FD_89793 | JGI IMG/M metagenome (GOLD analysis project Ga0123338, IMG submission 89793) | Glacier valley bacterial and archeal communities from Borup Fiord, Nunavut, Canada, to study Microbial Dark Matter (Phase II) -... | ecosystem: Environmental > Aquatic > Freshwater > Ice > Glacier ...
AGTTGATAACTTATCCTACTCATTTCCGCAAAAGGATCTATATAATAAAATTTCATTTACATTAGAAGATGGTCAACATTGTGCCTTTATAGGAACAAGTGGCAGTGGAAAAAGTACACTGATTGATATAATTATGGATCCAGAAAGATATATGTTCGATGGAAAGTTAGAGATAACCCCAGGTTGTAGATTTGGGTATGTAAGTCAGTTCTCCAGGCTCGATAAATCAAAAGAAATTACAGTTTTCGAATTTATTGGGGAAAAATTTATTAAGCTGCAAAATGAATTGACCTCTATTTGTACTGAGATGGAAACATCTTCGGATATTGATTCTTTAATGGGAAAGTACCAACTAGCTTTAGACGCATTTAATGCAATTGGTGGGGATGATTTCGAAAGTAATATTAATAAGAAACTAAATCTAGCAAACCTAATCCAGTACAAAGATCTACTGGTATCAAAACTTAGTGGTGGGGAATTCAAACTTATTCAAGTAATTAAGGAAATGCTAACCGGTCCAGACTTAATGATTATGGATGAACCCGATGTGTTTTTAGACTTTGAAAACCTTAATGCCCTTAAAAATCTAATTAATTCACACAAAGGAATATTGCTAATTATAACGCACAACAGATATCTATTGAATCATTGTTTTAATAAAATTATACACCTTGAAAACACAGAGCTCCAAGAGTTTAATGGAAGATATATTGATTATAACTTCTCATTACTTCAAAGTAAAATCGAGTTACAAGAACTAGCGATTGCTGATACGCAGGAAATTGAGCGAAATGAGATCTTAATCGATAAACTTAGATCTGCCTCAGCCATCCATTCTGAAGCTTCTAGAGGGAAATCTCTGAATGCTAGAGTTAAAATCAATGAAAGATTAGAAGCCCGTAAAATTAAAGCACCATTTGTAGATATTAAACAACCGGAAATCAGTTTCGTTACAGATAATGAAATCGCAGATGCGATTGCCTTAAAAGTCAAAAATTATAGTGTTGCCTTTGATGATATGCTTCTAACAAATGTTAACTTTGAGCTTAAAACTACTGACAAAGTAGCCCTTATCGGTTCAAATGGTACCGGGAAAACGACTTTACTCCGAGAAATCTTTAAAAATAATCATGATTCCATTGAGATAAACGAAGACGCCCGCGTGGCTTATTTATCTCAGCTTCAAGGCGAAATGCTAAATGAGTCTAATACAATTCTTGAAGAGTTCTTTGATGCTGGGTTTAAAACTTATGAAGAGATTAGGTCATATATTTTAAACTATGGTTTTAAGGAAGAAGTCCTTAATCAAAAGATAGGATCTTTATCTGGTGGAGAAAAAAATATACTTCAATTGGCTAAAATTGCTGCTAGTAAAGCAACCCTGTTGCTTCTTGATGAACCAACAAGTCATCTAGACACCTATTCACAAATAGCACTGGAAAGAGCCATGGAAAACTATAAAGGTGCTATTCTAATGATTTCTCATGATTTCTATTCTATCGTAAACTGTATGGATTTTGTTTTAATTATTGAAGATAAGACGATTAGAAAAATGAGTATGCGAAAATTTAGAAAGATGATTTATGCGAATCATTTCGATAGAGATTATTTAGAACTTGAACAAAAGAAAAAAGCAGTGGAAACGAAAATTGCATTGGCTTTAAAAGATACTGATTTTGCGCTTGCAAAAGTTTTATCTGTAGAATTAGAAGCGCTGATTAAGTTGTTATAAATCGTATATTCTTAACCAGGGGAGCCATGGAGTTCTCCTATTTCCCCTGATTAAGATTTACCTTACCCCGCTTGAAATAATACAGGAGCTTTCTCTTTATCTAAATTCATTCTTTGGAAAGGCTTTCTGCTATATTTACAGCTTGGCAAAAAAATTCTTGCTTCTTTTCACCATCCATTGTTTGAAATGGGATAACGACATTTAAGTTTTCATCTATGTAAGCATATACAGTCTCGTCGTTACAATTTTCTCCTCCAAACCCGTCTTCATCCTCGAAAAATCTCCCATCTGGATACAAAGTCCATGAAATAAATGCCACTCTAGAACGAAATCCTTCAATGTGGAAACCATATGGCGCATCATGATTTTTTGCAGTATTCAGATGATTGCATACCGCATTATCCGACCAGTCAATATCTCTATCACTTATGAAAGTGATATGTTCATTACTATCTACTAATGTTACTAATGCGCCTGTTTTGGGATGCTTGATCATTACATTTTTCATATTTATAACCTTCCTTTCCATACTTTCTTTTGTATTTATAAAAATCTTTTTGAACTCCAGGATGAACGATAGCGCTTCCATAGGTCGAAATAAAAATATATAAATCAAATATCTCCATAATTTCGGTTTTTAGATTTATTAAGATACGTCAAGGATAGATGTACACGTACACATTATAATCGTTATATCGAACTTATCTTCTGAATATTTAATGTCTAAGTTCCCATTATATTTATTGACAGTTTCTCTAACGCAAGACAGACCGATTCCATGGGTGTTTCCGTCTTTTGACGATTTTATCATATTGTCAATTTTAACTATTTGACCATTAAAAGTATTTGTTATCATAAAAATAATATGAGTTCCTACAATTTTAGACATGAGTTCGATGCTTTTTTTTGTTTCAACACTAAGCTTATCACAGGCCTCAATTGCATTCTCCAGACAATTGCCTAGAACAACACACAAATCAAGGGGGTTTATACTTATATCTTCGGGGATGATAAGGTCAGCCTTAAAATCAATTTTTTTATTAATAGCAAGGCTCATATAGTGTTTTATAACAGAGTCTGCCGCAAAATTATTACAAAGTGTTGGTATTGTTTTTGATAATTGAGTTTGATTAAATAGTTCGATATATTCCAGCGTTTCTTTACATTTTTGCTGCCCCACCATTGTCTCAATTGTAGAAATATGATGACGCACATCGTGCTTAAGAGCATAAAGTCGGTTAAGAGATTCATTTAATGTTTTATAGTTTTGACGCTGAAATTCAACTTGGTTTTCAATAATTTTATAATCATACTTGAGCGAGATTGCTTTTGATGAAGAAGATATACTTGCAAATACAATTACGTAACCCAAAATAATAAGTCCTAAAAACAAGAATATATCATAAATGGAATTAAAATTTCTTAAGTCAGCAAAGGATGTTTCATAGTTATTAATTAGTATCAAAAACGCGAGAACTAAATAAAAAGACATAAAAGATATCGTTTTATTTGAGACTATTCCAATGACTCGCTTATAAGGCTTACTTAGCCAAAAATAGCATATTATTAAAAATAAAAGTTGAATTATTAATCTAAAAAGATATGAAATGGTCTGAATATATTTTACATCAATATTAGAGAAAGATTCCATAACTGGGATTGCAAGAAAAAGAGTAATGAGAGAGAATATCCAAGCACTAAACATAGTAAAGATTTTTTTCGTGACTGATTCACTAAAAATGAAATAAATATACCCTATGTACAAAAAAGCAATAAAAGCCAATGCATATTTTGCAACGATAGGATTTTTGATATTTCCTTTTGCCAAATATGCAATAAAGAAAACAAATAGTGTATTCAGAACAAAAGCGATGAAGCAGTATGTTATAGATCTTTTCCGTGTGAGAAAAGTATGTGCTGATAATGTATATCTGGATTGCTCGTAACTTTTGCTTCCACGAGAGTAGCTTCACGCATTCTTCTTAAAAAGGCGTCTGCCTTCTCAGGGTCTGCAATCTGGGCTGCCTTGTATGCAATATTCTGCGGGTAGGTAGAAGAATATTCTTTAGAAAAAAGATGAAAACCTTCTGCCTTTATTGGCATGCCATGACGATCTGCTGCTTCCAGCCAATGGGTCATAATCTGTGCGTTTGCGCCATCCGAGCCACCGTTGATACCATTGCTTGCATCGGTAAAATGGTCGATATCATCCACCAAGCCTCCAGCAATATACCGGAATTCGATTTGATCTGGATATTGTGTCTCCAGTGCTCTGAAAACCGGCTCAGTTCCCCAACACCATACACACACAGGGTCTGTAAAGTTTGTTATTATGATTCTTTTCATACTATAGCCTCCTTCTTAGGTGGATAGTCGATAGATTCGTCTGCATGTTTTGCAAAACACTCCTAATCTGCATCATGAAGTTTTTATGTTCCTAATCTATCTGTCCAAAAAAATCACTAATTTTCTCAAAGCTTTTCTTTTGAATGCTTGTCACCATAGGAATCGTCCATGGAGTAAGTGTTTGTTCAAATGAATAACTTTTTTCTCCATACGTAATTGCATATTTTATTTTATTGTTGTTTTTGATACTTATCAAGTCCTGGGACTTTGGAATTCGTTCCTTATCATCGGAAAGGATGTATAACGAGCTCGGATCCGATATCCCTAGCAGACCATAGGGCAAACGAAATATCACATGATTATTTTCTATCTGAATTTGATTTTGTGGTATATCAAAGGATCCCATTAATAGGTTACTTAAGTTTTGTGATTTACTCGGAAGGTATGTTCCATTCTTAGCTATACTCTTATTATTTGTTAATTGAATAAGCTCTTCATACACTGAAAAATCAAAATTTCCTGCTGTAAAATGTCCTTTTATCCAATTGTATCCAGGATTTACCAGCAGCTCAGGCTTTTGATTATAACTAATCACAAATTCCGAATAATCAACTCCTGATTTTTCAGAATCAGTACTGATTGCTATTGTAAAATTTAGATTTGCAGATACTGCTTTTGCAAAATTTATATCCAGATATATATATGACTCATCCTGTCCAGCCAGCACCGTTTCTATTCCATCATATTCATTATTTTTATCGTTCTGATATACCACAGACAGTTCATTCAATATATTCTGATTGGTTTTATAAGCAACGAGACCATAATTTTGTTCTGGATCCATGGCGTTATGCCAATAAAGATTTCGATTATAAGGAATCATATATGGCTCTGTAATCCAAGTTTTTTTTGTCCATTCGTCCATCCATTCAAAAATGATTGCACCCGCATATCCTTCCGATATTATTGCATTTGTCATTCGAATAATTCCATCAGCTTGTTCTTCTTCGCTCAATCCCCCATGGTTATAGCCATCCGGATTATAATGAGCTGTATACATACTTGTGGAAATTCCATATTCTGCTACAACTGCCGGATACTTTGAATTTTGTTCCATAAAATCCTGCAAATATCCACCGTAACGGAACTGTCCTAAGTCATCTTCATAATTTGCATATTCTGTATCATTGTTCATAAAATCCGGATAATTTGGATAAATATGGTATGCTCCAAAAAATCCAGTTACTTTATCCGAATTCACGGCTATATGATCAATATCTACTACAGCAGAATCGTCATATTGCAATGCCTTGTCTCCTGCTAAATTCCACTCACTGTCATGTGTTATAGGATCCAATGTAGGCCAGCTGACGATACCAACCATAGGTTGACTATTATATCTTGCTTCTATCTGCAAAACATAATCGCAGGAGGTTGCAAGCCAACTTTCTGTAGGCGATGCGTCTGCTTCTGAATAAATATATTCCCCCCTATAAATATATCCGTTATTCAAGGTGTCCGTTGCCAAGACTTCCTCTGGCTCCATTTCTCTTCCCACTAAATAACCAAGCAGGTATTCAGATACATCAAACCTGTACAACCCATATGCACGGTATTGACGCTTTGCAATATTTCCGTTCCCATGAATAGCATCCACTACATTTTTTATTTCTTTTTGATAAATTATGTTATACTCTGCATCTAAATAGTTTGAGTTTGTCGGATTTTCTTCGGGCCAAATTTCCTGAAATAAATAGATTGGCTCTGAATTATTTTTGTTAAATTCATAAAGTGCTTCATAAAAAGCAGGTGGAAATAGCGTATATACCCTGACTGTATTCACGTTCATTGCTGCCATTTCAGCAAACCAATTCAAATAAACTCCCTTGCTTTGTGGAAATTCAGTAAATGCTTTTCCTGGTAATGCCGCCCCAAGATTTACCCCTTTGATAAAAAATCCCTTGCTTTCCGTATTGCTGTTTTTCATATAGATCTTTTTGTTTTGTACATAAAAATTATTATAGGAGGCCGCTTCACTTGTTGCGGTTAGTCCCTCACTCTTAGCATCACCAATGATCTCCATTAATTGTGGATAATACCATTGCCAATAAACCTGCTCATTATTCTGTTTTGTATAAAAAATTTTATTTTTCATTATTGTTGGCAAAAGTTCATGAATTGCAGGTAAATCCGGCTGATATGCACTATAATCGCCGGTAAAATAATACAGATTATACAGAGGGCTATTCATCACATAATAAGCCGGGAAAGTAGCCTTTAGGTTATAGTTTTCAAATAAATCCTTACCTTTGGATGTCAGATTCAAATTGAAATTCGCAACTGCTTTTGTCTCTATACTTCCTGATGTTATCTCAAAATTACCCATATAGGAAATCTTAGCGGAATCTGCCGAAAGCATCATAGTTCCTTTATAGTCTAATCCTTTTTGTAATATAATTATATTTTCTAGGCTACTAATAATAATGCCCTCTCCATAAAACATCCATTTGTTACCGGTTAATTTTTCATATTGCTCTATTAGTTTTTGTGGAACTTCATCACTTGAGGAAAGATCCTGATACGTTTTACCTGAATATCCTGTATAGTTAATTCCCGTGAATGCAGAAAGCTGCTGAATTTTATTGTTATCTTCATTCATCTCATAAAATAGACGTTCCAGAACAATAGGTTTGTGATAGATACTTTCCAAAAATTGTTGGTCAAGAATCTGTTCATCTGCAAAAATCAATTGAGCATTGCCTAGGTTACTTTCTTGAATCTTTTCATGACTTTTAAACCATTCATATTTTTCGCTATTATCCATTAGAAATGAAACTGCTAAATCTAACCTAGGTTTAGACAAATTTTGATAAATCGGTAATATTAATAATAAAGTCGTCACCAAAATTACCAAGCATGAAAGTAACCGAAGTAACAAGAAAACTTTTCTATACTTATTCATTCTTCTGTCCTTTCCTTTTGATTTGACCCCATCCGGCTTTGCCAAAGATAATACTCATTTGTCCTCTAAATCGCCAAAAACTTATCATTTGTCTTATTCCAAAATTTTCTATGAATGCATAACTAATAAGTTTTATTACATCTCGAATTGAGAAGTAGTGCTTCTCCCTTTCGGCTATCAACAATGAGCTCATCGAGACAATAATTCCGAATAAGATTACCGAAATAAATAGCAATAATGCAACTTGAACATTTAGTATGCCTAAAACGGCTGCTAACACTACCATTAGGTATCCTTGAAGTTCAATCATTGGTCCTATCACTTCAAATATAAAAAAATATGGTAGTGCGATTAATCCCGTTTTTCCATATTGGGGATTAAATAGCATCTTTCTGTGAAAGAACAATGTATCTATCAGCCCTCTATGCCAGCGAAACCTTTGTGACTTGAGACTTTTATAATCCTCCGGTACCTCAGTCCAACAATTGGCATTAAAGCTGTAGCGGATTTTAAACGAATGTTTCATCTCATGCATCCGCTGGTTTATTCTGACAACCAATTCCATATCTTCTCCAACCGTGTCTTTCTTATACTTCCCCCTTTCCGATAAATAACCACCAATTTCAACAATACGATCCTTACGGAAAAGTCCAAATGCCCCGGAAATAATAAGCAAGCAATTCAATTTTTCCCATCCTAGTCTACCAGCCATAAATGATCTTAAATATTCGATGGTTTGAAATCTCGCCAGTCTATTCTTGGGGATTTTTATATCAGTAATCAATCCCTTGTCAATCGTACATCCATTAATCGGAAAGATATTTCCACCTAATGCTGGTATTTCAATACTTTCATCCAAAGTCAGTGATGCAAGCTTTAATAATGCATCTGGTTCTAAGAGAGAATCCGCATCGATTCCGCAAAAATAGGTTTTATTTGATACGTTAATACCAGCGTTTAATGAATCTGCCTTACCACCATTACCTTTATTAATAACAACCAACTTTGGAAGCGACGGATTTCTATATATTCCCAAAATAGGAGCTGTGCTCAATGAGGCAGTGTAGGTATGATCAACCCTGATCAGATTAAATGCTTTTATTAGTGTATTTAATGTTTCATCTTTACTTCCATCATTTACAATGATTAACTCATATTCTGGGTAGTTTAAATGCAGGAGGGACTTTGTACTTTCAACAATAGTCTTTTCCTCATTGTATGCTGGTGCAATTATCGAAACTGATGGAAGCATTTTTTTTCTAAACAACATAGAAATATTTTTCAAATTCCAAAGTTTTGACTGTTTTTTTACATTTTGAAGTGACAAGAGTAATAAAGACACATAAACTAAATTTATGGCTATAGAATAATAAGCCAAATTATAATTAAATTCTATGATATATTGTTTCGCTATACTCCTACTGTTACTACTTACTATAAAATCAAAATTCAATACTAAAAATAAACAGGGAAATATGATGATAGTAATAAACGTAAACCACAATATAACTTTTATTAACTTTGGATCTTTAACCTTCTTTCTATCTTCATTTTTTATAAAAATAGGCTCTGTCCCCCATTTTTCAAGAAATTCGCGTTTCAAGTACGTCCTCAATTCAATTCCAACCTCACTGTCCTCGGATAGGTTGTCCTTCATAATCTGTACCAAGCGGTTCTCGATATCATAATCTTTATTAATATTAAGAAATCCGATTAATTCATTGATTTTTCCATTGTTAATTATTTCAACAATAATTTTTTGAGCTCTTAAATCATTTTTAGTATTTAATTTAAGAATATAATATTCGATTTTACTTGAAAGCATCTGCGCAATTCTACCTTTTACAATCCCTGATTCTTCCACTTCAAAAACGTCTTCTAAAATATATAAGAATCGAGGGTTAATTTCTATCATTTGAGTAAGCACTGATAAAATCGTTTTTTCATGTTCATCATAACTAATAAAAGATAGTAGTATTTCAAAATTTTCTCTTCTATAACTTTTAGAAAGCGCCCGAAATGCATTGGTTTGAATAGTGTGATTGCAGTTATTATAGTATTTCGGTAAATCAAATTCATCATAGTAATAATTTGACAAAGTCATACATGCACTTGAAAGCAATTGATTTATGTCCGCCTCCAGATAGCTCATCAAATAATCCGTTCTAGTGTTCGCCTTTTTCCTAGAATAATGTACTATTATGTCTTCCTTAATTTCATCATAATTATCAACAAAATTAAAAAGAAACTGCTTTGTTTCAGCATTGAAATTTTCATTTGCATACTTTATCCATAATTCAATATGCTCTATGTCTCTAGAATATTTCAAGTCCATGAGATAACTTTGAACCTCATATCCAAATTCAAGTATGTTTGATATGGCCTTTTCCCTGTACCATTTTTTTGTGTTTATGATCTCAGGTATCATAACCTTTATTGATTCAGGATTTCTAATATCCGTTAATGCATTTGAAATATAGATTTTTACGGAGTAATCTTTCTCGTTAATAAGGGCCTTTTCAAGCGTTTCTCTACACCGATTACTACCAATAAGTCCAAGGTAGGTACTTGCTTCTTTTCGCACAATCTTAGAGCTTTTTCTTATATTTCTACTTTCCTGCTTTTCAACCTTTATAATTTTCTTCGATTGCAAATTTTCATTCATATGTTCTAATATAAGATTTTGCTTTATTACTCTTATTTCACTTAAGCTTTTAAAGTCTGCTTTAAAATCATAATTGATAAGTGACAAGATAAAAGCGAGTCTTTTATTATTACTTACGTAAAGTTCATTCAAAGACTTATATTTATTCATAATAGTCTTCATAATAAGGAAAAAAATGATATAACACAAAAGTATAACTAGTAAAATAAGTATATTTATACCTAAGTTCATTCATTCACCCCTCTAATATTACGTTTAATAAGCCCTAAAATTTCTGATAATAAATATGGTTTTTTTACATAATGAGTAACACCTAGCTCTTGTGCACGATTAACAGATTCTTCGTCTTTCTGATAAGACAGATATATCACTTCAATGTTTTTCGTTTTTGAGTTCGATAAAAGTCTTTCTTTTAATAAGAAACCATCCATTTTGGGGATATTTATTTCAGTGACAATCACATTTGGTAACTTTTCTTTCACTATTTCAAGGGCTCCATACCCATCTTCTGCAATGAATACTTCAGCTCCTAAGTTTTTTATAAATGTTTTTAGAACTTCTGCACTTGTTCTATCATTATCTACAATCAATACACTTTTGCTTAATACATTTGCCAGTTCCTCCGCTCCCTCAAAACAAACACGGTTTTTTCCGACATGTTTAGCTCCTCTAAGACGTGTAAAACCTAATTCCATATAATGAGTTACTGTCATATCATACGAGGATAAATCTAACTTTATTTCATTTGGAAAAACAATTCCGATGGACACAGTGATTTTACTTAAAAATAGTTCACTTTTTGATATTACTATACGGACTGTTTCCATCTTATCAATTAATATTTCCCGGTTATACCCTTTAAGGTATACGCCAAAATCAGTAGAATCAAGTCTGAAAACTGCATTATTTCCAAATTGTTCTTTTAATATATAGGCCATATTATTTAATGCAATATTTTCTTCTTCCAACCCATATAATAATTTATAATTCGAAAAATTATCTATTCCTATACAAATAAAAGCGCCTATATCTCTCCAATCTTCTTTTTCTATTTCTTCCATTAACAATGACTTTAAAAACACCTCATTATATAAACCAGTTACACTGTTTTTTATCAGACGCTCATTAACCAACTTAATCGTTTGTTCTAGTGACTTATTCACTTCCAACAACCTTTGATTTTCCAACTCCACTGATTTGATCAGAGATTCAAATACAGTTGGCATTTGAATCTCGTAAGTCGCTACTAGCTTTCGAATATATGGTTCAATGGATGTAATCCAAATCATGCCTGCCTGAACTTTAATTTCATCAAATATAGTATTACAAACATCAACCGGATTGCCTACATATTCTGTGATTTTTTCTTCTGAACTTATTGTTATCGCTGATATTGATTGGAAAATATCGATTACTGTCTCTTTTGAATATAAAGCAAGTAATCGCTTCATAACATCATTAAATATCCTTAAATATCCACCTGAAGCCAATAAATCCTTCTTTATAGGGGTAAGCAATGTACCGCATTCAAGATTTCTTAAAGCCTCAATGTATTTAGCAATGTCCTTATTTAATATAGAACCATGTTGTGGGAGAATCATTGCTATGTTATATGTTGACAAAACATCCATGACAGGCCTTAATACAGAATTCGAAGGCATATAGTGCTCATGAAATGTCAACATTTTTTCCAGATACTCATCATCCGCAAATGTAGTTGTATTAAAACTAAATGCTCCAAACAAATCACTTGAAAATAATACTTTTGTCTTAGTATCATATGTAGCAAACGCTCCTGCAAAATGCAAATAGGGCGTTGGTATAAATCGAAGCACTCGTCCTGAAGCAAGAATTAACTCATGACCATGTTCCTCCAATAAGTAATACTCCGATTGAATACCATAATACTGTGTCAATGTCATCGTTCGCCATGAAGTAACTATTTTGGACCTTAATCCAAGATTCTCAAACATGGTCACTGAGCTACAAAAATCAGGATCTTGATGATGCAGCACTATGTATTTAATATTTTTAATATCAATTAACTCCTTAATATTCTCAAGTACAACTTCAAAATCCAGTTTTGAACCAGGATCAAATAATACTGCTTCCTCCCCATCAATAAGAATATACGGATTGCAATCAAGTCCATTTAGGGTTTTTCTATCACCTATGTGATATATTTGTTCGATTATATTCAATTTTTTCTCCTTCGTCATAAATAATGAATTCTCCAAACACACTTTGGGGACTATTACCTTCTGCAACCAAGCAAAAGATGTTGTCTGAGCGCTTGTAATACTTATTGCAATTATACGCCAAAATCGAATAATAGAAAAGAAAAAAATGCCACTCAATCCGAAAGAGTCTCCAATATAATTTTTTACTGGTTGTCTTTACCAAAGACAGCATTCATACATGGGTTGATCAGTTCTTGGAAATACTGGTCCATCTATAATGGAGTATACATCATCTTATTAGAAATCCACCATATTAGTAAATTTATTAAGGTACTGGAAATATGATTCGTTAAAATAGCTAAGGGAACTTTGGGCTCCCTATTCCCAAGCAGCTTGGTACACAGATATTCTTCGATCTTTATGTTCCAGTAGCCTTGTACCTTTTCAAAAAACAAATCAGCATGGTCTGCTTTCATTAGCCCTTTCATAACTCTACTATTTTCTTTAATATGTTCAAAAAGTTCCACAACCGGTATTAATCTTGGTTTTTCCCCATCCATTTTAATATAGCTTATAATATATTGGTTCAGCATCTCCATCAAATGTTCGAGACAGTGAAACAATAATTCATCCTTGGTATCAAAGTGTGAATAGAAGGTGGAACGTCCAACATTGGCACGGTCAATAATGTCTTGAATGGTAATTTTGTTATATTGCTTCTCCTGCATCAAGGCAAATAGTGCCTCTTGTATCGCTTGACAAGTCTTAACTGTTCTTCTATCCTCATCCTTGTTTTTCATTGTAATCCTCCATTTCCGTACAATTATCATAAATTGTATCATATTGAACTTTAACGTAATATTGTATATTTACTTCCCATCTCATAGTAATCTATAATAAAAACCGTAGAGTGAATTGTTATACTGCTATTGTAAAATGAAGACATGTTCAGCCAAAGTTTCCCATATTTTCTTTTACTGGAATGTGGCGGTTATCATATAGGATAATTAACTCTGCCATTTAAGACGACACATTATTGAGGCCAGATTAAAAAGGGGCTTTTGCTCCATAGCTAATTAGCTATGGAGCAAAAGCCCTTTTAATGTTATTCATTGTAGTTCGAAAGTCACTTTGTTTAAGAATGTTGTAATACCAGAACCAGGTGACCTAGCCACGCTTAGTGTATGAACTTCTACAAAACACTTATTCTATAAATTCCCATGAACGTATATCGAGGGTTAAAGTCGAGTTGACAGATTAGTATTGGTGGCAGATAAGCAATTTCTATGTATGCAACTTCATGCGCATTCTATCATTGTATCATTATTTTGTTTTTAGGTTCATCTAATTTTATAGTTTTTTCAAAAAAGAATGAAATACACTACAATAACGATTACAGTACTTAAAAGTGTTCCCAACAAGTAATACTCTGCGAAATTTTTATCTTTTGAAATTTTATCGTAACGTGCAACGGACTTTGCCGTTAGTACTAATCCAATTGCAGAATATTGGCCTATCGATAAAAAGATTAGAATTATGATACGTTCTAAGAGACCGATAAATGCACCTGTTTTTTTATCATTATTTTTATTGATTTCTTCAGGATCCTCCTCCGGTTTATACATTGATAACATTTGCTTTATACTTATATTTGCCGGCTTATAGATGATTAATATAATTACTATCCAGGATATATCCTTTATTAATACACCTCCTGTAATTTGATAGAATTCATCTAAGGCTGGAGTCACATAAAATTGATAGTCGTTCCTTATCATAACATATGCAACGATAGCCAAACACAAAAGATGAGCAGCTTGATCTATAATATATACTTTTCGTTCTGTATTTGTAGGGATTGGTTTCTTTCTCTTATATTTGATAAAAACAAATTTTACAATATCAATTACTGCATGCAACAACGAAATTATCAGTCCAGATATTAACATCTCATATGAAAATATCGGGATAATTACTATTAAATATGCTGCCATATAGATAACGCAATGTTTGATTAATTGAGGAATACTATCTTTTTTCTTCATAGCCAAATTATTACTTTGCAAATAATAATCACCCAGGATATGTGCTAATAAGTATACTATAAAATATAATTTAAACATCCTACTTCCTCCTAATTTCCGATAGAACGTTTGAAACAATATCCATTGCTTCTTTATACGTATAATAGTTCGCTTTTGACAAGCTCTTTTGAACGCTAGATTGAGTTATGCTTAAACCTTCTGCTGCCTTAATTTGGTTATCATCATTTTTGATATATTCATGAATTATTTCTCTTTGCCTATCCGTCCATTTACTTTTTATAACCGTTTCTAGCGAAAGCACTGTATTAAGTAGTTTTACTGTGGGATTGCTTTCGCCATCTGCCATTATCATTATATTTGCCTGTGATGCTTTACTCTTTTTTTCATTATTTTTCAAATATTCGATTGCATCTCGTGCATTATAATAAGCTGGCCCGTCTGCTCCAAGTGGTAAATCCGGATTAATATCAGTAGTCATTTCTCCTATTCCTACCCCATACCTGATTTTAACCGGATATATCTTTGTTTCTATTTCGGAAATAATACTCATAACATTTTCACCGCACCCTAATAGCCCTTGAAATTCGTCTCCCAAAGTTATCATGAATTTAGATGCAATATCTTTTGTATATTTTATGTTTATGTCATTTAATATTTTTTGTAATTGAATTTGAATTTTTTTTCTATCATCAAGTTGTTTAGATTTTTTAATATCACCAATAATCGCTATATATTGATTATTAAAGAAAAAGAAAAACATTATATACGCCCCCTTAAGTAGAATTATACTCTATAGACTTTATTTATGCAACTAATTTATTCATTTGTAGATGAATAATATCGTTTTATTCACTCATAAATGAATAATATCTTTTTATTCATTCATAGATGAATATATTATTTTTACACATCTGTAGATGCATAAACTGTATTTATAACTTTTAAGTTGAATAGTCTGTTTTTATACATCCTTGGTTGAATTATCTCTTCTTATGCACCTATAGATGAATTTTTTAATCAGACTCATCAATCCTAAATTTGATTTTTATACAGTCGTATAAATTATCCATATAATTCCAGATTATACCCATGAGTATAAAATGTCAATATAAAAGTTTTTCTGAATAGAACATCCCATGTTCCATTTAGAAAAACTTTATCGAATACATCAATTATTTGTTAATAAAAAGCACTAAAATCCATATCCTGTGATGACTATAATAGATTATTGATTTTAAACAATAGACCTCCAAATTCTCCGCAGATTATCTTGCCATAGACCGGACTTAAGATGACGCATTATAGTGGCCAAATTAAAAAGGAGTTTTTGCGCCATAGCTTAATTAGCTATTTTACAAAAGCCCCTTAATGTTGTTTATTGTAGTTAGAAAATCACTTTGTTTAAGAATGTTGTAATACCACAACAGGTGACCTAACCACGCTTAGTGTATGAGCATCTACAAATCACTTATAGCCTGAATACTTATATCATAAAGATATATATCAGTTACTGCTGCACCACCAGCGACATTACCTACTTCAAATACCAATTTAATATTATCATAGGTTGCCTCAGTTACTGTAAATACATAAGTATATTGCTGTTCTGTTGTAGTTATATCTATTACTTTTGTGGTAGCATAATTTGTAAACCATGGGTCTACTGTTAATGCCTTACCGATGTTTACATTCATCCTTCTTGCAACATCTGCCTTAGCTGTAAATCTTACCACATAAGTTTTTCCATTCTCAAGGTTCAAATTTTCTTGAAACACTTGTGGTGCATAGGAAGCAGTGCCAATAGAAGTTATGTGTATCTTCATCTTCCCATTCTCAGCTGTTACATCTCCTGTCGAATTTCCAGACCATACATCACCCCACCATGAAGCCCAACTTGCTGTATCTACTTTGAAGTCACCATTTGACACGATGTTGGAAACATTGATAAGTATTACAGAAGCAGGGATGTTATAAGTTGAACACCTGTTTCAAAAACTTCACCGGTTGCTTCTTTCGCACCTTTGACTTCTAATCTTATATTATCAATATAGATATCATGTGCATTTAGTGCTCCAGCACCTTCTATTTTACCTAATAATAATTTAAAAGATGCCGTTAAATCTGAAATTGGTTGCAGCTCATAGCTTATTGTTTGCTTTGTCGACGTAAGTGCGATTTTTTTATCTAAATGTCTTATATTGCTAGCATCTACAACAAGTTCAGCATCTCTTGCAATTGTTGATCTAATATCAAAGGATACCATATACGTCTTACCTTCATATAATTGAAAATCCGTTTGCATTAGCATTACATCCCATGGATTTACACCTTCATTTGCAATAGCAATTTTCAGTTCACCGTTTGGTACAGTAAATTCTGCACTCGATCCCCAGCCATCATATCTGCCTTGTACATGCTCACTCCAACTATCCTTTTCGCTTACAAAAGTGCCATTTTTTAGTGGAAATGCTGCATCTCGAGCACCTTTTACTTCAACTCTTATATTGTCAACATATACATCATGAGCACCTAGTTCACTTGCACCTACGATTTTCCCTAACAGCAATTTAAAAGATGCCGTTAAATCCATACTTGGTTTTAGCTCATAGCTAAATGTCTGTTTTGTAGTTGTAAGACCAATTTTTTCACTAATATGTCTCACACCACCAGCATCCACAACAAGTTCTGCTTCTCTTGCAATTGTTGATCTAATATCAATTGATACAGTGTATGTGTTTCCTCCAAATAGAGGAAAGTCTGTCTGCATTAACATTACATCCCAAGGATTTACACCTTCATTTGCAACAGCAATCTTCATTTCACTATTTTGTACTTCAAATACAGCACATGATCCCCAACCATCGTATCTGCCTTGTACATGCTCACTCCATCTTTCATTGGCATTGGAGAAATCACCATTTTTGAGTGGAAACTGGTTGTCTAGGGAAAGTTCATTATCATTGTAATTCGTTAGACGAACCATTTGAACATCATCAATACATACATCTGCATCATTTCCACCAATATTTATTACAAATTGTCCTTCTAAATCAGTTATATCTGGCATTGTAAATGTAAATGTTTTTTCTTCCATTGATGAAGTCAAATTTATCGTATTAACTCCAGAATAGTTTGTTTGTCCATCTTTACTCAATAAACTGACTTCGATCGTACGATTTGATAGTGATCTTGCCTTCATTGTCACTTTGTACTCGTCTGTTCTTTGTAGTTCCATACCTTTTTGTACTAGTTTTATTGAATCGGAAGAAGTGCCTCCATTCACTATATTAATATTTAATTCTCTTGTGCTTTCAGGAACATTTGCAGTTGCATCAGCATCCGTTGCTACATTGAAGGTCCAATAGGACATTCTATCAATTGTATACTTATCAAACGCTCCATTATAGATATGATTTCCACTGTTTGGAAGTGGTTCCTTCGATATATTATAGTCTATTTGTGGCGGATCAACTTCTATAACTTTTACATTACCAATCCAGACTGGTCCCAGAGATGTCGCACAGTTAAACTCGATACGAGTTAGAATATCTGATGACTTGGTCATCTGGAATACTTTGTTAAATGATTGCATCTCAGTATTTAAATTAAATGTATAGCTATCAGAATAAGCTGTCCATCCTGCAGTAGGACCTCCACCTAATTTTGTACTAAGAGTTCTGTTTTTATCCGCTTTCGCATCAAATGAGAACTGATACCATCTGCCTTTTGTTAACGTAGTATGCTGTTCCAACTGAACAGAATATGGTTGATTGCCTACATTACTTACATCAATCTTTCCGAAATTCTTTCCATCGATTGAATCTATCGTTGCAGTAGCCTGACCTCCAAATTGTGCATTGTGAATAAAATTCCATCCATCACCAAAGCTAGTATCTATGCCCTCCGCATTCTCATTAATACCCTGTTCAAAGTTCATATCAAACACTAAATTACCATTTGCATCAGGGACTCTTCCGCCCTCTGGTAATGGCTCTGCATCAATATTGGGTTCTACCGGAGTTTTGTAAGGTCTACCAACAAGTTCATATACTCTTACGTAGTCAACTTCCATTGTTGGGTTGCTTGCAAATTCCGCTTGGCCTGGTACTACATTCCCTACATAGTTTCCACCGATAGCAAGATTTATAATTATATAAAATTCTTGGTCATAAGGTGCAGGAAAAGCATACTTCTCTTCTCCATCAATGCCTAAAGTGCTCCAATTATTTTGTGTCTGATAAAGCACTCCATCTACATACCATCTAATTTCACCTGGCTCCCATTCTATTGCGTATGTATGGAAATCATTTATAGTCTTATCACCGGTGAAAGTATAATCTTTTCCTGTATACTTGTTAGAAGGCCAAGCACCACCATAGTGGATTGTTCCCCCTACTTTAGTAGGTTCAGAACCTCGGGCTTCCATGATATCTAATTCTCCTGATGCTGCCCATCCACCATAGATATCAGACTTTGGCATCATCCAGAATGCAGGCCAGAAACCTTGTCCTACTGGAAGCTTCATTCTAGCTTCAAACTTACCATATTTCTTAGTAAAAGTAGGACTAGTCCAAAGCCTACCTGAAGAATATGGCTTTCCTTCTATTGTCTCTATCTCAGGAGTAATAACTAAGTTACCGTTTGTAACTTCAATATTATCAGATGAGTAATACTGTTGTTCATTATTTCCCCACCCATCAAGACCATATTGAGCTCCTGTTCCATTTTGATATCCCCATTTATTTAAATCTAAGCCATTTGTATCAAGATGAGTTCCATTGCTGTTAAATTCATCAGACCATACTAATGTCCAAGGATCAACTTGAGGTTGTGGTGGTGTTACAGGAGTAGTGGATGGTGCAGCAACATGAATACTAATCGTAGTAGTTTTCGATGTATTCTCAACCGTTCCAGTAAATTCAAATACCTTTGCAACAGTAGTATTTCCATTATAGCCTGTTAAGTCCCAGGTGACTTTGGCCGTACTATCAATACCATTAGACACTTTCACCTCAACTGTTTGAGGAAGCTTAGCTTTTACTTGTTCCAACGTAGTATTATTATCAACTGAAATAGCGGAAGGTGCTTTAATTTCAGCAATGAAGGGTTCTCCCACTTTAACAGTAATTGTCGTAGTAATTTCACTATATTTTACCAAGGTACCTTCAAAAGTATAAGTAGTTCCTTTTTCTACATTTCCATTATAACCTGTTGTATCCCATGTAATTTTTTCACTATCGGTTTTTCCATTCGAAAGCTTAACTGATACATCGGTTGGTAGTTTTGTATTCAACTGTTGTAATGTTGTTCCATTATCAACAACTAATACACACGGTTTTCTAGCTGATTTAATAAATGGCTTAGCAACTTTCACAGTTATTGTTGCAATATTCTCAGTTCCTTTCACATTACCTTTAAGTACAAAGGTTGTTGCCTTTGTTACATTGCCATTATATGTAGAGGTATCCCATATAACTTTAGCATTTGCCGTAGTATCGTTAGATTTGGTAACGCTAACATACTTTGGCAAATTAAGGTTGCCTGCTTTCGTTCCATTAGCAACAGTAATTGATGCTGGTGTCTTAATAGCTTTGATATATGGATTAGCCACAATCACTTTTATCTCTGCTTTAAGCTTAGTTTCTTTCACCTTTCCTGTTAATGTAAAGCTTTTTGTGGACTTTACCTTTGAAACATAGTTCGCGGTATTCCATGTTACCGTTGCTGTACTCTTAGTTTTATTCTCCATAACAACGTTTACAGTTGAAGGTAATAATTTTTTCAGTTGATTACTAGTTGTGCCATTATCAACATAAAAGTCTGGCAGATTAACAACACTTTTTATCCTCGCTGCATTAGCGTTAGTATTAGTAGTTTTTGCCATGGCTTCAGATAAAGGACTTAATGTTACATTTCCCAGGAGAAAACATAAGGTTACACATAATGCAAATATGCCCTTTGCCCTGATTACTGCTGACTTACTTTTTAAATTAAATAATTTCGTCATTTTCTTCCCCTTTCAAAATAAGAATTCTACTTTTCCCACAAGTAGTGTAATACAAATTTTTTAATATTAGCAAAACTTAGTTTGCTTTATTACTATTTTGATCCCTCCTTAATAGAATATTGTATTTGATAAACATTGGGTTCGTATAAAATTACATAATTATATTTCTTATTTCAAATATAGCTGGGATCTATCAATCACAAGATAGAATTCAATTAATTTATTGTTCCAATTATTTACATTATAGCAGTATTAAGGTATATCTTTCAACCCATATTTTTCCAAATATTATATGTGATGTATTACTTGTCAAAAAATTCCTTCTGCTGTTTAACTATAATTTACTTTGGCTAGTGGCGTACCAAAAACAGCTGCAAGCCTTTGAACTTAAGGTTTGCAGCTATTCATGCATAAATTATGGATTGAACCGGACTTTTGATACTACATGGCGAAACAACTGTGACTACAGTAGTTCTGATTTTAGGTCTTCTATAGTTCTAATGCTTGCTCCAGAAGGTAGTGCACCCATAACAACTTTTTCCCAAGGAGCTCCTATTACGGAATCTAGAATAACGATTACCCCTTTGTCATCCTGTGTTCTAATTAATCTCCCACATCCTTGTTTTAATTTAAGCCCCATTTCAGGATAATCTACTGTGCTGATTGGATCTAATCCTTGCTCACTTGCCTCTTTACGTTGTACTTCAATGAAAGGATCTAGAGAAGGAAAAGGTAGCTGCCAAACGACGATCAACGTTAGTGCCTCACCAGGCACATCGATTCCTTCCCAAAAATTTGTACCAATCAATACCGAAGTCTCTACCTCTTTAAACTTTCGGACAAGATAGCCCTGGTCCCCTTCATCTTCACATAAAACCTCGAAAGATAATTGGTACCCCTTTAATCTCCTTCTGATTTTTCGAACTTCTTGCAGTGAATTTGTAAGTACGAGAGCTCGTCCCCCATTTTGATTTAGTAAAGATACTAATTTTTCAATACCTTGGGTAAACCTATCTTCTATCCTATTTGAGGACTGGGCCAAATAGACAACAACTTGTTTTTCTAAATCAAAAGGACTTCCCACTGTCGATTTGGATGGCTTTTTTAACCCAAGCGTTCGTATAAAATAGTTAAAATCACCTTCGTTACTTAAGGTTGCAGAGGTAAACACCACTGGTAATCCCTTCTGGAATAAATTCTGTTCCAACATTTCATTTAAATTCCTAGGAACAACCCAAAAGCTACCATCTCGTTGATCAACCCAAGTGATCGTATCTGTACTTTTATTTCTACAGAATCTGTCTAATGCCCTTATGGCTCTTTCTATTTGTCCTTCATATGCTTGTATTTGACTTATTGATAAAGACTCAAAATATAGTTCTTGCTCAATTTGCATCTCAAGAAGAAGATAATCTAATGCCTTTTGAAAGGTTTTTGCTGCTTTCAATAAAGTATCATTAATCCGAAGAGATTGTCGTTTTGAACATTCGTCCGCTATGACAGAGCTTTCTAGATATGCAAAAAAATCACCAGAGGCTTGTTGCAGGGCAATCGTTGCCAGACTTAATGAATCCCTAGCTCCTTGTATTTCTTCAAGGGAGAGGATCATATTATCTATTTCCTCTTTATTAATTTGTTGTCCGGCCTGCATGGCAGCGGGAAGCAATATCTTATGTCCCTCATCGAAAATGACAGCCGAATAACTTGGTAGGATAGGCAATTTTCCATTTGCAATTCTATCATCGTGTGTCCATAAGTCATGAAAAAATATATCATGATCCACAATAATTAAGTCTCTCGTAGGTCGATAATGTTCTCTTGCCTTAACAAGTTTGCAATAGCCACGGCTCAAACAAGTATCACAAGCCATTGACTCGTTCCACCCAATAAGCTTCCAGATACGGTCCGGTATGGTCGGCATTTCTGAGCGTTCACCCATATTTGTTTTAGTTATCCACTGATTAATCTCATTCGACATTGTGTTAAAATCTTCATTATTTTCATTCACTCGTACATCACAGATATACTGGTGTGGGTCCTTTGCCATTCGAGCATCTATCTCTAATCCAAGAAGACTAGAAAGCTTTATAATATCTCCATCGCATCCTGTAAGTTGTTCTTGTAGTGCTGTAGTGGCACATGCAATCACTACAGGTTTCCCACAAAAGCGAGCATAGGCAATTGCTGATAGTAAATAAGCAATTGTTTTACCTGTACCAAGTCCAGCTTCCGCTAAGTGGACTTTTTTATTACAAATCGCATCTGCAAGTTGAAAAGCCGTATATATTTGTTCCTCCCTAACTTCATATCCGTGTTCCGGAAGGATATCATAAAAAACATCACCTATCCAATCACCTAATTTTACTTGAAATTCTTCTTTATTATTGTAATCAAAGGGTTCTTTCAACCTTGCACACATAATCTTTCCCTCCAACATTGCAATATATATATAATCTAAAATTCATATTATATTACATTTAATAAGACTTAACAATAACAAGTTCTATCTGTTACTCAAGAAATTCATTACCAACCCGACTATAAAATTTCCCTATCGTTATTTTTTAACTTCAACCATTTTGTATTATTTTTTTGCTACAACATAAAAAACCCCCTGTCTCTTTTAACAGAGGATAGAGGGTTATAATCATATTCCTTATTTTTCAACGGTTACTTTACATTTTGCCACTTTACCGTTAGTTATTTCAACAGAAATTACTGCTACCCCTGCACTTTTGCCAACAATTTCTCCCTTTGAATTAACGGTACAAATTTTTGGATTGGTTGATGTCCAAACCTTGGTGGTTACTATCAATTGTGGAGAAACACTGGCAATTAATACTTTTTTTGATTTGACTTTTACTGATAAAAATTTGGAATCTAATGTTACTTCTTGTTGCCCTATTAGGCTATCATCTGCATATGATTTGGCTTTCTTATAGTTAGGAATACCATAACCAATAATTCGAATATCATCAACAGAATATTGTTTCTCCCTAATCATATTTTCTGAATTTCCTTCAACCGTATAAATAATATCGTCCTCACATTTTACTACTAATCCGGTATGTTCATATTTATAATTCGTATCAATAAAAATAATGTCACCTGGCATTGGTTTATAACTTGAGTCTTTCCAACGCTTTTCACTTTTAAACCATTTAACTTCAGCCATACAGTTATTGGAATAACTCTTAATTGAAGTGGTCGGAACGCCCGCCTGGTGAGCGCACCATGAAACAAAAGAGCCACACCAAGCTATATAATTTCGTCCATTCCATTTACCATATTTAGAATTATTTCCTTCTCCCTCTTTGTAGCCTACTTCTGCTAAGGCCACTGCCAATACTCTTTCTGCAGTATTAAAAGCTGGGGTTTTGGCATCACCAAATCTATCTTGTGCACTGACTGGAGTACATTCAGCTAACATTAAAATCACTAACATCATGTATATTATAAAGTGTTTTTTCATATAGTTATTTACCCTTCTAACCATTATATTTTATTACCTTTCCCTTCCATTCCTCATTATTATTTTCCACAACAAGCAAATATTCTGAATATACATCAAATTGATTGATATTCACATAAAATATGTAGAATATAATAACCCTAAAACCCTGTACATTCGCTAATGATTAGCTATTATAATTTGTCACTTTTAAATTTCATCTCAATAGTCTCAAATCTAATAACGGAATAGATATTTCTGTATTAAAAGTTTATTTTTGTGAATCAAGAATAAACATAGATGCGTCATGTCCCATGAATATTTGATTACCGGTATAAAAAGTTTTGGATTGAATATCTTTGTACCCTATTTTAGTCATAATGTAATTTAGTTCTTCCTGATCAAATCCATTATGAACCATATCTGAAACTACTTTATCGTTTTTATTAAAATCTACGATGAGTAAATGCCCTCCAACATTGAGGATATCATATAGTCTTGATAAAATCAACTCAACATCACTAATATGGAGTAGAACCTGAGCCATAAAAACATAGTCAGCATGCAAAGCTGTTAGGCCTAACTTTTCAAAATCAAAGCATAATGTATCTACATTCTGAATATTAAAATCAGAAATTTTTTGCTTTATTTGATTAATCATGTTTTGTGATGTATCCAGAAAAAGCATAGAATTAAAATCATTTAAAAAGTTCATTCCTACAAGACCTGTTCCACACCCAAAATCAATAGCTTTCTTACTTTTAGCGACACCTAAATATTCACGAATGGCATCAGATGATACCTATGCTATTTGCATTCTTTCATAAGTGTCATATATATTAGCTATCCTATCGAACTTATCAGTATTTCCCATGATTACCTCTCCAATCTACCTTAATTATGAAATCCTGAATACTACAATAATATAAAAATATAATGATATTCTATCAAAACATTATCATATAGTCCACACTCTTATATTCATTATGGAAAAATAAAACCTCAGTATGAATGGAGTTTTAATACTACATGGCGAAACTACATTATAAATGCAGGGGATAAAGTTGCTAAAACAGATACAATGTATTTTCTTTCAGTAGCTCTCAAAATGCTATAAATCTAAGTTCTTAACTACTTGATACATATCTACATCTCCTATTGTTAAAACTTTAAATAGACCTATAAAAATACCAGAAGAGTTTAGTTCCTCTTCTGGTATTTCACGAACAATTCTTAGTCTATATACCCATCTGTCTTATATGAAGTATACTGCTTTTTGATTTTTAATACGATAGAACCATCAGCTTCTTTTTTTTGTTCTTCAATAACATATTTAATTTTTTTGCTGTCAAGTTTATTAAAATAAACTATCAATTCTTGATCTGGATTTGCATCATTAGTTGTATCAAATTTCATAGTTTGTAATAAACAAGCAGTTGTAATTCTTCTCATAATATTTCCCTCCTTTTTTATAATAACTATATTTTATCATTTCAAAACTTTTTTTGTCAGAACTTTTTTCAAAAAATTCTACTTTTGGCACAAATTGCAATGTAATATCAGTATATTTTTGTGCATATTTCACATATCCATTACAAAGTAAGCAATGCGAATGTACTCGCAACCACGGTGATTTGTTTATAGATTTCTACCTTTTTATTGATATCATACTCTTCCATCCTAAATTCTTGCCTTAATTTCCATACTTTTCGATCTATCAGGAATAATACAGAAAGGAACGAAACATACTTGAATATATAATATAATCCCAAAAATCAGAATAAAAGCAAAAAGCCCCTCAGTTTTTTTTCACCTTCAATGAGAGGCTCCAAATAAATTGCTATAATATTCCACGGAGATTCTTTTCGTTTTATGTTGACTTAAATCAAGTAATTTGTTAATATATTAAAGATTGTTAAAAATTTAACTATTGTTATGAAAGGAGAAATACATGTTTTCATTAAAAGGACGCGTAGCTGTAATAACAGGAGCATCTTCCGGTTTAGGACTTCAGATGGCCAAAGGCTTTGCTGGGCAAGGTGCTGATGTAGTTATCATGGCAAGAAGACTTGAAAGACTCGAAAAGGTTGCTGAGGATATTAGAGCATTGGGAGTAAGATGCCTACCAGTACAATGTGATGTTACTCAAACTGAACAAATTAAAAAAGCTGCTGAAGCTGTAATTAAAGAATTTGGGAAAATAGATATTTTAGTTAATAACGCTGGTGCCTCAAGGAATGCTGGTGTATTGGATATGACCGATGAAGATTGGAATTTCACTCTGGATGCAGATTTAACAAGTGTATTTAAAGTAACAAGAGCATTTGCAAAGTACATGGTCGAAAAGAAATATGGCCGTATCATTAATATTGCTTCCATTTATGGACAAGTTGGTAATACCGCTATGGATACAATCGCATATCATTCATCCAAAGGCGGAGTGGTTAATTTTACAAGAGCAGTTGCAGCTGAATTAGCTGGATATAATATTACTTGCAATACCATTAGCCCTGGATATTTTGAAACAGAATTAACAAAAGATACATTAGAAACCGAAGAATTTACTCGATTTATGGAAATGTCAGTTCCTCTTAAACGCTATGGACATGAGGGAGAATTAAATCCTGCAGCTATTTTCCTTGCAAGCGATGAAGCTTCCTATATTACTGGTCAGAATTTAAAAGTAGATGGTGGATTTACATCAGTTTAGCCATTATTACTCAACAACCAGCTCGCGAGGACATAACAAATGTCTTCCGAGCTTTCTTTTTGTGGAAACATATATTTTATAATTCATCTTTGTTTATACGGGCATTTTCAGCCCTACTATTTTCCTATCTGTGACATCAATACTACCGTCTCATCGTGGCTCGGACTGATAGGATTGATGTCATCGGACCTATTCGTTCAAGGGAACAAGTCATTGGCTTTATTGGCAGTTTTATGGGAAACCGACGTTCAAGGCACTTGCTATGAAATTCTTGTCAGATAATAACGATTGATCACTATGATATTATAACAAAAAATGCAGAAAGTTTTGACAGACAACCTGCATTTTTTGTTATAATAGTCCACTTTATAAATTAATTAAACCAAATTAAAGAGCTCCAACGATTTTGTGCGGAACATATAGTTCCTCAAGATAAGCAATGTCATCCGAAGTAAGTTTTACATTGAATGCTCCGGTTGCATCATCAAAATACTTTGCCTTAGTTGCTCCGATAATGGGAGCTGTAACTCCCTTTGCATACTGCCACGCAAAGCGTCTTTGGGCACTTCTGTTCCAGTTATACCCATTGCAACACCAACTTAATAGCGAAAAATCTCATTCAATGGCCTTCAGTCACACTTATTTGAAAAGAAAAAGCTGCCGATGGGGTTAGTTATCGACAGCCTGTGCCATACAAATGACTGTAAAAATCAGTTGTGTGGCTTTTTGTTTGAAGTTATATTTAATAATTGGTAAATTTCACTTTTCCAACTATATCACCTTTGTATACTAGTATGAGTTCTTTATTATAAATATTACTTTCACTTTTAGGATCAAAATATCTTGTGAAGGTTAATTTAGCATTACCCCCTGTCGACTGTGAAAGACTTGTTATTTTAATTACAGTATCTGTATATGGTGTCTTACGTCCATCATCCAGAACCAGTGAAAAATCAGATACATTAAAAGTCTTTATTTCCGACCCCGGGATAAGCACCACATCAATTGTATCCGTGCCGGAAGAACCAGCTGCTATTGGTTTTGGTGCAACATTGTTGGTAACAATGGCAAGATCCTCACCGGAAGACCATGCATATTTCAACTCAATTTTGCCGCCAGCGCTTGTAATGCCTGAAAAATTAACACCTTTTATTATGCGGGTCATATTCCACGACGGATCTCCTTTATCTGTAAAACATTTTATATCATATCGTGGCGAATCCGGATTAAAGGATATCTGTAAAGTAATTCTATTACAAAACCCCAGCTCCTCTTTAAGTAAATTTGGTCCCCATTTGTTTTTACCTGTCGGTGATATCTGAAGAGTTGTAATACTATCCAGATTATTAAATATTTCAAAAGGTGCTGTGATGGGTGTACTCCCGGTGGATTGTTGCAAACCATCTGCTTGTATACAAGCCACAGTATCGATACCAAGCTTTACAGAATCAGTAGCTGTTGGAATAAAATCGCATGGAAATATAGCAAATTTAACGCTTGGCGTTTTAGCATTATCAGCAGGACGAGACATATACGTATAAACATAAATATTATCAATGTTTGTAGTACCCTTGCTGTTATTAAGCTCGGTTAAAGACGGTGTTAAATCAAGTTTTCCAGTTTTTGATTTTACATCTATGCCGGTAAGTTCTGCATAAAGAATTCCAAGAACATCCGCAGGATCGCCTTTTTTATGGTATTTAACCATAAGTTCTATGGAAGAGCCGTAAGATATTGATGGATCATCTGCTTTGTTAAGCACAAAATTCAAAAAGACTTTTTTGTTTTCAAATACAAGGGAAGCTTGCGTTGGATATGCTGATAAATCGCCTGCATAATTTATATTATTTGAAAACGGTGAAACAAGGAAGGAATAGGCGTCCTTTCCACTTTCCTCTTTTTTACCTGTAAATAGTGCAATGTTCGACGTGTCACCCATGATATTTAAGGCTCCATCACCCTCTTTTTGTAGTGGTGCAACTGAATAATTATTTTCTGGTGAGATTATTTTATAAGCAGCTTCTTTATCAAAAACACATTTTGCTATATAGCTATTTTGTGATAAGCCATCAAAAATTAAAGAATTATTGCCATAAACAGAATCTAAGTAGTTTACTGTTTTTAGTTCTGCTGGAGCAGGTCCACTTGTTGAAATCGTCCAGTTTACTGGTATGGAAAGATCTTTTGAAAATGAAACTCCGTTAGCATTTTGAACATTAATTCTATCAATAGTAGCCTTTTTACCAATATTTTTAGCTACTACAGTAGCCAACTGTGGAGTCAAGTCAACGCCATCATTAGCATTGTTGTATAAATATCCATAAGACTCTCCACCCTTCACATGGAAATATACAAACATACAGGTTTCAGGATCTCGCTTATCTCTTGTAACATTAAGTATAATGGGTTGAACACCATTGGTAACATCGCCATAAGAAATCTTTGCGGAGGTAAGCGGCATATTTCCCCATTCAAAATTATTATTGCTACTTACATACACAACATTATTATTCGCTCCAAAGTCCCCTAAAGGCTCACGAGGATTAAAGCTATAAGAATAAACTGCATTTTTTGTGGTTTTTGATGTAGGCTGTAGGACTTTAGTTGGATATTCTGCTTTCCATTCACCTTTTACTATGAAGCTGGAGTTATTTCCTAAATATATTTTTCTACCATTCTCATAAGTTATGCCTCGTGGCACATATAATACTGTATTATCAGGCACAGTTACACTAGAATCAGAAGGTCCATCCTTTCCGTATAAGTAAGCATCATACAAGCTTTTTTGAACCTTCCTATATTCTGCATTACCTTTTGGCACAGGTGCAAACACTGGTGAATCTAAAGGCTCATAATCTAATTTGGGGTTTAAATTGAGAACCCCTGTTTTCGTATTTTTAATGACTCCACAGTTAATCATATTCATTGTATCTGCGAATTTATAGTAATCCTCACCATTTATGGAATAAACACTGATAGCTCCGCTTATATCAATTTCTTCATAATAAATCGTTGGGTACACTCGTGTTGCTTGCTTTTGCTTACCAGCATCTTTTGAGACAACAATCTTAGTGGTAGGCTTAAAGTCACTCATCAATTGCACTAAACTGTGAACTTTGTCATATCTGGGGCTAAATTGTTTATTTGTGCCTGCTAATATACTGGCTAAATCTGTAATCTTGTAGTAGTCATCACCCTTTATGGTATAGGACTCTAAACTCTTTGCCACATTATTAACGGAAATTTTGGTTTTCGATGGTGTAGCTGTAACATTTGCGCTTGTTGTTGTAGCCGGTATCACGATTGGGTCTGTTTTTATAATAGTCTCTGTAGGCTTTGAGCTTACCGCCAGATCAACAAATTTAATGTTATAATTTGCACAATATATTTGTGCAGCAGACCCATTTTCACCATAAATCGTTACCAACGGGCAATCTTCAAATGCAGCATACTCAATCTTTGTAACAGTTTTTGGAATTGTTACGGATGTAAGCTTTGAGCACTCGGCAAAGGCTTGACCTTCAATGCTTTTAATGGTCTTTGGTATTACAACAGATTTTAGGAGCGTTTGTCCAAATAGCGCGCCAGAAATAGCGGTAATGCTACTTGGAATTGTTATTGATGTTATTGATGTACCTTGAAAGGCACCTGCACCAAGAGTTGTAACGCTGCTTGGAATATTTATTTTTGTGATTGAGGGACAGAAAAGAAATGCACCTTGACCAATGGTCTTAACACCGTTTGGAATTGTAATACCCTCAAGTGAAGAACAACTATCAAAAGCATAGGCCTCTATAATTTTAAGTGTGTTGGAAAATTTTACAGATTTAAGCGAGGTGCATCCACCAAATGCGTTGTCACCAATTTCGGTTAGGCCGTTTGGGAATGTTACTGATTTGATTTTTTTGTTGTCATAAAATGCACTAGACCCAATTTTTTAACAGTAACCTTGCCTAATTTTGCTGGAATAACTACAGCAGTAGCCGTTCCCTCATAGCCCCATATCACGCCTGATGTGTCATAAATTAGACCAGTTGCTTTGTCTGTTGTTTCAACTAATCTAGCTGCATACACATTGATTTGACTTGGAATTATTGATAAAATCATAAAAATGCTAAGTGATATGCAAATCACTCTCTTTAACCTTGTCTTGTTTTTTATTTTCATCTTCAGTTCACCCTTCTATTTTTTTGTTTTTGAAATATACAATAACTATAACATAAAAGTTTCAATATGATTTATCAAATACATGAGACGTCGTTTATTTGTCATGAAATGTATGTAAAGGGACCCTCCCAAACTTGCTCAACGTTCGTAAAATTAACATACCACCAAGAGATAGTAAGTAATGGAAAAAGGAATATGACAGAAAAATTTCTGCTGAACGCTCAAACAAGCGAGAGAAAAACGACTATTTGTTAGAGGCATGTCCACAACCCTATCAAAAAAACCCGTTATCTAATCTGTCAACTCAACCCTATCCATTTTTAGTAAGTTGATATATTTTCTCAAATAGCAAAAATAAGGGTTTCCCGGCACCAAAATATCTGCTTATAATTAAATGCAAAAATTCCAATGCCTGGAAACCCTTTACTGTGTTTATAAAAACTTATATCAAAGAGAAGGTCTTTCGTTACAACTTCCTTTCCATAATACAAAGCATTCCATGGACGATAATACAACCTGCAAATCTCCAAAGCCCCTTATTTACAGGCTTTTTGACACAATTAGCTTTAAACCCGTGACATCAATACTACCGTCTCAACGTGGCTCGAGAGGGCCTTAATGATGTCACTGACCTTTGAACGTACGTGGAAACATATCTATCCAATTCTGATACTTTCGAGGTATGTGGAAACATATCAACGGTTTTGAGGTTCTAGGGAACATATCAACTACATTCGTATAATAGGAATGATGCGCAATTTATAAATCATGCGTACCATTTTACTCATAACGATTTCCATTAGCATCAACAAAAACATATTCAACAGAATAATCCTTCGACGGTGCTTCCTTGTAAATAATTTTATTATCTGTTGCATCTAGTTTCAAGGTTTCCTCAGACCCATTAGAAACAATATAGGTTATTTCAACATAATCTATGTCTACTTTATTTGCCCAAAATAAGTCATAAAACTTTTGATTTATAATAATATTTCCATAAACTAATTCATCTTTTTCTCTTAAATAATTAGTTTGAAATCTATATTTTCCATTTCCTTCCGGTTCAAATATTGCTAAACCATGTTTATTATTTGAACTTATATACCCACTAACAATATAATCATCGATTTTAATTTCGCAACTAATATGAGCATTACCGTTTATTTTGCTTAGCTTGTTCAATATCAATTCTCTACTTTCAGTGGTAGAACCGTCAGGGTTGCTCTGCGTAGAGAAAAAAGCTAGTAACAAGACAATAAAAACGAAACCAACTGTAATTGGATAAATATATTTTTTGTATTTCATCGCTTCATCTCCTTCGACAAATATAAATAGTCCGTCTGTCATAATAACACATCATAAAATTAGAATCGTTGTTTCGCATTTAAATACAATTGCGAAGCGTCTTAATTATATGGGTTATTTAAATAGCATTCTAGTATTTTGGAATTACTCTTCTAACAAATCAGCCGCTTTTGATATGCCTACATCGTTTGTCAAAACGCAACCTCCTACTTGTCTCCTTGTTTTTTCTTTCCGTAATTCTTCGGGAAGTAATCCTTCCCAAGCTGCCAAACATACTGGTCAATTTGTTTTAGGTTATATTTATCCAAGCCATAGAAGGCGCGGAAATCAATCAGTATACCTTTGAATTTAGCATAGTCCTTCAAATCGCCATCCTGGAAATCTGAGAAGCTATCACGATTTCTGAAATAGCGAAGCACCTCATCGACGTAGCTATCATAAATCGGATAATCGAGTGGATTGTGATGGCTACAATACTTTGATGCAAAGGAGTAAAAATTCTTCACTGTATCACCGATAGTTACATACTGGATATCTCCAACCAGGGAAACATCACCGGCCTTAAGTCTTGCATCAATATCCAGAGTGCATATGTGCTTAGCCACCGGATAGATTGAGAAAATGTTCGTACTATAAAAGTCGTTAAGCGTTGATGCCTTCAAAAGAGTATCGATAACGTCTGTATTCTTCGGGCATAGTTCAAAAAACAGTTTATTAAGTGCATCCTCCTGCAGGTGGTAGTTCTCAAGTCCGTCCCACTTTGTAAGATAAAACTCAACCTGCTCGATTGATGGATAAGGAACATCAACATTCGTTTTCTTCTTACGAGTAAATGTTCGCTGCGCGCCCTTTTCCTGCTTAGCCGCAACTGGCTCGGCAGTTCCATCAGAAGCTAAAAATAAAAGGAACCTCTTAGATGAGACAAGTATCCACTAACAAGTGAATTAATATTACCGGTCGAGTTCTCAGAAAGCGCCTTTATTAATGCATTCTTTGCCTCAGTCTCAAAATTAATAGCGTTCACTGTATTCCAGAACAAATCTTTGCTTCCTTTTCTCCAAAGGTAGAAGGTGTCCACATAAGCAGTATTGATTGTTGTTTTTGCAAAATCCTGGCTGTGTAAACGACAAAGAGATGCAGCAAAAATGGCGGTATTTCCTGCGTAATATGAAAACGAAAGAGCTTGCTTTTCAAGAAATTATGCTAAGTATAGATATGTTTTTACGTCCGCTCTGGGATGCTATAATCAACGAAGACGAATGGCTGTTTCCTCAAACAAGAAAAACAAGGGTTTCCTGACATTCGCACCCCCAGCATAGCTGCCCAGAGAAAAGCTCAATATCTGAAAGCCCTTTGTTTATGGGCATTTTCAGCCCTACTATTTAACAACCCTTGACATCAACACTACCGTCTCCACGTGCACCGTCTCCGGAAACATGTCCACCGCACACACCTTTTCTACTTTGTATCCCTTCTCCTGTAATATTTCCAAATCCCTCACCAAAGAAGTAGGCTTACAAGAGATATAAACAATCCGG
>Ga0123338_10000728_pt1 | contig 33023 bp, 32 predicted proteins | sample grotaG_FD_89793 | JGI IMG/M metagenome (GOLD analysis project Ga0123338, IMG submission 89793) | Glacier valley bacterial and archeal communities from Borup Fiord, Nunavut, Canada, to study Microbial Dark Matter (Phase II) -... | ecosystem: Environmental > Aquatic > Freshwater > Ice > Glacier ...
AGAGCAATCGATGGAGGACGCGATCATCGAGATCGACGGTGTCGCCGACCTCGACGACCGAGTCGTCGTCCGAACGGATTCTGCCTGACACGTTTCAACCACAGTGTCAGGTCGTTGGACCCTGGTGGATCGCTCGTGGCGGGCGGATGATCGAGGGGTGATCTCCACCGCCTCGCGCCATCGCCTCGAACGCCTCATCATCACCGTCGACGAATCGAGCGACTCGGAGAGGGCCTTGCCGATCGCCATCGTCCTCGCCGAGCGCATCGGCATCCCCGCTGAACTCCTGTCCGTCGTCGACAGCGACGTGCAGTCCGGGCCTCTTCGGACCCATCTCCTCGACCTCGTCCGGCAGTCCGGCCCACCGGTCATGTCGAGCGAGGTCACCCAGGCGCGCGACGTCGCCGGCGAAATCGGCAGACGAATTCGTAGCCGAACGGGTGCGGTCGTCGTCATGAACAGTCGTGGTCCGAGAAGGACCTCGGGTGTGTTGACGGAATCGCTCGCTGCTGAACTACTCGCTGACGGTTTGCCGATCGTCATCGTCGGTCCCCGTGCGATCGCTCGCCCGAATGATCTGCCTGTCGTCGCCTGCTTGGATGGTTCGCCGGAGTCCGAGCAGGTCATCCCGTTCGCCGCCGAGTGGGCGATGGGGCTGCGAGTACCGTTGATGCTGCTGATCGTCGCACGCCCGTTGCTCGACTCAATGCCACTGCGATCGTCGGCTGACCCGAGCCGGTTCGACCCGGAGACGATCCTTCGCCGGGTGGATGCCTCAACACGTATGCAGTGGCCGGACATCGATGTGCACAGCCATCTGCTCAGTTACCCGTGGAACGTCGCCGATGCGCTGACGATCTATCTCGACCGCAACCCTGCGCAGCTCTTTGCCGTGGCGACACATCTGCGAAATGACTGGGCACGATTGGTCCATCCGAGCACGACGGCACGCATCGTCCACCAACTCGCTGCGCCGATACTCGTCGTTCCGATCGAGACGCCGATACCAATCGTCCCGATCGAGATCCCGTCGCTCGGACACCTGGCACCATCTGCCGCCAGACTGGGACGCAGCCCGGGAGTGTTCGACGAGATCATCCTGCCGATCGATGCGGAACACATCACGCCCGACGCCGCGCTGACAACGGCGCGCAACCTCGCCGTGCATGGGGATGCCGTCGTCACGTTCCTGGCGTGCGGGCGGCACACCGCCAGGGACGTCGAGAAGGAACGGCTGAGGTCCGAGCTGACCGAATTCGTTTCACCGGCGAGCGTCCGCTGGCAGGTCGTCCAGTCGGCAGATGTCGTCGACGCGACGATCGCAGCGGTTGCCGCAGCTCCACGGGGCATCGTCTGCCTGGACACCAGCGCCAACGGACAGTTCGTCGATACGCTCACGCCGACGGTGACCGGGCAGATAATTCGCTGGTCACCCCGAGCCGTCGTCCTCGTCGGTCCGCGTTGCCGGCCCCCTGAGACAGGCCGATACAGCCACATCGTTGCCTGCATCGACGGCTCGCTGATCTCCGAAGCAGTCGCCGAATTGGCAGCGCGATGGGCGGCCGACTTCGGGTTGCCAGCGTTCATTCTCGAAGTCGTCGAACCCGGAACGAGTGTCGTCGGAGCGCCATCGATCGCCAATCGGTATGTGGACCGGTTGTCGGCGAGGCTTGCCAAGCAGCACAAGATCGTTGTGACCGGTGAGACGATCGATCACGCCCGTGCATCGACCGCCATTCGCCAATGGGCCGATGCCCACAGCGAGGCGATCCTCGTGATGGCCAGCCACGGCAGGGGCATGTCGGAGCAACCGCTCGGTGGGGTGGTGATGGATGTCGTCAGACACGTTCCGACACCGGTCGTGGTCATCCCAGCTCACCAGACCGACACGTCGAACGCCTCGCTACCCGAATGAGTCGCGGCAAAATGATGTCTGGCGCTGTGCCGTTTGCTGCGGATGTGTCAGGTCGGATTCTGGGCGACGACCGAACGCCTCGGAACTCGCCACGTGAGCAGGGTCCCGCCGGACAGCTGGCTGACGATCGATGACTCGCCCCCGAGGATATCGGCGCGCCTTGCGATGCTGGCAAGTCCTTGCCCTCCGAACACGTCGTCGGGAATGCCGACTCCGTCGTCGTGAACCGACAGTACGACGTCGACTGCGACGACGATGTCCACCTGTACGTTCCGGGCGTTCGCGTGCTGAGCGATGTTCGACAACGCTTCGCGCAGCACCGACAGCAAGTGTTCGGCCAGGTTGACCTCCGTCGTTTCGACGGGACCGTCGATGTGCAGGCGCGGATCGAATCCGAGTACTTCGCCCGCCTCGGCGACTGCCACAATCAACCGTCTGCGGAGTTCATTCGGCACGCGGGACATGCCTTGGAGGTGGAAGACGGCGTTGCGGACTTCGAGGATGGTCTCGTCGAGATCGTCGACCGTCTGCTCGAACAGGATTCTCGCAGCATCGTCAACGAGTCGCATCGCCGATTGCAGCCGCATCCCGGCGGCGAAGAGTCGCCTGACGACGGTGTCATGGAGATCGAGAGCGATCCGTTCACGGTCCTGCGAGATGGCGACGGCGATCGTGGCGACCTGCACTGCCTCTTCCGCCTGCAGCAGGATCCTGTCGGCAGCGAGTCGGTCGGTCATGTCGATGACAGCGGTGGCCGCGCCGACCCTCGGCGGCCTCATGCTGATTTTTCGGTGAAACTGGGCGGCTCGGCAACGACTGTTTCCATGGTCTTCCTCATGAAGCGAGAGGCGAGGAATCCGAATCGACAATTCTGCGGTGTCGCTACCGGAATCGAGTGTCTCTATGGGTCTACCAATTCTCGGCGCTACCAGGGTTCCGGAGCAACGCTCCCGGATCATGCCGAGTGTCCGGCCTGTCCCGACACGCCACGGGTGTACCGGCGTGCTAGTCAGCATCCTATCCACCTGCTGACCGACTGATCGACACGACGACGGTCGTGGTGGCGTTGGCCGGGCGTCATGATTGCTCGCGCAGGGCGCCACCATCGCCAATCGCAACGGTGTATCGAGCCGTGAGGCGCAGCGGTTCGCGGTGCGTTGCTCCGGAATCTTGGTTGCGCCTATTCCAAGGAGGACCGACGTGCCGTTTCCGGAGCCGTCTGAGAGCGAAGACGATCGTGATGCAGGCCGAGGCGATCACGAAATCGCTGATCGGCAAGCACGTGCGGACATGCGCGAAGCCGCGCTCAATGTTTGGGAGGTTCGAATCGAAGCACGTGAGGCTGCAACTGCCGACCGCCAAGACGCGGCAAACCGGATTCTCGCTGAGGCGGGCGTGCGGGACGACCAGGCCGAAGTGCGCGATGCCATCGCCGAGAAGCGCAAGCGAGTAGCAAGCCTCGACGCCTTCCTGCAGGACAACGACCGGTACGACGCCGCTCACGTCGCGCGCCGGGCTGCGGCGCTGGACCGCTTCGATGCTCAGACCGATCGAACGTCGTCCGCTGACGACCGATCCAAGCTCGCCGAAGAGAACCCAGCCATCCCGAGAGGAGACCGACGAGACGGCCCGTCACAGGGAGACGATGCACGGACGACCTTCGACCCTATTGAGCAGTAGTTGTAGTCCGTCGCTCAGAGGACTCTGGCGGGCTCACATCGACGGCGTCTCGACCACTGCCGGAACGGACGAGTCGCGATGGCCGAACAACAGCTCAGCGGTCACCGGCCTGGCGAGGTCGCTCAGATCAGCGGCCAGATGAATGATCAGATCATCGATCGCAATCACGCCAACGAACTCACTGTTGCGAGTGACCGCCAGCCGTCGCACGGCGTTTCGGTGCAGTAGCTCATAGGCGTCATGGAGGTCTGCATCGGCATCGATAGTGATGACGGGCATCGTCATGATCGAATCGATGCGTGCCTGGGGGGAGAGGTTCGTGGCGATGCATCGGCGAACGAGGTCCCGGTCCGTCGCAACACCGACGAGTTCGATTCCATCGACGATGGCGACGACACCGACGCCGGTCTGCTCCATCTGCACGGCGGCTTCGTGGATGGTCGCCGCTGGTCGAATCCACACCGGTGGCCGGTGCATCATGTCACTGATCTTCATCGCGTCACGTTCCTGTCGACTCGAACCCTCCGCGCCGACGGACGGTGCGTTCAGGCGGGCCCTCGCAAGCTCATGGTCGTCGCCAACCGTTCGTGGCGCTAGAGGCGAACGTCCCTGCGAGCGGGGATGCTGAACGCGTTCTGCCTGAATGAGGTACTGCAACCCGACATTCGTTGGGTCTATCGGCCCTAGCGACCCGATCTCCGGACTGCGATGGTGAGAGCTGAGGAAGCCCATCCGGCGAGGAGTCGCAGCGAGGCTTTCGATCCTGGTGTCAAGCAGGCGCAAGCAATTTGCATCGGGAATCCCACATGCTTGCTGCTTGGAGATGCGTTGTGAAGACCGATGCTCATGTGCGCGATGAAGTGGATCTCGGAGGTGTCAATGTGGCTACCGGCGCCGGCAAGGTGTGCCTGGTCGGCAGCGTCGGCTCGCGAAACCGGCGCGAGGAAACGGGCAGGGCCGCATCGTCAGCCCCCGGTGTGACCTGCGTCGTCAACGACCTGTTCGTCGTGAGCTGAGTCGGACATGTCGCAGATCGTTGTAGAGCCGCCGCCCGCACGTGGCGACGGGACCGACCGTAGCCGACCCTCGCAGATACAGCCACAGACCGCTGTGGCGCACGAGTCGGCCGCGGCAAAGAGCGCGAGGGCGCTCGGCCTGCCGTCCGCCACCGCACTGGTGATCGGCAGCATCATCGGCACGGGCGTGTTCACGATGCCGGCGGTGATGGCGAGTGCCGGGACGGCTTCGTTGCTCGTGCTCGGCGTCATCTCGATCGGCGCTTTGCTGCTCGGCACGATGTTCGGCCAGCTCACCAAGCGGATCCCGTCGAGTGACGGCGGCCTGTACGCCTACTCGAAACACGAGTTCGGGGACTTCGCCGGCTATCTCACGGCGTGGTGCTATTGGATCACTGCATTCGCCGGCAATGCGGCGATCGTCGCCTCGTGGGTGTTGTATGTCGACTCGCTCTTCGGCATCCACAATCCATCATCATGGACGAACTTCGCGATCGCCATGAGCGGACTGTGGATTCCTGCAGCGGTGAACCTCGTCGGCATCCGCCAGATGGCGTGGTTCCAGAACGTCACGGTGGTGCTGAAGTTCCTGCCGTTGATCGTCGTCGGCGTCGTCGGCTGGTTCTTCGTCAAAACGACGAACTTCGGGCCGTTCAACGCAACGGGCGGCAGCCTGTACAGCGGGATCAGTATCGCAGCAGGCGTTGCCCTGTTCGCCTTCATCGGTGTCGAGTGCGCATCGATCGCCGCCGGCCGGGTGAAGAATCCGCGTCGCAACGTCGGCAGAGCATCGGTCCTCGGAACGGCAGCGAGCGCCATCCTCTACCTACTGGTCACCGCTGCCGTGATGGGGCTCGTGTCCCATCAGTCGCTCGTCGGGAACGGTGCTCCGTTCGTCGACGCCTTCCAGACGATGTTCGGTCGTGCCGCCTGGGTCGGCAAGATCGTCGCCCTGACAGCCGTCATCTCCGGCATTGGTGCGCTCAACGGCTGGACACTCGTCACCGCCGAGATGCCGCGGGCAGCCGCTGAGGACGGACTCTTCATCCCGCAGTTCGCCAAGACGTTCCGCGACGGAACGCCGTGGTTCGGCATCCTCGTCTCGACGGCCGTGGCATCAGGCCTGATGGCCTTCGCCTACAGCGGCAACACCGGCTTGAAGGTGTTCACCTACCTCGTCGGGCTGTCGGTCGTCACCGTCGCCATTCCGTACCTGTTCTCGGCGTGCGCACAGCTTGCGTTCCTGGTGTCGCGGCGCCGCAAGGTCAACGGCTGGGCGCTCGGCCGTGACGTGGCGATCGCCGGTTCGAGTGTGCTGTTCTCCCTCTGGGTGACGTTTGCTGCCGGCTATCAGGCGGTGTACCAGGCGATGCTCCTGCTACTCGTCGGCATCCCGCTCTACGCATTCCTCAAGTCCCACCGTGAGCGCATCGGTCAGGCGATCGAACCCGCCGAACTTTCAGAGGCGCAACTTGCCGAAGAAGTGACACTCACACCAACTCAGTGAGCAGCGGGAAGCCCGCGCAACTCGAAAGTAGGAAACCCATGAAGCAACCTCTCGGCGTTCATTCCGAAGTCGGCCGCCTCCGCCAGGCAATCGTCCATCGACCCGGACTCGAACTCTCCCGGCTTACACCGGACACGATCGAAGCGCTGTTGTTCGACGACATCCTGTGGGCAGAACGTGCTCGTGAGGAACACGACGGATTCGTCAACGCGCTGCGCAGCCGCGACGTTGCGGTCCACTACTTCGAAGAACTGCTCGCCGAGACACTCGAGATTCCGGCGGCTCGTGAGGAAGTCCTCGATCTCATCTGCACGCCGGAGATGGTCGGTCCATCGCTCGTCGCTCAGCTCCGGCAACTTGCGGACGATGCCGACGGGTCGGTGCTCGCCGAATACCTGATCGGCGGTGTGACCAAGCATGATCTTCACCCTGGCAAGGTCCACAGCCTGAGATGGGCGACGCTGCACCAGGACGATCTGGTGCTGACCCCGTTGCCGAACCACCTGTTCCAACGTGACAACTCATGCTGGATCTACGGCGGGGTGAGTATCAACACGATGGCCAAGCCGGCGCGTCAACGCGAAACCATTCACAGCCGGGCGATCTACCGCCATCATCCGCTCTTCGCCGCTGGCGACTGGAAGTTCTGGGCTGGTGGGGATGCACGTGACCATCAGCCGGCGACGCTCGAGGGTGGCGATGTGCATGTGATCGGCAACGCCACCGTCATCGTCGGAATGGGCGAGCGGACGAATGCGATGGCTGTCGAGATGCTGGCGACCGAACTGTTCGCCCAGCGTGGTGCCGACCGCGTGATCGCCGTCGAGTTGCCGCGCTCGCATGCGTTCATGCACCTCGACACCGTCATGAGCATGGTCGACTACGACACGTTCATCGCCTATCCGTACCTCGATCAGAACCTGCGATCGTGGACGTTGCACCGAGACGGTGCCGGGTTCGGCACCACTCGAAATGCTGATCTGTGGAGAGCCATCGCCGAAGCACTGGATGTCGACAAGGTCAAGGTGCTCACCGCCGACGAGGACATCCGCGCCGCCCAACGAGAGCAGTGGGATGACGGGACGAACTTCCTCGCCGTCGCACCGGGGGTGGTGATCGGCTGGGATCGAAATGTGACCACCAACCGGATGTTGCGCAACCACGACATCGAGGTGATCTCCGTCAGCGGCAGTGAACTCGGCCGAGGGCGTGGCGGACCACGATGCATGACGTGCCCGATCCAACGCGATGCGAGCTGAGTGATGGCACTTAATCTGCATGGCCGCAACTTTCTCAAGGAACTCGATTTCACTCCTGACGAACTCCGCCACCTCATCGCCCTGGCTGCGCAGTTGAAGGCGGCGAAGGCCGGAGGGTATGAACAGCAACGGCTGCAGGGTCGCAACATCGCCTTGATCTTCGAGAAGGACTCGACACGTACCCGCTGCGCCTTCGAGGTCGCAGCGTACGATCAGGGCGCGCACGTCACCTATCTCGGTCCTTCTGGATCGCAGCTCGGCAAGAAGGAATCGATCAAGGACACCGCTCGGGTGCTCGGCCGGATGTATGACGGGATCGAATATCGCGGCTTTGCCCACGAAACCGTCGAGACGCTCGGCCGATACGCAGGTGTTCCCGTGTGGAACGGACTCACCGACGAGTGGCATCCGACACAAATGCTCGCCGACATGTTGACGATGCACGAACATTCCTACAAACACCCGAACGAGATCGCCTACTGCTATTTGGGGGATGCGCGGAACAACACTGCCCACTCGCTACTGATCACCGGCGCGCTCCTCGGTATGGACGTGAGAATTGCCGCCCCAGCGTCGTTGTGGCCCGACGAGGAGCTGCGGAACCATGCTGCGAAGATTGCAGAGTCCACTGGAGCCCGCATCAGGGTCACCGATGTCGTCGAAGACGCAGTCGATGGCGTCGACTTCCTCTACACCGACGTCTGGGTGTCGATGGGCGAAGCACCCGAGACCTGGGAGGAACGTATTGCTCTGCTTCGTCCCTATCAGGTCAACGCCGCCGTCGTCGCGGCGACCCACAACCCAACGGTGGCGTTCATGCATTGCCTTCCAGCTCTGCACAACCGTGAAACCGAGACGGGCGAGCGCCTGTTCCGCCAGACCGGCCTCACCGCCTTCGAGGTCACAGAAGAGGTGTTCGAGTCGCACCGCTCGATCGTCTTCGATCAGGCAGACAACCGCATGCATACGATCAAGGCCGTGCTCGTGGCGACACTCGGTCGATGAGCCCTGCCAGTGGGCACCGCCGCGGCGAACGCCGCGTGATGATCGCCTTGGGCGGCAACGCGCTTGCGATCCGTAACGAACCGCTCGACGCCACGCCGCAGATCCGCACCATCGCCCGTGCGGTCGAGGCGTTGGCACCGCTGAGCATGCACCATCAACTGCTCGTCGCCCACGGCAATGGCCCTCAGGTCGGACTGCTGGCGCTCGAATCGTCCGCAGACGCCAGCCTTGCTGCGCCATACCCATTGGACGCGCTCGTCGCCGAGACGCAGGGACTCATCGGGTACTGGCTTCTCGCTGCCATGCAGAACGCGCTGCCGAATCGGGAGTTCGTCGCGATGATCACTCGGACGCTGGTCGACGCCGGCGACAGTGCCTTTGGCAGACCATCGAAGTTCGTCGGTCCGACCTATACGGAGGACACGGCGCGGGGCGTCGCAGCTCGGCATGGATGGACCGTCGAGCGCGACGGAGCATTCTGGCGGCGTGTCGTCGCCTCCCCGGTGCCGACTGCCGTGCTCGAAATTGCCGTGATCGAACGGCTCGTCGATGCCGGCGTGATCGTCGTGTGTGGCGGTGGAGGCGGGATTCCGATGATCCGTGGCGACGACGGCAGACTCGACGGTGTCGAAGCCGTTGTCGATAAGGACCTGACCGCCGCACTGATCGCCGAATCGGTGCACGCCGATTTTCTCCTGCTGCTGACCGATGTCGCCGCGGTTGAAACGGACTTCGGTCAGCCGGGATCCGAGCCGATCACACGAGCGACGCCTGCGGACCTGCGGCACCGGCAGTTTGCGGCCGGGTCGATGGGCCCGAAGATCGACGCCGTTTGCCGGTTCGTCGAGCGGACCGGAGGCGTCGCCGCCATCGGTGCCCTCGAAGACGCCGGACGAATCCTCGCCGGTGAGGCCGGCACGATCGTCACCCCGACGGGCTATTTCCGCGGCCACGGCGACCTCGGACCCTGAGGACCTACCGACCGAGCTTTCGACCGGCATGCGGCTCAACGAGGCGGAACGGTGACGCTGTCGCCCGGGTGCAGTTCGATCAGGTGCCGCGCCGGAGCGAGCCGGCCGAGCGCTTCACGAAAGGCCGGCAACGGATCGTCGAGCCACGCTGGGCTGCCACGACGGATCCGGACCGGGCTGTACGTACCCCAGTGAATGGCGATCACGTGGTCGGCGTCGAGCAGAACGGCGGCGTCAGCGGCGGTTGATGGATTGAGGTGACGCTCTCCGAGCGAGGGACCCCAACCCCACACCGGAACGAGGGCGACCTCGACGGGGCCGATGGCGGCCATGTCGGCAAACAGATCGGTGTCCCCGGCGAAATAGACGGAGCGAGTTCCGGCGCGTACGACGAAGCCGATCGCAGCAGCCTTCACCCGCGAGTGTGGACCACGGGACCCGCTGTGGTCCGCATGGACCGCCTCGACCTCGATGTGGCGGCCGTCGACCTCGAAGCGGCGATGGTCGCCTGCCTGCATCTCGTCGACCTGTGAGAAATGCAGCCCGAGCGCGAGCGATGCAGATCCGGTCGGTACCACGATCCTCGGCGCGCTCTTCGTCGAGCCCCGAAGCGTGCTGGTCATCCGTGTCGCTGGAATCGCAACAGCGGTGGTCGGCGTCGCAGCAGACGCAGACCGAGCGGTCAGCAGGCGCAACGATGGACGGTGAAGGTGATCCATGTGCAGATGTGAGACGAGGACGAGGTCCGGAGCGAGTTCGTCGATCGCCGGGGCAGGACGACGGCGCCGCAGATGTGCCAACGACGACGTCAGCGCGGGGTCGGTGAGGATGCGCACGCCGTCGATCTCGATCAACACAGTGGCGTGGCCGATCCACGTGATTCGCAGCACATCGGCCGTCATCGCTCCACCAGTGTCGATCCGTCGATCGCCGATCGACCTGAGTTGCGCCGATCCTGCTGATCGGAAAAGATGCCGTGCGACCTGTCGTACAACACGACGATCAGTGTCAGCAGGGCGACGAGGAATGTCGTTGTCTGCCATGGCGATGCCCGCTCTGTGCTGCCCAGCGCAGCGGTCGACACGACCACGACGACGAGATTGGCGAGTGTCATCCAGGTGAACTGCACTGCCGTGTTGCGCCAGCTCGTGCCTCGCCGCGCCAGGAACTGACTGAGCACCGTGTTCACGGCAACGAGGTACGTGGTCGCCAGCACCACGGTGGTGATCCTCGTGTCGGCACCAGGCAGGATGCGAGCGAAGATCGCCGAGACCATCGTCACCAGCACCACCTTCTCGGCAAACGCCCAGCCGAAAAACGCCCGTGGATGCGCTTCCGGCCGAGGAGCTCGGCCTCCCATCAATTCGTCCTGGCGATCGGCGTTCAACGTCATCGCCCACTGCGCCGGTGGCAGGCGCCGGGAACCAAGGACCATCGCCGTGACGAGTGCCGCGAGCGCTCCGATCAGTACGAAGACACCGATCGGTCGATGGCTGATGGCGGACGACCAACTGGAAGCGTTCGCCGCGCCGAACAGGTGCGTTTTGAGGAAGTCCGTGAAGTCGAGGTCCGCCACATGTATCCACCACTCCTGGGGAATCTTGATCACAACCCAAATAAACACCGCGAGTTTCCAGATCTGACGACGTGACAGCAGGTTCGGATCACGGCGGGCCTTGAACCACTCGATGGCGATGAAGTAGTACTCGAAGGTGTTCGGAAAGACGAGCAGTATCCATCCGGCGCTGGTGTATTCGAACACGGCGACGCCGATCAGCCGGTAGTACCAGAGCAACCGTCCGACCTCGAAGTCCGGACCTCCGCCCCAGTTGCGGATCGTCGACAGGTATGCCAACGTCAGGTAGTAGACGTCCAGCGCCTTGTCGTACGTCTGGTAGCCGGCAAGATTGCGATGGGTGAAACTCTGGAAAATGGTCTGGTCGAGCGCATCGATGACAAGGCTGGCGATGATTGCCGCCAGCGGATAGCGGGAGATGAACAGCGGGATGATCAGGCGAGCCAGCACGACCGCCCCGATGATCAGGTCGTCGTGCATCGTCGCCTCATCCTTCCGTGCGGCGCCGGCGATCGTGTCGTAACACGACCGACCTTGTCACGCTGCGGGCGACGGAGCAGTTTCGTCCGGCCAGTATGGCTTTCGCAGTTCTCGCTTCAACGGCTTGAGTGCTCCGGACAGCGGGATCGGCTCGGTACGGAACTCCACCGATTTCGGGACTTTGTACCCGGCGATCGTGGTCCTGGCAAATTCCTTGAGTTCATCCGCTGTGGCTTCGCATCCGGGGCGCAGCACGACGATCGCATGGACTTGCTCACCCCATACGGGGTGGGGGATACCGATCACCGCTGCCTGCTCGACCGCCGGGTGGGCTGTGAGCGCCGCCTCGACCTCGATCGAGTAGACGTTCTCGCCGCCGGTGACGATCATATCCTTCAGACGGTCGACGAGGTACAGATACCCCTCAGCGTCGAGATGGCCTTCGTCGCCGGTGCGGTACCAGTCGTCCCTGAAGACCTGTTCGGTCTGCTCCGGGCTGTTCCAGTATCGCTGCATGAAATTGCCACCGCGCGCGCAGACCTCGCCGTTCTCGCCCGCCCGGGCGACCGAGCCGTCGGTGCGGCGGACACTGATGTTGACGCCGATCGCCGGTCGCCCTGCCGAACGCACGATCGATCCGCCACGCCGGTGATCGTCGGCCGTGAGGAGGGTCAGCACCGACGAGCACTCCGTCATCCCGTATCCCTGCCACAGATTCATCTGCGGAAACGCCGACGTGATCCGGTCGAGCAGAGCGGGCGGCATCGGCGATGCCCCGTAGACCAGATCGCGCAGCGAGGCGAAGCGTGCTGGGTCGAAGTCCGGATGGTTCATCACCAGCGCGATCATCGTCGGCACCATCGTCGTCCAGTCGACATGATGTTGCTCGACAAGACGCATCACCGCTTTCGGCTCGAACAGCGGGACGAAGACCGATGATCCTCCGGTCGCCGGGATGCCCAGGATCCCACCCATCGAAGCGGCATGGAACATCGGTGTCTGGTGCAGGTAGACGCGGCTGTCGCCGAAGTCGACGGCGAGGCCGATGTGGTAGAAGTTCAACATTTCCGCACGCTGGTCGAGCAGTACGCCCTTGGCGGGTCCCGTTGTCCCACCGGTGTACATCAGCACGACAGGGTCCGTCTCCTCCGGTTCGTCGGGGACAACCGGTTCGCCGCCGGCGATCAGGTCCTCGTAGCGGATGTCGTGCGGCAGGTCGCCTTCGCCGATCAACACGACGTGGCGCAATGCCAACTCCGAGCGCACCTCGGCGACGCTCCGGGCGAAGTGATCGGCAAAGACTGCGTCGACGAAGACGACCGTTGTCCCTGAGTTGCGCAGGATGTGCTGCAGTTCCTTGCCGGCAAGGCGCAGGTTCAGCGGATTGATGATGCCCGCTCCGAGGAAGCCGGCGTGGAACAGTTCGAGATACTCGTGGCTGTTGCACGACATCACGGCGAATCGATCGCCCGTCGTCAATCCCAGATGCCGCCGCATACCATCAGCGAGGCGCAACACCCGCTCGCCATGTTCAGCGAACGTCGCCCGGTAGTTGCCGTCGAAGAAGCCGACCTTGTCACTCCAGCGCTCGATGGCCGGGAGGAATTGGCGGTGGAAGACGAGTTCCTTCATGGTGACACCTCGACGCTCGACGCCAGCAGGGCGGCGATCTCCGATTCGATCTGACGCGCCATGAACTGCACGTCGGGTGCGCTGGCGTCATCACCTGTGATTCCGAAGGTGATGACGCCGTTGTAGGACATGATCGCCACGCCGATCCGAACGCCTTGGCCGATCGGCACGAATGGCAGGTATTCGAGCATTTCGCGTCCGATCGCGTACAGCGGGTACCGGGGGCCCGGAACATTCGTCGTCACGGTGTCGATGATCTGCTGCCCGGTGCTGCGCAGCAGGGTGCCAGCTGCCCGGACGGCGAAGGCTACCAATGCCGGTGGTGCGTGCGCGGCTGTGTCCGTGATGGCCGTCGCCGCCGTTGCCTGGTGCGACGCCTTGAGGAGTGTCATCTGTGCGCAGATGGCTGCGAGGCGTGCACGAGCGTCGCCGATCCCGATCGGGAGTTCGGCGATGATCATCGACACTTGATTGTCCAACTCGTGGTCGCCCTCTCGTCGCAGGGACACCGGCACGAGCGAGTGGACGACGTCGGTGGCTCCGACGTCGTCCCCGCTGGCGATCAACACGGCGCGGAATGCTCCAGTGATGGCGGCGAGCACGACGTCGTTGACCGAGCCGCCGAATGCCGTGCGAATGGTTTTCACATCGTCGAGCGTGCATCGCCCAGCTGCCCAGCGTCGTTGCGAGCCGATGGGTCCGTTCAACGAAGAGGCCTTCGTCGGTACGAGGCATCGAGCCAGGGAGCGAAGGCCGTTGGCGACGTCGCCGAGATGGCCGAGCGTGCGCAGCGGGTGTCGTCCGTCGGATGCCAACGCACGCAGCCGTCGTGCCGGACTCGACGCCAGATCGGCGGAGGCGTCGAGCAGCAACCGGGAGTCGGACGGTTGGGGAATTGGCAACCACGGCACCGGCGGATGAATCGCCGCGTCGTCATCGGCATCGAGCAGTACCGTCATCAAGTCGGTGCCGGAGACACCGTCGACCATGCAGTGGTGCACCTTGGAGATCAACGCCCATCGGTCGCCGCTGAGCCCTTCGACGAACCATTCCTCCCACAGCGGGATGCTGCGATCCAACTCCTCGGACATCAATCGTCCCATCAGCGCGTGCAGTTCCTGCTCCCCGCCGGGTTCTGGGAGTGCCGCGTGCAGGATGTGGGAACGCAGATCGAAGTCTGCATCGTCGACCCAGACCGGGTGTGCGAGGTTGCCGGGTACGACTCGTACCTTCTGCCTGTATCGCCTCAGCAACGGCATCTTGCTCCCGATCAAGGAGCGAATTTCGCCGATGGTTGGTGGCGGACCGGCGAAGACGGCGCAAGAACCGATGTGCATGTGGGTGACACCGTCCTCGGCATACATGAACGTGGCGTCAAGCGTGCTCATCGGCTCATACGTTCCGTGAGGATGCTCACCGGATGGTCCGAGGTCGCGCTGCCCAAGCAGATTCATCGCTCCATCAAATCCCATCGGGGTGCCGTTCCGCCAGGGTCGAACGGCACTTCCGGGCAGGATCCAGGTGTGATCGCTACCCGTGTCCATCGCCGGCGGCGCCGATCGGCACGATGTCGACGCGCCCGATGTACTGGGATTCTGTCTGCAGACCAGACTCGATCGTCCGGGCCAGCGACTCGACCTCGTTCCCGCGCAGTGTGTCCTCGATGTCGAGACGCGCCAGTACCCACAATTGGCGTGGGCCGACGAAGGTCACCAGCAATTCTTGAATGGAGACGACACCGGGATAGTCGATGATGAACGCTCTCACCCGTTCCTTGACTGCGGGTGCTGCCTGCTCGCCGAGGAGGAAGTCGCGGTTGCGACGAGCGAGTTGCGAGCCGACGCCGATCAACAGGAGTCCGATCAACACCGCAGCGATGCCCTCCGGCGACGTCCAGCCGCTCTGCTCGTGAATTGCGACCCCGACGATGGCGATGACGTCACCGGCAATCGCTGCGGCGTCTTCGGCGAAGACGGCCCGAACCGTCGGGTCGGACGTCAACATGACATGGTCGAGGAAGTCGCGTCGGAACTCGTATGCCTCGTGACGCAACTGGCGAGCCGACTGCAACAGCGAGACCGAATCGAAGACGATGGAGACGCCGAGCACGACGTACGCGGCGAGGAACAACGACGCGCCAACGGGATGGGTCAGCTCAGCGATGCCTTCGCGAAGGGAGAACGCTGCACCGGCGACGAAGACGACGACAGAGGCGATGAGTGCCCAGAAGTACGCTTCACGTCCGTATCCGAAGGGATGGCGGACGTCGCCCGGGCGCGAGCTCCGCCGTTGGGCGGTCAACAGCAGCACCTGGTTGCCGACGTCGGCGAAGGCATGCGAAGCCTCAGCCGACATCGCCGCAGAACCGGTCACGACAGCGGCGATCACCTTGGCAATGGCGACAGCGAGATTCGTCAGCAGCGCGAGGACGACCGTTCGGGAACTCTCGTTGGGCTCGCCCTCAGCAGTGATGCACAGAGAAACTACTCCGCCGATCGGTGACCGCGATTTCGGTGACTCATGGCCCTACTGCGCCAATGTAGGTCGGCCGATCATGGCCTGTATGACTACCACCTCGAACAACGACCTCACCATGCACGCCCTCGTCTATCACGGCCCCGGGAAGAAATCTTGGGACGAGGTTCCGAAGCCCCAGCTCATCGACGACACCGACGCCGTCGTGCGCGTCGACGCAACGACGATCTGCGGATCCGATCTACATATTCTCAAGGGCGACGTCCCAGAGACGACCGATGGCCGGATCCTCGGTCACGAGGCTGTCGGCACCGTCGAACAGGTCGGTTCGTCGGTGAAGAACGTCAAACCTGGTGACCGCGTGCTGGTCTCGTGCATCACCGCCTGCGGGGCATGCCGGTTCTGTCGCGAGGCTCGCTACGGCCAGTGCCTCGGCGGCGGAGGATGGATCCTCGGCCATCTCATCGACGGCACTCAGGCGGAGTACGTGCGGGTTCCGTTCGTCGACAACTCGACCTACCCGATTCCTGCCGGCGTCGCCGACGAGGACGTGCTGATGCTGTCCGACATCCTGCCGACCGGTTACGAGGTCGGTGTACTGAACGGACATGTCCAACCTGGCGACGTCGTCGCCATCGTCGGGGCGGGTCCGATCGGGCTGTCGGCGATCATCGGCGCACGGCTGTTCAACCCGAGCCACATCGTTGCCATCGACCTCGCTGACAGCCGTCTCGAAGCAGCGAAGAGGTTCGGTGCTGATGTTCTCGTCAACAACGGCCGCCAGGACCCCTTGGAGGTGATTCGTGAACTCACTGGCGGACTCGGCGCCGATGTTGCCATCGAAGCTGTCGGCGTCCCGGCGACATTCGAATTGGCGACGACCCTGATCCGACCCTGTGGGCGGATCGCCAACATCGGCGTACACGGAAAGACGGCGACGCTGCACCTCGAGCAGTTGTGGGGCAGGGACGTCACCATCACGACTGGTCTGGTCGACACCTACTCGACGCCGACGTTGCTGCGCCTGACGACCGGTGGTCAGATGGATGCCGGGCGGTTCATCACCCACCACTTCACGATGGACACGATGATGGACGCCTATGACACCTTCGCTCGGGCAGCTGATACCGGTGCTCTGAAGGTGGTCATCACTCCGGCGATGACGGGTTCGAGCGTCGCCGGGAAAAGCTGAAAAACTGCGTCATCGGAGCGTTGGCGTCGAGGCGTCGACAACCCGTTCGGGTGCGGCAAGCGCAGTGCTGAAGTAGGCAGCGCGCCGCTGCAGATGGCGGGTCCGGCTCGGTCGACGAGGAGTTCTCGGGGGGCCGGCGGACGCGTTGCGGTAGAACAGCCGCTTGCCCATTTCGATGAGGCCGATGTAGCAGCACACCATCGCCGCAAGGGCTGCGAAAAACGTCCCCGGCAACGCTTCGAAGCCGAGCGAATGAGCCAACGGTGTCGACGGCAGAATGGTTCCGACGGTGACGACAGCGAGCGCTGCGAGCGTCAGCGGCAGGCTGGGATGGCTGCGGAAGAACGGGACGCGGCGCGTGCGGATGGCAAAGATCACGAGCGTCTGCGTGGCCAGCGATTCGACGAACCAGCCGGTGCGGAACTCCGCAGCACCGGCGTGGAAGATCCACAGCATCACGCCGAAGGTGAGGAAGTCGAAGATCGAACTCAGTGCCCCGAAACAAAACATGAACCGTCTGATGAAACCGATGTCCCAGTGCGAAGGTCGCCGCAGTTGCTCCTCGTCGACGTTGTCCGTCGGGATCGCCAACTGGCTCGTGTCGTAGAGCAGATTGTTCAGCAGGATCTGCGACGGCAGCATCGGCAGGAACGACAGGAACAGTGAGGCGCTCGCAGCCGAGAACATGTTGCCGAAGTTGCTCGACGTCCCCATCAGCACGTATTTGATGGTGTTGGCGAAGATGCGGCGGCCCTCGACGACGCCATCTGCGAGCACGTCGAGATCCTTTTCGAGGAGGATGACATCGGCGGCATCCTTGGCGACGTCCGTCGCCGAGTCGACGGAGATGCCGACGTCGGCGGCGTGCAGCGCGAGCGCATCGTTGACACCATCACCGAGGAAGGCGACGCCGCCACCGGTGCGCCGTTGCACCCGCACGATTCGGGCCTTGTGCTCGGGACTGACCCGAGCGAAGACCGTTGTCGTCGCGATCGCCGCAGCGAGCTGGGTGTCGTCGAGCGCTTCGACCTCGGCACCCGTCATCGCTGCGCCAGTGCCGAGGCCGAGGTCGGCGCATACCTTGGTGGCGACCGCAGCGTTGTCGCCGGTGACGACCTTGACGGCAATACCGAGGGCAGCCAACCTGCTCAGTGCCGCTGCGGCATCAGCCTTGGGTGGATCGAGGAAGACCAGTAGTCCGACGAGTTGCAGGTCGTGTTCGTCGTCGGCTGTCAATGGATGGTCGTCGCTTGCCGCGTGGGTCGCGACGGCAACGACGCGATTGCCTGCGGCGAACTCGGCATCGAGTTCACGGCGCGCCGCGTCCGGAACGTCCGAGCAACGGTCGAACACCGTTTCCGGAGCGCCTTTGGTTGCCATGGTCAACGTTCCATCAGCGCCCCGTAGGAGTACGGAGACGAGCCGCCGCTCGTGATCGAACGGCAGCATCGAGAGCCGCACATAGTGGCGCACAGTGTCCAGCAGCTCACGAGAGGCAGGCGACTCCCACAGCGCCTCGTCGAGCGGGTTGCCACCAATGGCCTCGCCGTCAGGCGATGCGTTTTCGGTGCACAGCAGACCCCACCGCAACACGATGTCCGGGTCGTCCCCGAGCGCCGGCACAGCGCGCATATAGGCGATTCGACCCTCCGTGAGGGTGCCGGTCTTGTCGGTGAACAAGACGTCGATGTCACCGAGATCTTCGATGCACACGAGCCGCTTGACGAGCACTTTGCGAGCGGCCATCCGGCGCGATCCGGCGGCGAGGCTCGTCGACACGACGGCGGGTAGCAGTTGCGGGGTGATCCCGACGGCGATTGCCAATGAGAACAACAGCGCGTCGATCAGTGGCTTGTGCTGGGCGACATTGATGACGAAGATCGAAGTCGTCAGTGCCGCTGCCACGTAGACCAGCAGCATCGAGAATTTTCGCAGACCGACCTGGAACTCCGTATCGAGCTGATGGGTGCTCAACCCTGCGGCGATCTTGCCGAACTCGGTGGACGCGCCCGTCGCCACGACGACGCCGACCCCGACGCCAGCGCGAACAACGGTCCCCATCAATGCACAATCGGCCAGTTCGGCGAGCGCCGTGCCGGCCGCCACGGCGACGATCGTCTTGTCGACGGGCATCGATTCACCGGTCAGGACCGACTCGTCGCACTCCAAGCCGGTCGCCTCGATGATACGAATGTCTGCCGGAACGATGTCGCCGAGGCGAAGTTCGACGACATCGCCCGGCACGAGTGCCTCGACGTCGACCTTCCGGTGAACGCCGTTGCGGACCACCACGGTCTGATGATGAATCTGCGAATGCAGTGCCTCTGCGGCCCTCTCCGCACGGTACTCGTTGACGAAACCGAGGCCGACGGAGACACCGACGATCACGGCGATGATCACGGCGCTGCTGCGCTCGCCGACGAAGTACGAGGCGACAGCGGCGATCAGCAAGAGTCCGAGCAGCGGCGAACGCAACTGGTGCCACAGCACGGGGAGCAGCCGAGCGCGGTGCGATGAGACGGCATTCGGGCCATATTGCGCCTGGCGCCTGAGGACTTCGTCGCCCGAAAGTCCGATGGCAGTGACGACGCCGAGTGTCTCCTCGGCTTCCGAGGCGGGCTGCGCCGCCGCCGACCCGATTGCTGTCACTTCTCCAGCGTCTCGCCCACGCGAGGTGAGCGGTAGAGGCGAACGACCTGATTATCTTCGAATCTGAATATCTTCGAATGTCGAGGCTGTGAGTGTGGTGATGCCGTTGCAACAGGTCGTTCGCTAGCACCCGTCACCGAATTCCGGTCGTGTTTGTGGTGGCATCTTGACACAGGGTGGTTGGGGGCGGATATCATCACAGCGGGCGAATTCCAGCCCGTCGTTGCGTCACTCTGAACCCCGGTTGCGCTCTCATCGAGAGAAGGGCCGTGTGTACGCCGCCGTTAAACCGACTCCCTCAGCAGCGCCCGACGGTGAACAGCAATTCGCTGTCACGGTGCACGTCCAGGCGGGCTGCCGGGTCGTTCGCGCCGCTGGAGAACTGGACCTGGAGTCGAGCGAGAGCATCACACGCGCCTGTGTCGACGGGGATGAGCTGACGGTCGTTGTCGACATGTCTGGCCTGACGTTCATGGATTGCAGGGGTTACGAGTCGCTGGTCGGCGCCAGGCGCATTCTCGAGTCCCGGAGCGGAACACTGACACTGCTGTCTCCAATCGGCGAACCTGCACACTTACTGGCGCTCCTGTCCGAGCTCAGATCGACGGTCTCGAGCTCGAAGGTCGCAGGGTCGACGATGCCCTAGCCGGTCAACGATCGGCGACAGGGGACGAATGGCACTAGCCGCCCTTCGCGCCGAAGGGAGACACTTGACAAGCCGTCTGCAGACCAGGAGAGATTGATGCCAGCCACCGATTCGCGGTCCACGCGCGTCTATGACCCCGAAGACCTCCAATTGATCGATGCCTATTGGCGGGCGGCGAACTACCTGTCCGTCGGGCAGATCTATCTGCTCGACAATCCGTTGCTCCGTGAACCGCTGTCGGCAGAGCACGTCAAGCCGCGACTGCTCGGTCATTGGGGCACGACACCGGGATTGAACCTGCTGTATGCACACATGAACCGGGTGATCAAGGAACGTGACCTCGACGCCCTCTACGTCATCGGCCCCGGCCATGGTGGCCCAGGCATCGTCGCCAACGCTTACCTGGAAGGAACGTACAGCGAGGTGTACTCCTCGATCGGCGAAGGCGAGGACGGGCTCCGAGCCCTGTTCCGCCAGTTCTCGTTCCCCGGCGGAATTCCCAGTCACGTGGCGCCGGAGACGCCAGGGTCGATCCACGAGGGCGGCGAACTCGGCTACGCGCTCGTCCATGCGTACGGTGCGGCATTCGACAACCCAGGCCTGACGGTCCTGTGCGTAGTCGGCGACGGCGAAGCCGAGACCGGTCCGCTCGCGGCGAGTTGGCACTCGAACAAGTTTCTCAACCCGGTGACCGACGGCGCCGTGCTGCCGGTGTTGCACCTCAACGGTTACAAGATCGCCAACCCGACGATCCTCGCCCGCATTCCCGACGACGAACTCGCCTCGCTGATGCGCGGCTACGGGTACGAGCCGCATTTCGTCGTTGGTGACGATCCCGCCGAAGTCCACCGCCTACTGGCGGCGACGATGGATGAAGTACTGGACGACATCACTGCGATCCAGCAGCGCGCCCGCTCTGGCTTTGGCTCTGGCGACGCGCCTGCGCCGGATCGTCCGATCTGGCCGATGATCATCCTGCGGACACCGAAGGGCTGGACCGGACCGAAGGTCGTCGACGGTGTGCAGGTCGAAGGAACGTTCCGCGCCCATCAGGTACCGCTCGCCGAGACGCGCCACAACGCCGACCACCGCGCACAGCTGGAAACCTGGATGCGCAGCTACCGACCCGACGAATTGTTCGATCGATCCGGGCGGTTGATCCCAGAACTGCGCGAGCTCGCCCCGGTCGGCCATCGACGGATGAGCGCCAATCCACACGCCAACGGCGGCTTGCTGCTGCGCGATCTGGCAATGCCGGATTTCCGTGACTACGCGGTGACCGTCGAGCGACCGGGAATCGAGGTGAGCGAAGCGACCCGCGTACTCGGCGCATTGCTGCGCGACGTCATCGAACGCAACCCGGACTCGTTCCGGATCATGGGGCCCGACGAGACGGCGTCCAACAGGCTGTCAGCGGTGTTCGAAGCAACGAATCGTGCATGGGACGCGACGATGATCGCCGGCGATGACCACCTTGCCCCAGACGGCCGGGTGATGGAGGTGCTGTCAGAGCATCTCTGTCAGGGATGGCTCGAGGGCTATCTGCTGACCGGCCGTCACGGCCTGTTCAACTGCTACGAGGCATTCATCCACATCATCGACTCGATGTTCAACCAGCACGCCAAATGGCTCAAGTCGACCGGGGCGATTCCGTGGCGTGCGCCGATCGCTTCGCTCAACTATCTGCTGACATCGCACGTCTGGCGCCAGGACCACAACGGCTTCTCCCACCAGGATCCCGGATTCATGGACCACGTGATCAACAAGAAGGCAGAGGTCGTCCGCGTCTACCTGCCGCCGGACACCAACTCGCTGCTCTCGGTCGCCGATCATTGTCTGCGCAGCCGCCACTACGTCAACGTGATCGTCGCCGGCAAGCAGCCTGCGTTGACCTTCATGACGATGGACGAGGCGATCGCCCACTGCACCCGTGGCCTCGGAATCTGGCCGTGGGCCGGCAACACCGACGGTGAACCGGATGTCGTGCTGGCATGCGCAGGCGACGTGCCGACGCTCGAAATCCTGGCGGCAGCGGCGGTGCTCCGAGAGCACCTTCCCGAGTTGAAGGTGCGCTTCATCAACGTCGTCGACCTGATGCGCTTGCAGTCGGACACTGAACATCCGCACGGCCTGTCCGAACGCGATTTCGACGCCCTGTTCACGATGGACAAGCCCGTCGTCTTCGCCTTCCACGGCTATCCGTCGCTGATCCACCGCCTCACGTATCGGCGCAACAACCACCACAACATCCACGTGCGCGGGTACAAGGAGGAGGGCACGACCACCACGCCGTTCGACATGGTGATGCTCAACGATCTCGACCGCTTCCATCTGGTGATGGACGTCATCGACCGGGTGCCGTCACTCGGCAGCCGGGCGGCGATCTTGCGCCAGCAGATGGCGGACGCCCGGCTCGCCGCCCGTCAGTACACGCGTGAGTTCGGGGAGGACGACCCGGCGATCTCCGGCTGGACCTGGCCGGGGCAGGGCTGACGATGCGCGTGCTCGTCGTCAACGCCGGCTCGTCGAGCCTCAAACTCCGGTTGCTCGACGAAGACGATCTCATCCGCAGCGCAGACCTACTGGCGGGCACTGCCGGCATCGACAGCGATGCGCTGACCGAAACGCTGCAGCAGTGGGGGAAACCGGACGCAGTCGGGCATCGGGTCGTCCACGGCGGGATCGTCTATTCCGGCCCGGTCGTCGTCGACGTCGCCGTTCGGGTGCGGTTGGGCGAGTTGACAGATCTCGCCCCGCTGCATCAACCGAAGTCGCTCGCTGCGCTCGACGCCGTCTCCGCCGTGTTGCCCGACGTGACGGCGGTGGCATCGTTCGACACCGCCTTCCATACCACCATTCCAATCGCGGCGGCGACGTATGCAATTCCTCGGGAATGGAGGGAGCGTTACGCGATCCGCCGCTACGGCTTTCACGGATTGTCTCACGCATATGCCTCCTATCGCGCGGCGACGATGGTCGGGCGACCGATTGGGGATCTCCGAATCGTCACCTGTCATCTCGGAGCGGGGGCCTCGCTCGCAGCCGTCGTCGAAGGACGCAGTGTCGACACGACGATGGGCTTCACGCCACTCGAAGGTCTGGTGATGGCGACCCGGTCCGGCACCGTCGACCCCGGTCTCGTGCTGTGGCTGGAGGAGCACGAACATCTCTCCCCGCACGAGGTCGCCACAGCACTCGAGGAGCGTTCCGGGCTCCTCGGTCTTTCCGGGTCCGCCGACCTGCGCGAGGTCGAAGCTGCGGCTGCCAGAGGCGAACCCGACGCGTTGTTGGCGATCGCCGTCTACGTCCACCGTCTCGTCGGCAGTATCGGTGCGATGACTGCGTCGGCCGGGGGGCTCGACGTGCTGGTGTTCACTGGCGGCGTCGGTGAACATTCCTCGCTGGTGCGCCGGTTGTCGACCGAACGACTCGGCTTCCTCGGGGTCTCCGTCGCTGCGACCCGCAACTCGAGCGCCAGTGAATGTGGTGGCGGCACGGATGTGGATGTGGACGTCAGCAGCGACGGTGCCTCAGTCCGAACCCTCGTCATCACCGCCAGAGAAGATCGACAGATCGCTGCGGAGGTGCGCGCCCTGCTCCGCCACGCTTGAGGCAGCGGAGTGTGTTCCAGCGCACCCACTCCTGCGCCGAACACTGCACGCGGCAGCGGCGGGTCGGCCGGGGTCAGCGGTCGAGGGAGACCGCGTGCGGGAGGCCGATCCGTACGAGGACACCATCGGAGAACAGGACATGGGGATCGCCGGTCGGCGCGGGGAGTCCGGCAGCGGTCAGCAGGCTGTCGTCGATGCTGAGGAGCCGCGCCCTGTTGAGCGGCCAGCGTGGGTGGCTGACCGGGGCGTAACGCACCCGACCACCTCGTCTGGGTGAATACAGACCCCAACGGGCGGTGACGAAGATGTCGAGGTCGGACTGTTCCTCGATCGGTTCACCGACCTCGATCGAGAACGCGGAACCTGGCCCGCGTGTCGGCCAGCGGCGATGGACCTCGGTCGCCACGGTGTCACCGTTGCGGCGATGGCTGGCGCTTCCCCAGCAGTACGGTAGGCGATACGTGACCCTGGCAACCAACGTCGGTATCAACCGATTGATGTCGAGCGAGCAGAACCACACCCCAGGAACGCCGTCGTTCACGACGTACGTGCGCACGTTGATCTCCGGGAACGAGCCGAGGTACGGCACTGCCGGGAAGTGCGGCGGCCCGATGCCGCGCATCGTGAACGAGATCAACCCGACCCATGCTGAGCCGTCGTAGGTGTCGACCTGCAGTCCGCCAGGGAGCACCGCTGCGACATCTGCGGCGTCGTATCGCCAGTGGATCGAGGCAAGGTCGTACCAACCCTGTTGCATCACTGCCCGCTGCACAGGTTGTGGGCAATCGATCGCCCGATGCTCGCCCACCGTCGCACTCCTGTCGAAGATGTCACATCGACATCGACGAAACCCAACGTATCGCCGCCGCGCATCGGATCGAGTCGCCGTGCACCGGATCCGAGGCAGGGAGACGGGCACAGCTCGACAGGTCGGTCGCACGCCGTCGATGCCAACGAAACTCCGGTACCGTCGGCGTATGACCGACGACGGACAGGACAGTGCCGAGAGTTTCGACGAGGACATGATCGGTACCGATGATCCTGTTTCGAGTGATCAGACGGAAGTGGATTTCCCGCCGGAACGCGCTCACGGCCTGCCGTTCGCCGACGCCGACGTCACCGACGAGTCGTTCGCCGAGCGCAGTGCTCAAGAAGAACCAGAAGTCTCGGCAGCCGATATCGACGAGGACGACGCCGCCCGATAGCGCTGTTGGGGGAGGCCCGTTGTCGTCGCCGTATGTCGCCTGAGGAGCGACAGACGGTGACAGCGAAGGCTCGTGAGAGCCGATCCGGCGCCAGCCCCGCGACCGTACTTTCGGCATGGCTGGATAGCGTGTCTCTGCGAGACCCGACCTGAAGGAAGAATTCGATGGCAATCCCCGCCAAACTCACACCGCTCCAAGAGATGGAGGCCCGTCGCAACTCGACGGCGGCCGACAAGCCGAAGCGGCCGATCTCCGAGGATGAGAAGGCAACTCGCAAGGAGCGCGTCGCCAAGGCCAAGGACGCACTCGCCCGCTCGGTCGGCGCCAAGGGTGAGCACGTCCCGCCCGCTCGGGCGGCGTTGAAGGTCTATCTGCAACGTCTCAACGAGCCGAAGCAGCCGGACGACGCCACCTTCGAGACGCTCATCGAAGCCCCGTTCAAAGCACCGATCAAGAAGAAGACGAACGACCGCCGTTTCTGACGGTCAGCTGCGTCCGGCTTCAGCTGCGATGGATGAGGCGCCCGAGCAGGCTCTGCTCTGGCTGCTCGAAGACGAAGTCCGGAAATTCGGCCTCGACGACTGCTTTGACCTCAGGCGCTGAGGGATTGACCAACGAGACGGAACCGACCCTTACGGTTGGGACCGTCTCGTTGCCGTTGGCGACCGAACGCACGAAGGCGGCACCGTCAGGGTCGTCCCAGATGTTGATGTCGTTGACCGGCACCCCTTCTCGGCGGAGCCCGCTGCGCAGCATCGAGCAGTAGGGACAGCCCGGGCGCCAGTACACCGTGATCATGTCGTGTTCGGATGCCGTATCGGGCTCGAAAGTCGCACTCATTGCAGTGGTCAACCGACTGCACACCGCAGATAGTCCCGATGCGACGAATTGCACCCGAGACGATCTACATTGAGCGCTTCCCGGCGAAGGAGTTTTCGATGGAGATCAGCGAAATCATCGCCAGAGTGGAGATCGCCGATGTGTTGCATACATATGCTCACGGAGCAGATCGCTGCGACTGGGCGCTCGTGCGCAGTTGCTACCGCCCTGATGCCTACGACGATCACGGACTCTACGCCGGTGGCCTCGACGGCCTGATGGTCTCCCTCGATAGCTCGGGACGCAGTTGACATCGATCGGCTTTCCAACATGCTCATCGAAATCGACCGGCGCGACGATGGCGAGGCGACCGTGGCGCGTAGCGAGACGTCGTGCTTCGGCTACTACACCCGTCTCGGGCGTGGCGGCAAGCGTTCCGAGCATCGTCGCCGAAACCTGGGCACGTGGGGCGAAGGGATCAGCCGACCGGTCGAACGGCCATCTGCGGAGATTCGGCCCGATCGGCTAGGCCTCGCGTACTGTCGGCGTGACGGTCTGGGCGATGACCGCTCCGGCGGCGGCCCCCCCCGCGATCGTCGACTCCACGCGGACGATCCTCCGCACCTGACACCCCCGCCCGATCGTCGGCACCCGGCGAATTCACTCGAATGAAGTCGATTGCTGCGCAAGAGTGCTTCGATGATCCTGCGTCGAGAGCAACCTGCCGACATCTCCGTCGTTCACCAGATCCACGTTGCAGCATTCCAACGTCAGGCCGACGAGGAACCGATGGAAGCGAGGCTGCTGGAAGCACTGCGGATGTGCGACAGCTGGCAGGACAGGTTTTCCCTCGTCGTCGAGTCGGGCGACGCTGCGGTGGACCCCGCCGGATCCGGTCGTGAGGTGATCGCCCATGCGGTCTGTACGAGGGGGCATGTCGATGACGTTCCGGTACTTGCGCTCGGGCCGATCGCCGTGCGGCCGGATCGGCAGCGGAGCGGTGCTGGGTCGGCGCTCGTTCACGGTCTCATCGGTGCGGCGGACGCAACCGGCGAGCCGATGATCGTGCTGCTGGGCTCGCCGGTGTACTACGGGCGGTTCGGGTTTGTCAGGTCGAGCGATGTTGGTATCGAACCGCCGCAGCCGGAGTGGCACGAGCACTTCCAGGTACGCCCGCTCAGCAGCTACCGCCAGACGATACGCGGCGGATTCGTCTATGCATCACCGTTCAGGACGGTGCAGTAGGCCCGTGTCACCGTCCGGTCTTGTATCCCGCAGCGGGCGAGGCCGGAACGTCGGACTGCTCAGTGGTGTGCGGTGCTATCCACCGATGGGATTCCGTATCGCAGACCGTCCATCAACAGGTCGAGGAGACGACGGGCCTGGTCACGTTTGGCTGGGTCGCCGGCTGCCAGTGAGACCCCACTGAGGCTGGCGAGGACATCCCCTGGCTCGATGTCCGATCGCAGCGACCCCGCCGCCGCCCCCGCTTCGAGCAGTGTGGTGACGGCTGCGAGCATGCAGTCGCGACTCTGAGCGAACGGGTTGCCGCCGGAGGCGATGACGACGCGCAGCGCGTCTGCCATCCCGCGCTTGGACGTCATGTAGTCGAAGAACTGGTCCATCCATAGCCGAGTTGCACGATCGGCGCCGAGCGAGGCGATGAGTGCTTCGACGCCGTCGCAGAGCCGACCGAGCTCGTTGCGATAGGCCGCCTCGACCAGCGCTTCGCGAGTCGGGAAATGGCGATACAACGTGCCGATACCGACCTTGGCACGCTTGGCGATCGATTCGAGGGAGACATCAGCGCCGTCTTGGGAAAACGCCTGCACCGCAACGTCGAGCAGCCGTTCGCGATTGCGTCGGGCATCGGCGCGCTTGACCGGTGCGGTGTCATCCACGGTGGGCGTTCCCGGCTTCCTCGAACCCGGAGAACGCGCGCATCATCTTGGCCTCATCGGTGCGCTCGCCGGCACGATCCCGCAACGTCAACGTTCGCTCGATGGTCGGCAGCGTCCGCCAGTCGCACGAGTTCGACCGTTCGCCAGCATCGGTTGCGCCGTGTTGGCGACGCAATGCCCACACGGTGAACAAGGGCTGTCGGCCGGCGCGAGGCACGACGGTGACGCTGCCACACACCGCCAGGTCGCTCTCGGCGGCGGCCAGTTCGAGCCGCGACGAAGCATCGGCGTCGCCGCAGACCACGAACCATCCGTCGGTGGTGAGGAGCCGCGCAGCGGTATCGACGTAGGCCTCGATCCCGCCCCGATACTCGAGACGCGCGAAGGCGCGCTGTGTGTCCATCGCCTTCGTCGCCGTATCGGCAGGAAAGTACGGCGGGGTGCCGGTGATCAGGTCGAATGGTGCGTCCAATGAGGCAAGGAGATCGGGATCTCGGAGATCGCCGTGGTGAACGGTGATCCGGTCGCCGAGGCCGTTGTGGGCGACGTTCTTCTCGAGCAATGCGTATGACTGCGACTGCGCTTCGATACCGACAAGTGTGGAGTCTGGTGCCGACCACGACAGGTGCAGCAGCACCGAGCCGAGCCCGCAACCGAGGTCGAGGACGGTGGCGGGGCGCGGGCAGACCTGCATTGCGAACCAGGCGGTCACGAGGTCGTCCGACGAGAACCGGTGCCCCTTCTTCCGCTGAAAGACCGAGATGTCTGCCGTCAGCGCATCGAGACTCAGTTCCTCACCCGGTACCTCGACACGTTCGTCGATGATGGGCGATGGCGATGTCACATCCCAACTGTAGGACGACGAGCGCTCTCCGAGATGGTCTACGAGCGCATCGCCAACCCGGGAGTTCCGATTGCGAACCGCCACAGAGTGCCTCGACGGGACTCCGTCACCACGAGATCCGTGCCGACGAAACAGCAGTTGGTCGGCATCCCGTCGCCGCACATCAAGCGGTCGACGACTATGCCGTCCTCGATGACACTGACGCAGTGCGCCCACGTCGACGCAACGTACAACCGTCCATCCTCGCCGACGCAGAAGCCGTCGGGGAAATGCCGCTCCGGCAGTTCGGCGATGGCGACCGGCCCGTCTGGCGTCATCCGCATAACCCGGCGGGAGAACGACTCGGTCCACACCAGCGTGCCATCGGCGAGGAAGCCGATGCCGTTCGGGTAGACGGGGCCGAGTTCGATCAACAACTCGGCGTCACCCGTCGTCGTGTCGTACGCAAAGAGCCTGCCGTTCAACCGGGTCGCAGCGTCAGGACCATGGCGCGGATCGGTGAAATACAGGCGACCGTCCGGACCGAAGGCGAGGTCGTTCGGCGCGTCGAGGCGATAGCCGGCGATCTCGGTGACGACATGTGACACGGTGCCATCTGGCGCGATCCGCTGGATGCCAGGCCTTGCCGATGAACCGCCTCCGGCAGCGCCGCCATTCTGCGTCACATAGACCGATCCGTCGCCTGCGAGCGTCGCACCGTTGGGCCCGCCGCCAGTCTTCGCCAGTAGCTGCACACCAGTGGAGGACGTCCAGGTCGACAGGCGACCGGCACTGATCTCGGTGAACGCAAGCGTTCCGTCGGGGAGCAGCACAGGACCCTCCGGGAACGAGAGGCCAGTGACGAACGGCTGATCGGGCTGCATCACCTCACTGTCGCACACCGACACTCCGAGGTATCAGTCGAGAGCGAGCACGACTTCAGCGTTCGATGTCGTAGACGTCAGGGTGGTCCAACGGATACTGCAACCACGACAGCATCTGGCGCAGTTGCTCGTAGGCGCGAAGACGTGCTTCGTCGGTACCGACCTCGTCGGCGGCGGCACAGACGCCGAACAGTCGCTTAACCATCGACGGTCCGATTTCCAGCAGTCCGGAGGATCCTTCGCTCGCCCAACGGGAGAGTACGTAGCGCACGATCGCACCTTCCGGTACTTCGACGCTTTCCGACAGACTGCGTATCGTCCGCATCGGATCGGCGCGCGAGTACAGGGCGATGTCCGATTTCAGGTTCGCATCGGGATCGTCGTCAGCGAACGGACCGTCCCAGCGGGTCAGCTGTACGACCGGTTCGTCGATGGGGACCACCGGTTACGGGCGCCGGTCGGAAATCCGCCAGGCGGCTGCGGCACTGACGCCGGCAGCGCTGAACACCGCCGGCCAGGCGCCGATCCTCTTCGCCAGCGGATGTGAGCCGCCGAAGCTGCCCAGGTACACCGCTGTGAGGACAACGGTTCGAGCAGCTCCGACGCTTCGCGTCCATCGACGGCCTGCCAGAACACCGCCTGCGGCCAGCACGGCACCACCGAGAGGACGTTGCTTGGTGGTCGTGGCAACGAGGTAGCCGCCGACGAGTGAAACGGCAACGATCGGGGCAGTGGGGACGTTCATCACCGCGACGCTACTGGCGCTGCGATCAGGTCGAGATTCTCCACACGACGAGGAAATGCGCTGTTGCTGCGGCGACGGTGAACACATGCCAGACCTCGTGGTAGGAGAAGACCGATGGGCGCAGCCGCGGCCAGGTCTTGGAGAACCAGCGCGCCCCGAATACGTAGAGCGTGCCCGAAACGAGGTAGAGAACAGCTGGTGCCACGCCGCAGCGGATCCACAGCGCAGGGAGTGCGAGGGCCGCAAGTCCACTGACGGCGGCGTACAGCGCCGTGCCGATCGCGTCGCCGTGTCGCCAGTGGCCGAACTTGAGAACGGCACCGACCGCCGAAACGGTCCAGACGACGGTGAGCAGGCAGATGCCCCAGCCTGACGGCATCACGATGAGCACGATCGGTGTCGCCGAGCCGGCAATCGCCGCGAAGATCATCGCATGATCGGCGCGACGCCACGCGGCTCGTGAGCGGAAGTCGTTGACCCAGCGGTGATACGTCGTCGAGGCGGCGAACATCGCGCACAGGCCGGCGGCATAGATCGAAACGCCGACAATCGCCCTGGCACCGTGGGCAAAGACGATCAACAGCGCCAACGCCGGGATTGCGGCGAACAAGCCCAGCATGTGGACCCGTCCCCGCCACGACGGTCTGGCGTCGCATCCGAGTGGATCGTCACGACCATCGGTCGCAAGGAACCGTTGATGAAGCGCCCAATCCCGACCGTAGTCGTTGGACCGTCTTGTGCGGGAGGTAACCGGAGATGCCATGAGTCTGCTTCGACCTGTTGATTGCTCCGAGCGCCGGGAACGTCGTCCAGGTCGAGCGAACGTCGGAGTCGCCTTGTGTACGACCAACGTATCCGACTCGACGATCGAGTGGGGGTCAGGCTCGTGACTTCGCTGCCTGGTGGCGCGGCGGGGTTGGACGACGAATCGGTGCCTGACGTCCGGCGGCGTCATGGACGTGTGGCCGTACGTCACACGGTGATCTTGAACAGCTCGCGGCAGTTGTCGCCGGCGAACTTGCGGCGCGATGCCTCCGGGAAACTGCCGATGAGGCGGTCGAGGTCGATGATGTATTCCGGCGTGTGGTCGGCGTGCGGGAAGTCGGACGCCCACATGAAACGGCCGGCACCGAAACGTTCGGCGAGTGACGGAATGGTCTTCTCATCGGGATCACAGCTGATCCAGCAACGGTTCTCGAAGTAGTGAGACGGCGGGTTCTGCAGCGGAACCCGCTGCCCGATGGCTGTATGCGAAAAGACGGCGTCCATACGGTCCAGCCAGTATCCGATCCATCCTCCACCGGACTCGAGGACGAGGATCTTGAGGCGCGGGAAGCGGTCGAAGACGCCGTAATCGAACAGCGTCGAGAACTGGTGGCGCACACCATCAGAAGCGGCGACGGAGGCGGTCAGGCGCAGGTCCCTGACATGTTCCCACGTGCCCATGCGGGTGCCCTTCGTCCATTGCGGCTCGAACATCGGATGGATAGCGAACGGGATGTCGAGGTCCTGTGCAGCCGCGAACACGGCGTCGTGGTCAGGATGCCCGAGCGGTTTGGCGGTGTGCACCCATGGGGCGACATAGGCACCGCGAGCACCCTCGCCGACGGCCCGCTCCATCTCCGCAGCGGCTGCGGACGGATCCATCAACGACACGTGGGCGGTCGGGATCAGACGACCGCCGCTGTCGGAACACCATTCGCAGATCCAGCGGTTGTACGCACGTGTATATGCCTGCGAGAGTTCGGCGTCTTCGAGTTCGGCCTCCCACAGAAGACCGGTGGTCGTGTAGATCACGGCAGCGTCGATGTGCTCGGCATCGAGCAGTTCGAGGCGCGCGGCAGCATCGGTCGCCCCGATCGGCGCGTGGTTGTCGTAGGTGATCGTCGGGTCCTTGGCCATCGTATTGAGGTCCATACGGCCCATTGCCGCGAGCGTCGACGGCATGCCGCGCCGGGCGAGTTTCGAATGGCGGCCGTCGATCGACAACACGTCCAGGTCGTTCTCGTCCTTGACGACGCGTAGCGCACGGTCGCGATACTTCGGCTCGATATAGCGCTCCCAGAGATCGGAGGGTTCGAGGATGTGACCGTCGGCGTCGACGGCGCCGTCCCAGGAAAGGCGGTGAGTTTCGTGCATCGGTGCTCCTTCTACGAATCTGCCGGCAGATCGACGAGGGTATGCCAGAGGAACGAGAAGACGAGCGCCCACTTCATTGCCAGCTGTGTGTTGTCGGCGGCCGCGCCGTGGCCGCCCTCGACGTTCTCGTAGTACGCGACGTCGTGGCCGAACTCGCGCATCCGTGCCGTCATCTTGCGTGCATGGCCGGGGTGGACACGGTCGTCGCGGGTCGATGTGGCGAAGAGCACCGGGGGATAGGAACCGGCGGCGCGCATGTTCTGGTACGGCGAGTACTGCTGGATGAACGCCCAGTCCTGTTCGTTGTCAGGGTCTCCGTACTCTGCCACCCATGAAGCGCCGGCGAGCAGTACGTGGTAGCGGCGCATGTCGAGGAGCGGCACGTGGCTGATGATCGCCCCGAACAGTTGCGGATAGCGCGTCAGCATCACACCCGTCAGGAGACCCCCGTTGCTGCCACCTTCTGCCGCCAGTTGCTTGGTGGTTGTGATGCCTCGTGCGACGAGGTCCTCGGCGACGGCGGCAAAGTCCTCGTAGGCACGCAGCCGCTTTTCGCGCAGTGCGGCGAGGTGCCATGAGGGCCCGTATTCTCCGCCACCGCGGATGTTGGCGACTGCATATGTGCCACCGCGTGCGAGCCATCCCCTGCCGATGCTCGGACTGTAGACCGGTGTCCGGGAAATCTCGAAGCCGCCGTAGCCGCTGAGGATCGTCGGTGCGGGCGCGTCCTTGCCGACGACGAAGTAGGGGATCTGCGTGCCATCGGCCGATGCGACGAAATATTGGCGGACGGTCATTCCCGTCGTGTCGAAGAATGCCGGTGCCTGTTTCAACGTCTCGCCTCCGCCGTCGTCATCGCCGCTGCCGCCGCCGATCACGCCGGCGCCGATCAC
>Ga0123338_10000729_pt1 | contig 32982 bp, 26 predicted proteins | sample grotaG_FD_89793 | JGI IMG/M metagenome (GOLD analysis project Ga0123338, IMG submission 89793) | Glacier valley bacterial and archeal communities from Borup Fiord, Nunavut, Canada, to study Microbial Dark Matter (Phase II) -... | ecosystem: Environmental > Aquatic > Freshwater > Ice > Glacier ...
CTTGCCCTCGGCGTTGTGGGCGATGCCCTGCGCCTCGAGATCGAGCGACTCGATCCGCAACCACTCTTCGACACTCGTCATGCGGCCCGATTATCGGGACGCCCGGACGCGCTGATAAACTCGGCGTTGCCAGGAGAGAGCTTCGCTCGCGCGAAGCCGCCGAAGGCGCAGACCGGGGCCAGCCACGGTCGAACGCTCAGGCACCGAGGACTGGCAAACGCTTGCTTGCAAGCGTCCTCGCTGGAGAGAGGCCTGCCGTCGAGCGGGTCCACCGAAGGGGCAAGCAACGTCGCTCGCGGCGCTGCCAATCTCTCAGGTAAAGCGGACAGCCGGGGCAGTTTTCTCGCAGGAGCTTTCGGGCTCCGGCGGGCGTGAAACGTGCTCCGGAGCGATCGATGTCCGAATATTCCCCGTCCACGGCGCTGTCGAAGACACCGCTGCATGCCCTGCACGTCTCGCTCGGTGCGAAGATGGTTCCGTTCGCCGGCTACGACATGCCGGTCTCGTATCCGGGCGGCATCCTCGCCGAGCACCGCCAGTGCCGCGAGTCGGCAGTCCTGTTCGACGTTTCGCACATGGGCCAGTTGCGCCTCGTCGGCGCCGATGCTGCGGCCGCGCTCGAGACGCTCGTGCCGGTCGACATCGTCGGCCTCGCCGAAGGCAAGCAGCGCTACGCCCTCTTCACCAACGACGACGGCGGCATCCTCGACGACCTCATGGTCACACGCCGCGCCGACCATTTCTTCCTCGTCGTCAACGCCTCGTGCAAGGAGGCCGACACCGCGCACCTGCGCGCGCGCATCGGCAGTCGCTGCACGATCGAGCCGATGCCCGACCGCGCCCTGCTCGCGTTGCAAGGCCCGAAGGCGGCCACGGTCATGGCGCGGCTGGCCCCGAACCTGGCGCAACTCACCTTCATGAGCGGCGCAGAAGCGCGCATCGCAGGCATCGCCGTCTTCGCGACGCGCTCCGGCTACACGGGCGAGGACGGCTTCGAGATCTCGGTCGCCGACGTCGATGCCCAAGCGCTCGCCCGCGCCCTCCTCGATCAGCCCGAGGTGCTTCCTGCCGGCCTGGGCGCGCGCGACACCTTGCGGCTCGAAGCGGGCCTGTGCCTCTACGGCCACGACATCGACACCAAGACGACACCGATCGAAGCCGGCCTCACGTGGGCGATCCAGAAGGTGCGCCGTCCGGGCGGCGATCGCGCCGGCAGCTATCCCGGCGCGGCGACGATCGGCCGCCAGATCACGGACGGCGTCGCGAAGAAGCGCGTCGGCCTCGTCGGCCTCGACCGCGCGCCGGTGCGCGAAGGCGCGGCGATTCTCGATGCCGGCGGCGCGAGCGTCGGCCGCGTCACGAGCGGAACGATCGGGCCGACGGTCGGCAAGCCGATCGCGCTGGCCTACGTCGCGACCGCGCTCGCCGCGGTCGACACGCGCGTCTCGGCCGACGTGCGCGGCAAGCTGCTGCCGATGCAGGTCGCGCCCATGCCTTTCGCCCCGCACCACTATTTCCGCGGCTGAAGCATCCGCTTCGCATTCATTCCACAGGAGCCACGACATGCCCGTTCTCTACACGCCCGAACACGAATGGATCGACACCGGCGACGCCGCCGCGGCGACCGTCGGCATCACGGTCCACGCCCAGGACGCGCTCGGCGACGTCGTCTTCGTCGACCTTCCAGCGGTGGGCACGTCGTTCAAGAAGGGCGAGGTCGCAGGCGTGGTCGAGTCGGTGAAGGCCGCCGCCGACCTCTACATGCCGGTCGACGGCGAGGTTGTCGCGGTCAACGAGGCGCTGCGCGCCGACCCGTCGCTCGCCAACACCGACCCGCTCGCCTCGGGCTGGTTCTTCAAGATCAAGCTGGCCGATCCGGCGGCGACGGCGTCGCTGATGGACCAGGCCGCATACGACGCGCTCGTCAAGGCCGCCTGACGTCCCGAGTCCCCCGATCAATCTTCGCGAGTCCACGATGCTGATGTCCGCTTTGAAACCGCTCGCCGAGCTCGAGACCGTCGGCGAGTTTGCCGCCCGCCACATCGGCATCGATCCCGCCGCCGAAGCGCACATGCTGTCGGTGATCGGCGCGGCGTCGCGGCGCGCGCTGATCGAGCAGATCGTCCCGGCGTCGATCGCGCGGCCTGCGCCGATGCGCCTGCCGGCGCCGCTCGGCGAAGCCGCCGCGCTCGCCGAGCTGAAAGGCATCGCCGACAAGAACCGCGTATTGAAGAGCTTCATCGGGCAGGGCTACCACGCGACCCACACGCCCGGGGTCATCTTGCGCAACATCCTCGAGAATCCGGCCTGGTACACGGCATACACGCCGTACCAGGCGGAGATCTCGCAGGGCCGGCTGGAAGCCCTCGTCAACTTCCAGACGATGGTCTGCGACCTCACCGGCATGGCGATCGCCAACGCGTCGATGCTGGACGAAGCGACGGCCGCCGCCGAGGCGATGACGCTCGCGCGCCGCAGCGTCAAGGCCAAGAGCGACACGATCGTCGTCGCCGGCGACGCCCATCCGCAGACGATCGAGGTGCTGCGCACGCGCGCCGAGCCGCTCGGGCTGACGATCGTCCTCGCCAACTCGGCCGAGGAGTGGGACACGCTGATCGCCGGCGGCGACTACTTCGCCGTGCTCGCGCAATGTCCGGCGACGAGCGGCCAGCTGCACGACATGCGTGCCGATGCGCCGAAGATTCACGCCCACGGTGCCGCCTTCATCGTCGCTGCCGACCTGCTCGCGTTGACGCTCGTCACGCCGCCGGGCGAACTCGGCGCCGACATCGCCTGCGGCACGACGCAGCGCTTCGGCATGCCGATGGGCTGCGGCGGCCCGCACGCGGCCTACCTCGCGTGCCGCGACGAGTACAAGCGCGGCCTGCCCGGCCGGCTGGTCGGCGTCAGCATCGATGTGCACGGGGACACCGCCTACCGGCTCGCGTTGCAGACGCGCGAGCAGCACATCCGGCGCGAGCGCGCGACCTCGAACATCTGCACGGCGCAGGTGCTGCCTGCCGTGGTCGCCAGCATGTACGCGGTCTATCACGGCCCGGCCGGGCTCAAGCGCATCGCCGAGCGCGTCGCCGCGTACACGGCAGTGCTCGCCGAAGGCCTGCGCGAGCTCGGCTGGACGGTGCGCGGCGAGTCGGCCTTCGACACGATCACGATCGACGCCGGCGCGTCGACGGCGACCATCTTCGCGCGCGCCATCGACGCCGGCATGAACCTGCGCCGCTATCCCGAGTGGGGCGACACGATGCTCGGCATCGCCCTCGACGAGACGACGACGCGCGACGACATCGTCGCCCTCTGGCGCGTGTTCGCGAAAGCCGGGCAGACGCTGCCCGACGTCGCTTCCTTCGAGCGCGGCATCGCACCGATGATCCCCGACGGACTGCGCCGCACGTCGCCTTACCTCACGCATCCGGTCTTCAACCGCCATCACAGCGAGACCGGCATGCTGCGCTACCTGCGCGGCCTCGCCGACAAGGACCTCGCCCTCGACCGCTCGATGATTCCGCTCGGCTCGTGCACGATGAAGCTGAACGCGACAAGCGAGATGATCCCGATCACATGGCCCGGCTTCGCGGCGATCCATCCGTTCGCGCCGGCCGACCAGCGCCAGGGCTACGACGAGCTGCGCCGCCAGCTCGAGACGTGGCTCTGCGAGGCGACCGGCTACGCGGGCGTGAGCCTGCAGCCCAACGCCGGCTCGCAAGGCGAGTACGCGGGCCTGCTGGCGATCCGCGCCTGGCACGCGTCGCGCGGCGATGCAGCGCGCACGATCTGCCTGATCCCGGAATCGGCGCACGGCACCAATCCCGCAAGCGCTCAGATGGCGGGCCTGCAGGTCGTCGTCACCAAGTGTGATGCCGAGGGCAACGTCGACCTCGCAGACCTCGAGGCGAAGTGCCAGCAGCATGCGGCCAAGCTCGCCTGCGTGATGATCACCTACCCCTCGACCTACGGCGTCTTCGAGCGCCGCGTGCGCGAGTTGTGCAGGGTCGTCCACACCTACGGCGGCCGGGTCTACGTCGACGGCGCGAACATGAACGCGCTGATCGGCGTCGCGGCGCCGGGTGAGTTCGGCGGCGACGTCAGCCACCTCAACCTGCACAAGACCTTCTGCATCCCGCACGGCGGCGGCGGGCCGGGCGTCGGCCCGGTGTGCGTCGTCGCGGACCTGGTGCCCTTTCTGCCGGGCCATGCGAGTGGCGGCGTCGCCGGAGGCGTCGGCGCCGTGTCGGCGGCGCCGCTCGGCAATGCCGCCGTCCTGCCAATCAGCTGGATGTACGTGCGCATGATGGGCGAGGCGGGCCTGCGCTCGGCGACCGAGACCGCCATCCTCGGCGCCAACTACATCGCAGCGCGCCTGGCCGATCACTACGAGCTGCACTACAGCGGCAACGTCGCCGGCCTCAAGGGCGGCGGCGTCGCCCACGAGTGCATCCTCGACCTGCGGCCGCTGAAGGACGCCACCGGCGGCGCAGACGGCATCAGCGCAGAAGACGTCGCCAAGCGCTTGATCGACTACGGCTTTCACGCGCCGACGCTCAGCTTCCCGGTACCCGGCACGCTGATGGTCGAGCCGACCGAGAGCGAATCGCTGGTCGAGCTCGACCGCTTCTGCGACGCGATGATCGCCATCCGCGCCGAGATCGGGAAGGTCGAGAGCGGCGTTTGGCCGCGCGACGACAACCCGCTGAAAGGCGCGCCGCACACCGCCGCCGTCCTGCTCGTCGACACGTGGACCCACGCCTACACCCGCAACGAGGCGGCCTATCCAACGCCGGCGCTGCGCGGTAGCAAGTACTGGTCGCCTGTGGGCCGGGTCGACAACGTCTGGGGCGACCGCAACCTCTCCTGCTCGTGCCCGCCGATGGCGAGCTACGAGGACTGACCCGGCGGAGATCGCGATGCCGCGCCGGTTCGTCGACCTGTCGATCTATCTCGAGAATGACGTCGTCTCCGATCCGCCGGCATTCGCGCCGAAGATCCAGTACTTCACGCACGAGGACACGTACGAGCAGATGGCGCCCTTCTTTCCGGGGCTGAAGAAGGAAGATCTGCCCGACGGCGAGGGATGGGCGGTCGAGGTGGTGCAGCTCTCGACGCACAACGGCACCCACCTCGACGCGCCCTATCACTTCCACTCGACGATGGACCGGGCGCTGGGCGAGCGGAAGCCCTCGATCTCGATCGATCAGGTCCCGCTCGAGTGGTGCTTCCAGCCGGCCGTGAAGCTCGACTTCCGCCACTTCGTCGACGGCTACGTCGTCACCGCCGCCGACGTCGAGGCCGAGCTGAAGCGGATCGGGCACAAGGTCGAGCCGCTCGAGATCGTCGTCGTCAACACCCGCGCCGGCTCGCGTTACGGCCACGACGACTTCGTCTCGGCCGGCTGCGGCATGGGCTACGACGCGACGATGTACCTGCTCGAGCGCGGCGTCCGCCTCACCGGCACCGACGCCTGGAGCTGGGACGCGCCCTTCGTGCACACGGCGAAGAAGTACGCCGAGACGAAGGATGCGGGGCTGATCTGGGAAGGCCACAAGGCCGGACGCGACATCGGCTACTGTCACATCGAGAAGCTGCACAACCTCGAAGCGCTTCCCGCCGACGGCTTCTATCTCTCGTGCTTCCCGCACAAGATCCGCGGTGCTTCGGCAGGATGGACACGCGCCGTCGCGATCTTCGACGACGCCTTGATGGCAGCACCGCGCTGACGCTCGGAACGGTTTATGCATCACTCCCGCGATCATCTTCGCGTGAGGAGTCGCCATGCCAGAGACCGCTGCTGAGTCCACCACTTCAGCCACGTCAAGCCTGCCGACACGGCGTGGCGCATCGACGGCCTGCGCGATTTCTTCCTCTACAAGGACCTCGGCATCGAGAAAGCCACGAACGGCCGCGTCATCGCCCAGCTCGTTAAGGCCAACATGGCACCGGAAAAGGGCACGGGCTGGCACCGGCACGAGGCCGAGTTCCACATCGTGCTGATGCTCAAGGGCTGGGCCAGGTTCATGTACGAGGGCAAGGACACGCTGGTGGCGGCCGGCGACTGCGTCCACCAGCGGCCGGGCTTCGTCCACTTTCTGTACGACTACTCGCCCGACATGGAGTACCTCGAGGTCGTCGGGCCGTCGGATTTCGGCACCGTCGAGGTGGAAGGACCGTGCGCGGTGCCCGAGCCGATGCCGTGGCCGACCGAGGCGAAAGCCGCCTGACGAGGGCCTAGAACTCCATGTCCAGCTCGGCGATTTCGTCGGGCTCGGACTTGGCGGCGGCGACCCATTCGCGCATCTCTGCGAAGGCGATCCGCGAGTTCTACAACGAGTACATGGGGGTCGCCGATCTGTCGGCAGATTTCCACCTCGAGACGGTGCAGCTCGTCTTCCAGGAGTACGCGCTGCCGCTCGGCAGGCTCAAGTTGCGCGACCGGAAGATCGATCCGCTCGCGATCCGGCGTACGGCGCTCCTGACGGTCGAGGGCGAGCGCGACGACATCTGCGCGATCGGCCAGACGCTCGCGGCGCAGGACCTGACGCACATCCGCACGTACATGCGCACGCACCACGTCCAGCCCAACGTCGGCCACTACGGCGTCTTCAGCGGCTGGCGCTGGCAGCAGCACATCTACCCGGTCGTGCGCAACGTCATCCAGGTCTCGCAGTAGCGGCACGCGCGGCGCGGGGGCGCTGCAATCAGTCCTTGGATGCCGGCATATGGGCCGGCATGGCGCCGCCTGAAGCCGCGCGTCCATCGACCACCTCAGGCTGCGGCTTCGGCTTCCTTTCGCGCACCAGATAGCTGTAGAGCACTGGAACGACGACGAGCGTGAGCAGCGTCGACGTGATCACGCCGCCGATGATCGCGCGCCCCATCGGCGCCTGGATCTCGCCGCCCTCGTCGAGAGCGAGTGCGAGCGGCAGCATGCCGAAGATCATCGCCGCCGTCGTCATGATGATCGGCCGCATCCGCACGAGGCCCGCCTGGAGCAGCGCCTCGGGCACGGTGAGGCCCTCGCGGCGCCCGTGGTTGGCGAAGTCGACGAGCAGGATCGCGTTCTTCGTCACCAGGCCCATCAGCATCACCAGGCCGATCATCGAGAACAGGTTGAGCGTCGAGCGCGTGACGAGCAGCGCGAGCATCACGCCGATCAGCGCCAGTGGCAGCGACGCCATGATCGCGAGCGGCTGCAGGAAGCTCGCGAACTGCGACGCGAGCACGATGTAGATGAAGATCACCGCCGCGCCGAGCGCGAACAGGATGCCGACGAAGGCCTCCTGCTGATTCTTCGTCTGGCCGCCGAGGTCGAAGCGGTAGCCCGGCGGCAGCTGCGTCTCCTCGACGATCTTCTGCACATCGGCGCCGACGTCGCCGCTCGGCCGGCCTTCGGTCCCGGCATAGATCGCCTGGCGGCGCTGCAGGTCCTGGCGCTTGATCACGACCGGATTGACGACCGGCATGACGTCGGCGACGCGCGAGAGCGCGATCGGCGTGCCGTCCTTGGCGTAGGCCACGGGCAGATCGTCGAGCTGCCCGACGTTCTCGCGCGCGCTCTGCGGCAGACGCAGCTCGACTTCGACCTGCTCGCCATCGGGCGACGTCCAGTAGGTCGCGACGTCGCCGTTGACGTAGGCGCGCAGGCTCGAAGCGAGCTGCGTCGTGGTCAGGCCGAGCTCGCGCGCGGCGTCGGGCTTGAGGCGCACGGCATACGCCGGGATGCCCGGCTTGATCGAGGTCGTGAGGTCGGCGATGCCCTTGATGTGCGACACCTTCTCTGCGAACTTCAGCGTCTCGGCGTCGATCACCGCCGGATCGGGGCCGAGCAGCGAGACGAAGATCGGCTGGTTGCCGAGCGTCACTTCGACGCCCGGGATCGGCTTGAGGGCCGCGCGGATCGCCTTCTCGACTTCCTTCTGGCTGATCTTGCGCTCGTGCGGCTTGATGAGCTGGATCGAGAGCACCGCCGAATTGCGGCTGCCGCTGCCGGTGTCGCCGATCGAGGTCGAGATCATGCGGATCTCGGGCATCTTCCTGATCGCGCCCTCGACCTGGAGCAGCTTGTCGCTGCCGCGCTGCAGGCTCGTGCCGACCGGCAGCGTGACGTTGAGGCGGATGTAGCTGTCGTCGCTCTCGGGGATGAATTCGGTGCCGACCAGCGGCGCGATCGCGATCGCGATGACGAAGCTCGCGACGCCGGCGAGCAGCACGATGGCGCGTGGCGTGACCGTCGCGAGGCGCATGCGGCGCGGTGCGTCGGCGATGCGCTTGCCCTCGGCGTCGAACGGTCGGCCGAACGCCGGCAGCGGCGGCACCAGCATCCGGTAGCGGCGCGCCGAGAAGATCCAGTGGATGAGCCGCTCGTAGATGCCGTGCAGCACGTCGAGCAGGCGATCGGTGCCGCGCATCAGATGGCCGAGCACGGGCACGCGTTGCAGGCGGTCCGACGGCGGATCGCGCCAGATGCTCGAGAGCATCGGGTCGAGCGTGAAGCTGACGAAGAGCGACACGAGCACGGCGACCGCGACCGTCACACCGAACGGGAAGAAGAACTTGCCGATGATCCCCTTCATGAAGGCGACCGGCACGAACACCGCGCAGATCGCGAAGGTCGTCGCCATCACCGCCAGGCCGATCTCGTTCGTGCCGACGCTCGCCGCCTCCTTGTGGCCGAGGCCGAGTCGCACGTGGCGGACGATGTTCTCGCGCACCACGATCGCGTCGTCGATCAGGAGGCCGATGCAGAGCGAGAGCGCCATCATCGTCATGAAGTTCAGGGTGAAGCCGAACAGGTAGACGGCGATGAACGCGGAGATCACGGCGATCGGCAGCGTCAGGCCGGTGATGATCGTGCTGCGCCAGCTGTGCAGGAAAAGAAACACGATGGCGATCGTCAGCAGCGCGCCTTCGATCAGCGTCTTCTTCACGCCCGAAAGAGAGCGCGCGACCCAGTCGCTGTCGGCGTAGACCAGGCGCAGGTCGACACCGGGCGGCAGCGTCTTCCTCAGCTCCTCGGCCGCGGCCTTGATCGCTTCGCCGGTCTCGACGATGTTCGCATCCTGCTGCTTGAAGACCTGGAACGAGATCGAGCGCACGCCGTCATCGCGCGAGATCGAGTCGGCCTCGCGCTCACGCTCGACCAGCGTGCCGAGATCGGCGAGCCGGATGACGTTGCCGTTGCGCGAGGCGACCACGATGTCGGCGAACGCCTTGGCGTCCTTCACCTTGCCCTCGACGCGCACGATCGCGTCCTCGCGTCTGCCGGTGAGCAGGCCCACGGGCATGTCGGCGTTGGCGCGCTGCAGGGCAGTCGAGACGTCGCCCGGCGTGAGCTGCAGCGCGCGCAGGCGCTGCGGATCGAGGTCGATGCGGATCTGCCGGATCGTCAGGCCGCCGACGTCGACTCGGGCCACGCCCGCGGCCCGCTCGAGGCGCTTCCTCACGACCTGGTCGGCGAGCAGCGAGAGCTCGCGCGTGCTGCGCTCGGCGCCGAGGAGCGAGAGGTAGACCGTCGGCTGGGCGTTGTCGCCGTCAAAGCGCGAGACGTAGGGCTGCTTGGCGTCGCGCGGGAACTTGGGCTGCACGGCGGCGACCTTGTCGCGAACGTCCTGCACGGCGCGGCTCATGTCGGCCGAGACCTGGAACTCGACGACCGTCTCGCTGCGGCCCTCGAGGCTGTTCGAGCGGATCATCTTGACGCCGGCGATGCCGTTCAGCGACAGCTCGATCGGCCGCGTCAGCTCGGTCTCGACCGCCTCGGGCGACGCGCCGGGATAGGCGATCGAGACGAAGACGATCGGTGGCGTGATGTCGGGCAGCCGCTCGACGCGCAGTTGGCTGTACGAGAACAGGCCCAGCACGCAGAGCGCGGCCATGACCATCGTCGCGAAGACGGGGTTGTTGATCGAGACGCGGGTGAACCACATGGCGGGCAGTCGCTGGCGCGGTCAGGAACGCGGTGCCGCGGGCGCCGAAGCCGAAGCCGACGCCGCGCCGCGCTGGGCGACGACGAGCGCCGGTGCGCCTTCCTTGAGATTGTCGAAGCGCACCGAGAGCAGAACGGCGTCGGGGACGAGCCCCTGGATCACCTCGGACCGGCCCGACGCCGGATCGCGCCGCCCCGTGACCACGAGGCGGCGAACGAGCGTGCCGCGCTCGATCGTCCAGACGAAATCCTGGCCCGACGACTGGCCGACCGCACCCGAGGGCACCGTCAGACGCTCGACGCCGTCGGCGAGCTCGACGCGCGCCTGCGCGTACTGGCCGGCGCGAAAGCGCTCGTTCTTGTTGTCGAGAACGACGACCACGCCGATCGCCCGAGTGCCGGCCTCGGCCGCAGGCGCGATGCGGTCGATCCGTCCGACCACGGGCGTCGCCGTGCCCTCGACCCGGACCGCGACCGTCTGCCCCGGCTCGAGCAGCGAGACCTCCTGCGTCCCGACCAGGCCGACGAGCTCGAGCGTCGAGAGATCGACGACGGTGACGATCGGCTGCTCCGAGCTGACCTTCTCGCCAGGCACGACGTGGCGCTTTCCGACGATGCCGGAGATCGGCACGGCGAGCGTCGCCTCGCGGATGCCGACGTGCGACGAGGCGAGCTGCGCCTGCGCCGACTTGAGCGTGGCCCGCGCCGCGTCGAGGCGGGCCTGCGAGGTCTGCAGCGCGGTCGGCGAGATGAAGTTCTGCGCCGCGAGACCGACGTTGGCGGTGTTCTGGCGCTCGGCCTCGATCAGGTTGGCCTGCGCCGACTCGACCAGCGCCGCGCGGTCGGCGGCGCGGCTCTGCAGGTCGGCGAGGTCGATCGCGCCGATGACCTGCCCGGCCTTGACCCGACTGCCTTCGGCGACGCCCAGCGAGAGCAGCGTGCCGGCGGCCTTCGCGCGGACGATCGCGGTGCGCGGCGCGACCAGCGGCCCGGAGAAATCGAGCGTGAGCGGCATCTTCGCCATCTGCGGGCGCGTCACCTCGGCGGCGACGAACTGCAGCGGCACGACTTCCTTGTCCTTGTTCTTGTCGCCGAAGCCGGCCTTGGAGACGACGACGCCGGCGAGCCCGGCGACGACCAGCGCCACGAGCACCCCGCCCACCCATATCCGGCGTTTCGCCTTGTGGGCGGAAGCCGGACGATCGGTCGAATTTTTCATGGCCGCGAGTGTAGGACCACCGGGTGACGGCGGCGCCGGGAGTGCGACAGGCTGCTGATCTGCGCGCCCGAACTGCAGCAGCCGGCGACGGGCGCCTCAGGCGACGGTCGCCTGCTCGAGCAGCAGCGCGCGCCGGCAGCACCATGCCGACACGAGCGCGGTGCCGCTCGCGGCCCAGAACACGGCGGCGAAGCCGAACGCCTCGCTGAGCGCGCCGCCGGCGACGCCGCCGATCACGCCCGAGGCCCCGTAGCCCAGCACGGTGTAGAGCGCCTGCCCTCGGCCGCGCAGGCGCCCGGGGAAGTGACGCGTGATCACCGCGATGCAGGCCGAATGCTGGGCCGCGAAGCTGAGAGCGTGGAGGAACTGCGCGGCCACCAGCACCAGCGCGAGTCCGCCGAAGGCCGCGATCAGTGCGAAGCGCAACGCCGACGCGAGCGCGGCGACGACGAGCCAGGTGTGGAGCGTCAGCCGGTAAATCCAGCGGCCCTGGAACCAGAACCATGCCACCTCGGCGGCGACCGCGACAGCCCAAAGCAGGCCGATGGCGCTCTTGTCGTAGCCGAGCGAGGCGAGGTAGAGGGAATAGAAGGCGTAGAGGCTGGTGTGCGCTAGCACGGTGAGAAAGATGCCGGCGAAGAACCACGCGACCGCGGGCTGACGCAGCACGGCGAGGACCCCGGCGGCGGCCGCCTGGAGATGCGGCGGCTCCGCCGACGCCGGCAGGCGCCACGCGGCCACCACCAATGCCGCGAGCAGCGCGACGACGATCACCGGGAAGCGGCCGACGCCGATCGCCTCCAGGATGAAGCCGCTCGCGGTCACGGCTCCGACGAAGCCGATCGAGCCCCACATGCGCACCCGCCCATAGCGGCCGACGTCGAGCTTGCCGCCGCTGCTGACCCGCTGCGCGAGCGTCGCCTCGCTGATCGGGATCACGCCTGCGGTGCAGACGAAGAGCACGACGGTGACCGTCGCGACCCAGCCGTAGCCGGACGGAAAGAAGAAGCCGGTCGAGGCCAGCAGCGAGCCGCCGGCAGCAACGCGCAGCAGCCGCTCGCGCCGGCCAGTGTGGTCGGCGAGCCAGCCCCAGGCGTAGGGACTGAAGAGACGTGTGCCGGCCTGCATCGAGGTCAGCACGCCGATGGCGAGGGTCGAGTAACCGAGACTCTGGAACCAGAGCGGCCCGTAGGTGCCGATCAGCCCGGCATAGGCGAAATAGGCGAACGAGACGGCGGCGAACGGTGCGACCGTCGGCCGCGCCGCCGACCCGGCGCCGCTCAAGGCACGCGCGCAGGGATCGGGCTCGGCGTCACGCGGACGTCGCCGCACTGGGCGCGGTGGCGCAGGGCGTGGTCCATCAGCACGAGCGCGAGCATCGCCTCGGCGATCGGCGTCGCGCGGATGCCGACGCAGGGGTCATGGCGACCGAGCGTCTCGACCGTCGTCGCCGCGCCCGCGAGATCGATCGAGCGGCGCGGGCTGCGGATCGAGCTCGTCGGCTTGATGGCGATCGAGACCGTGATGTCCTGGCCGGTCGAGACGCCGCCGAGGATGCCGCCGGCGTTGTTGCTCGCGAAACCCTGAGGCGTGAGCTCGTCGCCGTGCATCGTTCCGCGCTGCTCCACCGACGCGAATCCAGCGCCGATCTCGACGCCCTTGACCGCGTTGATGCCCATCATCGCGTGGGCGATGTCGGCGTCGAGCTTGTCGTAGAGCGGCTCGCCCAAACCGACGGGCACGTTGCGCGCGACAACGTCGATGCGAGCGCCGCAGCTGTCGCCGGCCTTTCGCAGCTCGTCGACGTAGGCCTCGATGCGGGCGATGTCGCTCGCGTTCGCCGCCCAGAACGGATTCGCCGTCACGTGCTCGAAGCCCTCGAACGGGATCGCGATCGCGCCGATCTGCGTCATGTGGCCGATGAAGGTCGTGCCGCAGGCCGCCTTCAGCCACTTGCGCGCGATCGCGCCCGCGCCGACCGCCGGCGCCGTCAGCCGGGCGGACGCGCGACCGCCGCCGCGCGGGTCGCGCAGGCCGTACTTGTGGTGATAGGTGTAGTCGGCATGACCCGGGCGAAAGGTGTTCAGCAGGTTCGCGTAGTCCTTGCTGCGCTGGTCGGTGTTGCGGATGAGCAGCGCGATCGGCGTGCCGGTGGTGCGGCCATCGAACACGCCGGAGAGGATCTCGACGGTGTCGGCTTCGTTCCTCTGCGTCACGTGGCGCGAGGTGCCGGGGCGGCGCCGGTCGAGCTCAGGCTGGATGTCGGCCTCGGAGAGCTCCATGCCCGGAGGACAGCCATCGACCACGCAGCCGATCGCCGGGCCGTGGCTTTCTCCGAACGTGGTGACGCGAAAGAGCGTTCCGATCGTGCTCCCGGACATGCTGTCTGCGACCCGGCCTCTAGTTCGGCTTCGACGAAGGCAGCTCGTCGCGGCTCTCGACCGGCCAGTCGCGGATGTAGGCCTTCAGCATGCGGTTCTCGAAATCCTGGCTGTCGACGACCGACTTGGCGACGTCGTAGAACGAGACCACGCCCATCAGCGTCTTCTCGCTCAGCACCGGCATGTAGCGGGCATGCCGGCCGAGCATCATGCGGCGCACCTCGTCGAGCTCGGTGGCCGGGGTGCAGGTGAGCGGCGCGTCGTCCATGACGCTGCGCACGCGCGTCGTGCCGACCGAGCCGCCGTTCTTGACGATCGCCTGGATCACCTCGCGGAAGGTGAGCATGCCGACCAGCTCGCCGTGCTCCATGACGACGAGCGAGCCGATGTCGCGGTCCGACATGGTGTTGAGCGCGGAGGACAGCGCCTCGTCGGGCGCGACCGTGAAGAGCGTCCCGCCCTTGACGCGCAAGATGTCCATGACTTTCATGATCGTCTCCGGTGATCGGTCAACGTTCCGCGACGGTCCTGCGCCGGGGCCGCCAACGGGGCGTGTGCAGATCAATATAGCCCACAATTGCCCGCGAAAGAGACCTCACATGCCAGGCTATTCGACCCCCGGCTTCGACACGCTGGCGCTCCACGCCGGTGCGGCGCCCGACCCAGCGACCGGCGCGCGTGCCGTGCCGATCCACCTCACGACCTCGTTCGTGTTCGAGTCGAGCGAGCACGCCGCGTCGCTCTTCAACATGGAGCGCTCGGGCCACGTCTACAGCAGGATCTCGAATCCGACCAACGCCGTGCTCGAGGAGCGCGTCGCCGCGCTCGAAGGTGGCAGCGGCGCGATCGCGACCGCGAGCGGCCAGGCAGCACTGCACCTGGCGATCGCGACCATCGCCGGATCGGGCTCGCACGTCGTCGCCTCGAGCGCGCTCTACGGCGGCTCGCACAACCTGCTGCACTACACGATGGCGCGCTTCGGCATCGCGACGACCTTCGTACGGCCCGGCGACATCGACGCCTGGCGCGCCGCGATCCGGCCCGAGACCAAGCTCTTCTTCGGCGAGACGCTCGGCAATCCGGGCCTCGACGTGCTCGACATCCCGCAGGTCTCGGCGCTGGCCCACGAGCACCACCTGCCGCTGCTCGTCGACTCGACCTTCACGACGCCGTGGCTGATGCGCCCGTTCGAGCACGGGGCCGATCTGCTTTACCACTCGGCGACCAAGTTCCTCTCGGGCCACGGCACGGTGATCGGCGGCGTCCTCGTCGACAGCGGCCGCTTCGACTGGGACGCGGCCACCGCCGCGACCGGCCGCTTCACCGAGTTGACGCGCGCCTACGACGGCTTTCACGGGATGGTCTTCAGCGAGGAGAGCACCGTCGGCGCGTTCCTGCTGCGCGCGCGCCGCGAGGGCCTGCGCGACTTCGGCGCGAGCATGAGTCCGCACACGGCGTGGCTGATCCTGCAAGGGATCGAGACACTGCCGCTGCGCATGGCGCGGCACGTCGAGAACACGAGGAAGGTCGTCGCTTTCCTCGCCGCGCACGAGAAGGTCGCGCGGGTCGGCTATCCGGAGCTGGAGTCGCATCCCGACCACGCGCTCGCGAAACGCCTCTTGCCGCGCGGCTGCGGCTCGGTCTTCAGCTTCGACCTGAAGGGCTCGCGCGAGGACGGCCGGACCTTCATCGAGGCGCTCAAGCTCTTCTCGCATCTGGCCAACGTCGGCGACTGCCGCTCGCTCGTCATCCATCCGGCGTCGACGACCCACTTCCGCATGGACGACGCGGCTCTCGCTCGGGCCGGCATCGGCGCGGGCACGATCCGCCTTTCCATCGGCCTCGAAGACCCGGACGACCTGATCGACGACCTGAAGCGCGCGTTGAAGGCGGCTGGCAAGGCGACCGCCGCGCCGGCGACGCGATGAAGATCGCCGTGCCGACGTCGACCGGCCCGGTCGAGGCCTACGCCTACACCGGCGGGCAGGCGCTCGACGCGACGCGGCCATGCGTCGTCTTCGTCCACGGCGCGCTCCACGACCACAGCGTCTGGACGCTGCTCGCACGCTGGTTCGCGAACCACGGCCACTGTGTGCTCGCGGTCGACCTGCCCGGCCACGGCCGCAGCGCGGGCGCTCCGCTGTCGAGCGTCGAGGCGATTGCCGACTGGCTGCTGGCGCTGCTGAGCGCGGCCGGCGTCGAGCGCGCGGCGCTCGTTGGCCACAGCATGGGCGCGCTGATCGCGCTCGAAGCTGCCGCGCGCGCGCCGGAGCGCGCGAGCCGGCTGGTGATGGTCGGCACGGCCTATCCGATGGCTGTCTCGACCGCCCTGCTCGATGGGGCCCGCGACGATCCGCTCGCCGCCATCGACAGCGTCAACGCGTTCACGCATTCGACGTTGGCCAGCAAGCCGTCGCATCCCGGCCCGGGCGCATGGCTGCACGGCGCGAACCGCGCCTTGATGCGACGCATGCAAGCGGGCCAGGCAGACGTCAACCTCTTCCTCAACGACTTCCAGGTCTGCGACCGCTATCGCGGTGGCATCGAAGCCGCCGCGCGCGTGCGCTGTCCGGCGACGCTCGTCATCGGCGAGCGCGATCAGATGGCGATGGCCAAGCACGCCGGCGCGATCGCCGAAGCCCTGAACGCGCCGACGCTCGTCCTGCCGGTCGGCCACGCGCTGATGACCGAAGCGCCCGACGCGATGCTCGCGGCGCTGCGCACGGCGCTCGGCGTCGCGCCGGCGACTGCGACGGCCTGACGCGCCGCGCCGCTACGCGCCTCAGTCGCCGCGCTCGAGCTCGGCGCCGAGGATCAGGGTCGCTTCGAGCGTGAACGCGCCGGCGGCGAGGCGTTCGATCAGCGCGTCGCGTGTGAGGCAGTCGAAGCGCTCGACCTCGCCGTCGCGGTTGACGGGCACGAGCGGCCCGGGCAGTCGAGCGCGGTACACGGCGATGCGCTCGTCCAGATCGCCTTCGGCGACGGCCCGGCGCACGACGACATCATCGCGGCGCTGCAGATCGACGAGGTCGACGACGGCGAGTCCGGCCTCCTCCATCGACTCGCGCTCCAGCGTCGTGTCGATCGACTCGCCGGCGGCCACCTGGCCGCCCATGAGCGTGTCCCACAGACCCGGGTCGATGGCCTTGTCGAACGCGCGCTGCTGCACCCAGAAGCGGCCGTCGTCCGTGACCCCGACGAGATGGACCGCGACGGTCGCGATGCCCAGGACACGAACGACGGCACGCTCGATGACGCCGACCTGCGCGCCTCTCGACGTCGTGACGGCCAGCAACTCGTCGCGCCACGGTGCCGCGAGACCGTTCGTGTCGAGCCAGCGCGCGATCGCCGCGAGCGACGGGTCAAGCGGACCGTCGACGCAGCAGCCTTCGCCACACGACCGCAGCGGCATGCCGGCAGCAAGGAGCCGACGCTCCAGCACGGGCTCGATGCTGCCGATGGGGTCGCCGCCGTCCTCCGCGAAGAGCGCCATGCGCGCCGGATCGCGCATTTGGCTCGCGCTGCGGCGCGCATCGTCGAGCCAAGCCCAGGCCGAGCTCACGCGCGATCGAGCAGCGCCAGCAGCCCCGCCTCGTCGATCACCGCAACGCCGAGCGCCTCGGCCTTCTCGAGCTTCGAGCCGGCCTCGCTGCCGGCGACGACCCAGTCGGTCTTCTTCGACACCGAGCCCGCGACCTTGCCGCCGAGCGACTCGATCATCTCCTTGGCGTCGTCGCGCGTCAGCGTCGGCAAGGTGCCGGTCAGGACGAAGGTCTTGCCGGCGAGCGGCCTGGGCGTCGCATCGCCCTCGCCGTCGCTCTCCGGCCACTCGAAGCCGGCGGCCAGCAGCGCGTCGATCACCTGCTGGTTGTGCGCCTCGGCGAAGAAGCCGTGGATGCTCTCGGCGACGATCGGGCCGACGTCGGGCACTTCAAGCAGCTGCGCGACGGTGGCTTTTCGCAGGCGCTCGATGCCGCCGAAGTGCCGCGCGAGATCCTTCGCCGTCGTCTCGCCGACCTGGCGGATGCCCAGGCCGTAGAGAAAGCGCGCGAAGGTCGTCTTGCGGCTCGCCGCGAGATTCGCGACCAGGCTCGCCGCGCTCTTCTCGCCCATGCGCTCGAAGGCTTCCAGCCGTTCCTGCGTGAGCGCGTAGAGGTCGGGCAGCGACGCAACGACGCCGGCGTCGACGAGCTGGTCGGCGATCTTCTCGCCGAGCCCTTCGATGTCGAGCGCACGCCGGCCGGCGAAATGGAGGATCGCGAACTTCCTCTGCGCGGCGCAAAAGAGGCCGCCCGTGCAGCGGTGGTCGACGCCGCCCTTCTCGCGCGCGACGCGGCTGCCGCAGACCGGACACGCGTGCGGCATCCGCAAGTTCGGCACGTAGGTGCGACGCTTCACCTCGACCCGGCCGACGACTTCCGGAATCACATCGCCGGCGCGCCGCACGATCACCGTGTCGCCGATGCGCACGCCCTTGCGGCGCACCTCGAACAGGTTGTGCAGCGTCGCGTTCGAGACTGTCGTGCCGCCGACGAACACCGGCTCGAGCTTGGCGACAGGAGTCAGCTTGCCGGTGCGGCCGACCTGGATCTCGATGTCGTTGAGCCGCGTCGTCCGCTCCTGCGCCGGGTACTTCTGCGCCACCGCCCAGCGCGGCTCGCGCGACTTGAAGCCGAGCTTGTTCTGGAACGCGCGGTCGTCGAGCTTGTAGACGACGCCGTCGATCTCGTACGGCAGGCTCTCGCGCCGCTCGGCGATCCGCTCGTGGAACGCAACCAGACCCGCGGCGCCCGCGACGCGCTCGTGGAACGGGCTCGCGGGCAGGCCCATCCTGTCGAACGCATCGAGCAGATCGGTCTGCGTCGGCGGGACGGTCCAGCCGTCGACCTCGCCGAGCCCGTATGCGAAGAAGCTCAATGGCCGCTTCGCGGCGTTCGTCGCGTCGAGCTGGCGCACGACGCCCGCCGCCGCGTTGCGCGGATTGACGAACACCTTCTCGTTCTTCGCGCCGCCCTCGATGAGCTTTCGCTGCCGCTCGTTGAGCGCCGCGAAGTCGTCGAGCCGCATGAAGACCTCGCCGCGGATCTCAAGCACCTTCGCCGCGACGCCCTTCAGGCGCTTGGGCACCGCCGCGATCGTGCGCACCGTGTGGGTCACGTCCTCGCCGGTCTCGCCGTCGCCACGCGTCGCTGCCTGCACGAGCGCGCCGTCCTCGTAGCGCAGGTTGATCGCCAGGCCATCGAACTTCATCTCGGCGGCGTAGTCGACGGGCGCGTCGTCGGCGCCGAGGCCGAGCGCCTTGCGGATGCGCGCGTCGAACTTTTCCGCGCCGGAGGCGCTCGGGTCGGTCTCGGTGTTGATCGACAGCATCGGCACGACGTGGCGAACCGGCTTCAGCCCGTCGAGCGCCGCGCCGATGACGCGCTGCGTCGGCGACTCCGGCATGACGAGCTCCGGATGCTCGACCTCGATCGCCTGCAGCTCCTGGAACAGCGCGTCGTAGTCGGCGTCGGGGATCCTCGGCGCGTCGAGCACGTAGTAGGCGTGCGCGTGGCGGTCGATCTGCTCACGCAGCTCGGCGGCGCGACGCGTCGCGTCATCCGCGGGCAGCGTCTTCTTCACCGCCATCGCGCTCGTGCGGTCAGCTGAAGAGGCGCCGCGCCGACGCCGTCCCGGCAGCGAGGTCGCGCGACTCGAGCGCCGCGTAGAGGTTGCCGAGCTCGGCGCCGATCGCCGCGAAGCCCGCTTCGCTCAGCGGCCGCTCGTCGTCGTCGACGATCGCCGCGTCCATGCCGACGGCGAGCGCCTGCGCCGCGGCTTGCCAGGCCTTGAACGGCTCGGCCGACGGATCGGTCTGCGGCACGTCGAAGGCGAGCGTCACGTCGCGCACGGCGGCGCGATCGGGCTCGTCGGCGAGTGCGGCCTGCGAGTCGAAGGTCAGCGTCAGGACCGGCGGCGCGCCCTCCTCGGCCGCCGGATAGACGAGCCGTCCGGCGATGACGCCGGGAACGAAGCCGTGCCGGCGCGCGTGCTGCTGGATGTAGCCGACGCTCCACGCCGCGCCGCGCGCGTGCAGGTGCACGGCGAGCTGGCCGTCGTGCTTGCTCGCGAACGCGTCGAGCTCGCGCGCGCGGCCCATGACGTCGAGCATGTCGGGCGGATCGATGCTGCCGCCGATCGCCTCGGCGAAGGCCTGCATCCGCTGCACGAATTCGGAGTACTCGATCTCGTTGAGCGCGCCGGTGCGGCTGGCGAGCTGGACGCCGCCCTGCAGCTCGCTGTAGCGCTCGCCGGCGGCGAGCGCGCGCCACTGGCCACTCTCGACGTCGAGCCCCTCGACGAGGACGAGCTTGCTGCCGACGTGGCGCTTCGACGGCAGGTGCGCGAGCGCCGCGTCGCCGCCGATCGGCGCGTCGAGCTCGATCGGGACGAAGGCGTCGATCAGCGCGTCGAGCGGCACGGCCAGTCGCTTCGACAGACGCCGTGCCAGCACCGCTGCGGCGCCGTCGCCGCCACCGTCGAGCGCGGCATCGTCGTCGGTCGACGCGCTTTCGGCCAACATCGGCGCGTCCGCGCTCGGCTCTTCGCGGATGCTCGGCGTGGCGCGCTTCGGTCCGGCCCGGCGCGCCTGCCACGCGCCGTGGGCGATGACGCCGGCGAGGACCACGCCGCCGAGCGACGCCAACGCGATCGTGAGGGTGCTCACGACAGCCTCAGGCAGCCTCGGCCAGGCGCATCGCTCCGGGCATGTCGACAGTGACGATGCGCGACACGCCCTGCTCCTGCATCGTCACGCCGATCAGCTGCTCAGCCATTTCCATGGCGATGCGGTTGTGGCTGATGAAGAGGAACTGCGTCGCCTTCGACATCTCGGTGACGAGCCTGGCGTAGCGCTCGGTGTTGGCGTCGTCGAGCGGTGCGTCGACCTCGTCGAGCAGGCAGAACGGCGCCGGGTTGAGCTGGAAGATCGCGAACACGAGCGCGATCGCCGTGAGCGCCTTCTCGCCACCGGAGAGCAGGTGGATCGAGCTGTTCTTCTTGCCCGGCGGCTGCGCCATCACCTGCACGCCGGCGTCGAGGATCTCGTCGCCGGTCATCACGAGGCGCGCCGTGCCGCCGCCGAAAAGCGTCGGGAACATCCGGCCGAAGTGCTCGTTGACCTTGTCGAAGGTCGAGCCGAGCAGGTCGCGGGTCTCGAGGTCGATCTTCTTGATCGCGTCCTCGAGCGTGGCCATCGCCTCGCCGAGATCGGCGCTTTGCGCATCAAGGAAGCCTTTTCGCTCTCGCGCGACGCCGAGCTCCTCGAGCGCGGCGAGGTTGACGGCGCCGAGCGCGTCGATGTCGCGGTTGAGGGCATCGATGCGCGACTGCAGGCCCGAGAGCTTGACGCCGCCTTCCTCGATCGCGCGGCCGATCGCGTCGCGGTCGCTAGCCGCGGCCTCGAGCTGCTCCAGATATTGCGCCCCACCGAGACGCGCCGCCTGCGACTCGAGCTGCAGCGCGATGACCTTGTCGCGCAGCGGCTGGAGCGCCTGCCCGTGGCCCATGCGCGCTTCATCGGCGCGGCGCAGGCCTTGCGAGAGGTCGTCGTAGAGGCTGCGCCTTTCGCCGAGTCGCTGCTCGTGATCGAGCTTGCTCGCGAGCGCGGTCTGCAGCTCCGCCTGCGCGGGCTCGTCGGTGAGCTGCGCGAGCTCGTCGACGAGTGCCGCGTCGCTCGCGCGGTTGGCCTCGAGCTGCTCGCGCGCCGTGATGCGCGCGCGCTCGAGCTCCTGGCGGCGCGACGCGAAGGCGCGTTGCTCGAACTGCACTTCCTGGACGCGCCGCTCGAGCGCGCGCCGCTCGTCGCGCGCCGCTTCGAGCGCCGCCGTCGCGACGAGCAAGGCCTCGTCGAGATCGGCCTGGCGCTCCTGCGCGACCCCGAGCTCGCCGTCAAGCGCCTCGAAGCGGGACTCGCTCGTGCGACGGCGCTCCGTCAGCTCGGCAAGCTCGGCCTCGACGGCGTCACGCTCGACGCCGAGCTGCTCGCGGCGCAATGTCGTCTGCTCGGCGAGCTGCGTCAGGCGCAGGAGCTCGACGTGCTCGCGGTGGCCTTGCGACTGCAGATCGGCCGCCTCGCGCTGGCTTGCCGCGAGGTGCGCTGCAGCGTCGGTCGCGGCCGCCTCCGCGCGCACGAGCCGGCTGCGCGACTCCTCGACGACAAGGGTCTGCGCCTTGGTCTGCCGGTGCAGGTTCTCGATCTCCTGCGCGCGAGCGAGCAGGCCTGCCTGCTCGGAGTCGGGCGCGTAGAAGGCGACCGCGAACTGGCTGACCGCGTGGCCCTCGCGGGTCATGATCACTTCGCCGTGGGTGAGGCTGGAGCGCGCGGCGAGGGCAGCGTCGAAATCGTCGGCGGTGTAGACGCCTTCTAGCCAGTCGCCGAGCAGTGCCGACAGGCCGGCGTCGCCGAGATGGAGCAGATCGGCCAGGCGCGGCAGCGTTTGATGCGATGACGGCGTCGCCGCCGCGGGCGGCGTGAAGAAGGCGAGGCGCGACGGCGGAGCATCGGCGGCGAAGGCGCGGACGGTGTCGAGCCGGCCGATCTCGAGCGCGCCGAGCCGCTCGCGCAGCGCTGCCTCGAGCGCGGCCTCCCAGCCGGCCTCGATGCGGATCCGCGTCCACAGGCCTGCGAGCGACTCGAGGCCGTGGCGCGAGAGCCAGGGCTTGAGCTTGTTCTCGACCTGGACCTTTTCCTGCAGCGCCTGCAGCGCCGCGAGACGCGCGTTCAGCTCGGCATGGCGCCGGCCCTCGTCGTTGACGCGGTCCTGCAGGCTCTTGCGCGCGTCGGCGAGCGCCGGGATGCGCGTCTGCCAATCCTGCACCGTGGCGAGCGCGGCCGCATGGCGCGCGTCGGCCGCGGCGGTGCGCTCGCTCGCCTGCTGCAGCTCGGCGGGCTCGATCGCGACCAGACCCCTGGTCTCGACGACGAGGCGCTCGCGCCGCGCCTCGGCCTGGGTCCAGCGCTCGTCGACGCCGCGTGCTTCCGCGGCGAGGACCTGGATATGCTGCTGCACGGCAGCGACGGCTGCGCGCTGCTCCTGACTTCGCGCCTGTGCACCGCGAAGCTTGACCTCGACGTCGGTCGCGGCATCGGTGGCAGAAGCGAGATCGACCGCGAGCGACTGCGCCGTGCCTTCGGCCGCCTCGATCTCGCCGCCGATGCGCTCGTGCTCGGCGCCGGCCTCGGTTTCGCGCACACGCCACGACGCGCTCTGCGCCTCGAGCTCGACGCGCTGGCGAGCAAGCCGCTCGCGCCCGGAGGCGACGTAGCGGATCCGCTCCTCAAGCCGGCTGACCTCGAGCGCGGCCTGGCCGAGCAGGCCTTGCGCCGCGTGCAGCGCGTCGTTGGCCTCGTAGTGCGTCTGGCGGATCGCCTCGAGCTCGGCCTCGGCGCGGCGCAGGTCGGCGCTCTTCGATTCGAGCGCCGTCGTCGCCGCGATCACGGCCTGGCCGACGCGCTCTTCCTCGCGCGCCGCGTCGCGGTGCTTGAGAAACCAGAGCTGGTGGAGCTTGGTCTGCGCTTCCTGCTGCATCGACCGGTATCGGCCGGCGACTTCGGCCTGGCCCTCGAGCTTCTCGAGATTGCCGGTGAGCTCACGCAGGATGTCCTCGACGCGGGTCAGGTTCTCGCGCGTGTCCTTCAGGCGCGACTCGGTCTCGCGCCGGCGCTCCTTGTATTTCGAGACGCCAGCGGCTTCCTCGAGGAAGAGGCGCAGCTCTTCGGGCTTGCTCTCGATGATCCGCGAGATCGTTCCCTGGCCGATGATCGCGTAGGCGCGCGGGCCGAGGCCGGTGCCGAGGAACACGTCCTGGATGTCGCGGCGGCGCACCGGCTGGCCGTTGATGTGATAGCTGCTCGTGCCGTCGCGCGTCAGCACGCGCTTGACGGCGATCTCGGAGAAGCGGTTCCACGGGCCGCCGGCGCGAGCCTCGGTGTTGTCGAAGGCAAGCTCGACGCTGGCGCGTCCGGCGGGCTTCCTCAGCGTGGTGCCGTTGAAGATCACGTCCTGCATCGACTCGCCGCGCAGCTCACTCGCCCTGCTTTCGCCGAGCACCCAGCGCACCGCGTCGATGATGTTCGACTTGCCGCAGCCGTTCGGGCCGACGACGCCGACGAGCTGGCCCGGGAGCTGGAAATGGGTCGGTTCGACGAACGACTTGAAGCCCGAGAGCCGGATCGAGTGAAGACGCATGAGAGGCGGCGGAGAACTACCTAAGCTATTGATTCAATTGGCAAAAATCGGGCCGGAAGGCGCGCTTGATGCGGCCGGATGATAGCATCGTGACCCACCCATCCCGAGCACTCGCCGCACCGTCCCGCCATGGCCACGAAGCCCCGTCCCAACACCCTCGGCTCGACCCGCGCCGCGCCATCGATTGCGCCGAGCGCGCCGCAGCAGCAGCTCGATGTCTTCGACAACCCGAGCCCCGGTCGCGACTACGTGATCCGCTTCGAGATCCCGGAATTCACCTGCAACTGCCCGCTCACCGGCCAGCCCGACTACGCGCGCTTCACCATCGACGTCGTCGCCGACAAGCTCTGCGTCGAGCTGAAGAGCCTGAAGCTCTACTTCTGGAGCTACCGCAACGTCGGCGCGTTCCACGAACAGGTGACCAACGCGATCCTCGACGACATCGTCAAGGCGACGAAGCCGAGATTCGCGCGCATCACGGCGCACTGGAACGTCCGCGGCGGCATCTACACGAGCGTCGTCGCCGAGCATCGCAAGAAGGGCTGGACCGCGGCTCCCGCCGTCGTCCTGCCCGCGCCCGCCGCGTCGTCGTGACCGCGATGCGCCCCGTTGGTTTCTGGGCAAAAGTGCCGCGCCGCGTCCCGGCGGGCCTTGCCTGGAGCCGCTTTCGCCACGACCCGCTCCCTACAATGCAAGCGTTTTGCCCGGACGCCCCATGACCCACCCGCTGCAAAGCACCATCGAACTCGCCTGGGACGCCCGCGCCTCGCTGGAGCCCGGCAACAGCCCCGAGATCCGCGCCGCCGTCGATGCCGTCATCGCCGCGCTCGACGCCGGCGAGATCCGCGTCGCCGAGCGCAAGGGAGTTGGCGAGTGGATCGTGAACCAGTGGGTGAAGAAAGCGGTGCTGCTCAGCTTCCGGCTGACCGAAAACCGCTTCATGCAGTCCGGCGAGCTCTCGTACTTCGACAAGGTCGAGCCCAAGTTCGGCAGCGCGGGCGAAGCAGCCCTGCGCGCCAGCGGCGTGCGCGTCGTGCCGCCCGCCGTCGCGCGGCGCGGCTCGTATCTCGCGAAGAACGTCGTGATGATGCCGAGCTACGTCAACATCGGCGCCTACGTCGACGAAGGCTCGATGATCGACACCTGGGCCACCGTCGGCTCGTGCGCGCAGATCGGCAAGAACGTGCACCTATCGGGCGGCGTCGGAATCGGCGGCGTGCTCGAGCCGATGCAGGCCAACCCGACGATCATCGAGGACAACTGCTTCATCGGCGCCCGCTCGGAAGTCGTCGAGGGCGTGATCGTCGAGGAGAACTCGGTGCTCGCGATGGGCACGTTCATCTCGCAAAGCACCAAGATCTTCGACCGCGCGACCGGCCAGATCACCTACGGACGCGTGCCCTCCGGCTCCGTCGTCGTGAGCGGCAGCCTGCCGTCGGCCGACGGCAGCCACAGCCTCTACTGCGCGGTCATCGTCAAGCGCGTCGACGCGCAGACGCGGGCGAAGACGAGCATCAACGAACTTCTACGAAGCTGAAGGAATTGCAATGAGCGCCGGCAACATGGAACGCGTCCTCCGACTGATGTCGGAAAAGGGCGCGTCCGACGTGTACCTGTCGGCCAGCTCGCCGATCCTGATCAAGATCAACGGCCAGCTGCTGCAGCTTTCCGACCAGCCGCTGACACACGCGCAGCCGCGCCAGTTGCTCGCCGAGCTGCTCACGCCGAGCCAGCTCGAGGAACTCGAGGACACGGGCGAGCTCAACGTCGGTGTCGGCCTCGCCGGCGTCGGCAGCTTTCGTCTGTCGGGCTTCAAGCAGCGCGGCACGATCGCAGCGGTCTTTCGCTGCATCCCGTTCGAGATCCCGACGCTCGAGAGCCTCAACGTGCCGTCGATCCTCAGCACCTTGGTGCTCGAGAAGCGCGGCCTGATCCTGATGGTGGGCGCGACCGGCGCAGGCAAGAGCACGACGCTCGCCTCGATGCTCGAGCAGCGCAACCAGCAGATGGCCGGCCACATCCTCACCATCGAGGATCCGATCGAGTTCCTGTTCAACAACAAGAAGTCGGTCGTCAACCAGCGCGAGGTCGGCCGCGACACGCAGACCCTGCAGATCGGCCTGAAGACGGCCCTGCGGCAGGCGCCCGACCTGATCATGATCGGCGAGATCCGCGACCGCGAGACGATGACCGCGGCGATCTCGTACTCGCTCTCCGGCCACCTCGTCCTCTCGACGCTGCACGCCAACAACAGCTACCACGCACTCGGCCGGATCCTGTCGTTCTACGCGCCGGAAGCGCGCCCCGCCCTGCTCGCCGACTTGGCCGCCGGCCTGCGCGCGGTCGTCTCGCAGCGGCTCGTGCGCAGCGTCGCCGGCGGCCGCATGCCTGCCGTCGAGGTGATGCTCAACACCAAGCTGATCTCCGAGCTGATCGAGCGCGGCGATTTCAGCGGCGTCAAGGAAGCGATGGAAAAATCGCTGGCCGAAGGCTCGCAGACCTTCGAGCAGGACCTGGCGCGGATGATCAACACCAACATCATCACCCGCGACGAAGGCCTGGCCTACGCCGACTCGCCGACCAACCTGATGTGGCGCCTGTCGAACGACATGTCGCCGGTGTCGCGCATCGTGCAGAAGAAGGAAGACGAAAGCGACCAGCCGAGCTTCACCGAGATCACGATCGACGTGCGTCCGGAAGAAGCCGTCGGCGTCTCGCCGAACCTGCGCCGGTTCTGAGCCGGCCCCGACCCGCGCGGCGCCGATGTCGGCGACCCTTCGCCTCGCCGAGCAGCTGATCGCGCGCCGCTCGGTCACGCCCGACGACGCCGACTGCCAGAAGCTGATCGCCGAACGGCTCGCGCCCCTCGGCTTCGCTTGCACCTCGCTGCCGTTCGGCCCGGAATCGGCGCGCGTCTCGAACCTCTGGGCCGACCGGCCGGGATCGAGCGCCTCCTCGAAGCGCCTCGTCTTCGCCGGCCACACCGACGTCGTGCCGACCGGTCCGCTCGCGGCCTGGACCAGCGATCCGTTCGTGCCGACGCATCGCCACGGCCTGCTCTTCGGCCGCGGCGCCGCCGACATGAAGAGCTCGATCGCGGCGATGGTCGTCGCGACCGAGGAGTTCGTCGCCGCGCATCCAGATGCGGCGGGCGCGATCGCGTTCCTGATCACGAGCGACGAGGAAGGCCCGTCGCTCGACGGCACCAAGCGCGTGTGCGACTGGCTCGCCGAGCGCGGCACGGCCCTCGACTACTGCATCGTCGGCGAGCCGACCTCGGTGACGCGCGTCGGCGACATGATCAAGAACGGCCGCCGCGGCACGCTCTCCGGGAGGCTCAGAATCAAGGGCGTGCAAGGTCACATCGCCTATCCGCATCTCGCGAAGAACCCGATCCATTTCGCGGCGCCCGTGCTCGCGGAGCTCGTCGACGTCGTCTGGGACGCGGGCAACGCGCACTTCCAGCCGACGTCGTGGCAGATGTCGAACATCCACGCCGGGACGGGCGCGGGCAACGTCATTCCGGGCGAGATCGTCATCGACTTCAACTTCCGCTTCAGCACCGAGTCGACGCCGGAGTCGCTGCGATCGCGCCTCGAGGCGATCGTGTTGCGCCACGGCGTCGACCACGAAATCGCGTGGACGCTCGGCGGCGAACCGTTCCTGACGACGCCCGGCACCTTGAGCTCGGCGCTCGCCGACGTGATCCGCGAGCGCACCGGCATCGCAACCGAGCTCTCGACCACCGGCGGCACGTCCGACGGCCGCTTCATCTCGCGCATCTGCCGCGAGGTCGTCGAACTCGGGCCGGTCAACGCCAGCATCCACAAGATCGACGAGTGCGTCGACGTCGCCAGCCTCGACGTGCTGAAGGACATCTACCGCGGCGCCCTCGAGCGATTGATCGCATGACACTCGTCGACCTCGTCGTCGCCCAGGCCGCGCTGCTCAAGAGCGCCCACGTCTCGTTCGGGCACGGCACCGGCAACGCCTTCGACGAGGCCGCGTGGCTCGTCACGTGGTCGCTCGGCCTGCCGCTCGATGCGCTGGAGACCAAGGGCAAGCGTCCGGTCACGGACGAGGAACAGGCAAAGGCCGAGGCGTTGATCGCGCGGCGCATCGCGACGCGCCAGCCTGCGGCCTACCTGACCGGCGAGGCGTGGCTGCAGGACATCCCGTTCACGATCGACGCGCGCGCGATCGTGCCGCGCTCGTACATCGCCGAGCTGATCGTCGATCCGGAGGAGACCGGCACGCTCGACGCGTGGCTCTCCGACCGCACCCATCGCGTTCTCGACCTGTGCACCGGCAACGGCAGCCTCGCGATCCTCGCGGCGATGGCGTACAGCGAGGTGGTCGTCGATGCGTCCGACGTTTCGCCGGGCGCGCTCGAGATCGCGCGCATCAACGTCGCGCGGCACAAGCTCGACGGCCGGGTCAGCGTCGTCGAGTCCGACCTGTTCGCCAACCTCAATGGGCGCTACGACCTGATCGTCTGCAACCCTCCGTACGTCAACGACGCCAGCATGGCCTCACTCCCGGCCGAGTACCGCGCCGAGCCGTCGCTGGCGCTGGCAGGCGGCGCCGACGGGATGGACCTGATCCGCCGCATCGTCGCCGACGCGCCTGCGCACATGAGCGACGACGCGGTTCTCGTCATCGAGGTCGGCCACGAGCGGGCGCATTTCGAGCAGGCGTTCTCGCGCCTCGAATGCGCCTGGCTCGAGACCAGCGGCGGCGACGATCAGGTCGTGCTGATCGAGCGCTCCGCCCTGCCCGGCTGATCCTGTTTCGCCCTCGCCGGGCGATGCGTCGGGCGCCGATGCGCCGGGCAGGCGAAAATCGCGCATGCTCGTTCTCACCCAACTATCGCTGCGCCGCGGCGTCAAGCTCGTCCTCGACAAAGCCAGCCTGACCATCCAACCGGGCGAAAAGGTCGGCCTCGTCGGCCGCAACGGCGCCGGCAAGTCGTCGCTGTTCTCGCTGTTCGCCGGCCGTCTGCAGGCCGACGCCGGCGATGTCTCGATCCCGGGCCGCTGGCGCGTTGCCGAGGTCGCGCAGGAGATGCCGGAGACCGACGAGGGCGCGACCGACTTCGTCCTCGCCGGCGACACCGCTCTCGCCGAGGCCGAAGCCGAGCTCGCTGCCGCGGAGGCGAGCGACGACGGCGAGGCGATGGCGCACGCGCACGTTTCGATCAGCGAAGCCGGCGGCTTCGACGCGCGACCGCGCGCGCAGGCGATGCTGCTCGGCCTCGGCTTCAAGAGCGCCGAGCTCGACCAGCCGGTCGACAGCTTCTCGGGCGGCTGGCGCATGCGCCTGCAGCTCGCCCGTGCGCTGATGTGCCCGGCCGACCTGATGCTGCTCGACGAGCCGACGAACCACCTGGACCTCGACGCCCTCGTCTGGCTCGAAGCCTGGCTGCAGCGCTACAGCGGCACGATGGTCGTCATCAGCCACGACCGCGAGTTCCTCGACGCCGTCACCAAGGTCACCGTGCATCTCGACGAGACCAAGCTCGCCCGCTACACCGGCAACTACACGGCGTTCGAGGAGATGCGCTCGATCCGAATGATGCAGGCGCAGCAGAGCTTCGAGAAGCAGAAGGAACGCATGGCGCACCTGCAGAAGTTCATCGACCGCTTCAAGGCCAAGGCGAGCAAGGCCAAGCAGGCGCAGAGCCGCGTCAAGGCGCTGGCGCGGATGGAAAAGCTCGCGCCGGTGCTCACCAGCGCCGACTTCCAGTTCGAGTTCAAGGAGCCGCAGAGCCTGCCCAATCCGATGCTCGCGTTCGCTGACGTCGCCTGCGGCTATCCGGCCGAAGGCGGCGCCGGCGCGAAGCGCATCGTCGACCACATCGACCGCTCGGTGCTCGCCGGCCAGCGCATCGGCATCCTCGGCGCCAATGGCCAGGGCAAGTCCACGTTCGTCAAGACGATCGCCGGCGACCTGGCGCCGCTCTCGGGCGAGATCGTCGCCGGCAAGGGCCTCACGATCGGCTACTTCGCGCAGCAGGAGCTCGACGTGCTTTCGCCGGGCGACGGCCCGCTGATGCACATGGTGCGGCTGGCGCGCGACGTCGGCCCCGCCGGCCGCGAGCAGGAGCTGCGCGACTTCCTCGGCTCGTTCCGCTTCACCGGCCCGATGGTGCAGCAGGCCGTCGGCACGCTCTCGGGCGGCGAGAAGGCGCGGCTCGTGCTGGCCATGCTGGTCTGGCAGCGCCCCAACCTGCTGCTCCTCGACGAGCCGACCAACCACCTCGACCTGACGACGCGCGAAGCGCTCAGCATGGCGCTGAACGAGTTCGAAGGCACGGTGATGATCGTGAGCCACGACCGCGCCCTGCTGCGCGAGACCTGCGACGAGTTCTGGCTCGTGACGGGCGGCATGCTCAGGCCGTTCGACGGCGATCTCGACGATTACCAGAAGTGGCTGCTCGACGTGTCCCGCGCTGCCGCGCGCGGCCTGCCTGCGCCGCCCGTGCCGTCGTCGCGCGATGCTGTCGCGCCTGCCCCGGCACCCGTCGCTGCGACGGCCGTGAAGTCGACACCGATGGCGAAGCCGGCGACGGCGCCCGCGGCCAAAGGCGACGATCGCAAGGCGCACAAGCAGGCGCGCGCCAAGCAGGCCGACGCGACGCGGCCGCAGCGTGCCGAGCTCCAGCGCATCGAGACCCGGCTGGCGCGACTGGCCGTCGAGAAGACCGAGACCGAGGCGAAGCTCGCGGCGCCCGGCACCGGCATCGGCGATTTCGCCGAGCTCGGCCGCCAGCTCGCCCACGTCAACGCGGAAACCAACGTCCTCGAAGAGCGCTGGCTCGCGCTCCAGGGCGAGCTGGCCTGACACGACACGGACGTTCAAACCCACTCGGCCTGATGGATTAGATTGCACGCAATTCAATTGCTCGCTATCATTCATGCGTGATCGCCGCCGCCGACTTCCTCGCCCTCGATGCGCAGCTCTGCTTCGCGCTTTACGCGACATCGCTCTCGCTCACCAAGCGCTACAAGCCGCTGCTGGCGCCGCTCGGGCTCACTTATCCGCAATACCTCGTGATGCTGGTCTTGTGGGAAGGCGACGGCATCACCGTCTCGCAGCTCGGCGATCGCCTCGAGCTCGACTCGGGCACCCTCACGCCGCTGCTGAAACGGCTCGAAGCGGCCGGCCTCGTCCAGCGGCTGCGCGACACCGCCGACGAGCGCCGCGTCCTCCTGCAGCTGAGCGCCAAGGGGCGCGCCCTGCGCAGGCGCGCTGCCGGCGTGCCGCTGGCGATCGGCACGGCCGTCGGCTGCAGCGCGAGCGAAGCGCAGCGGCTGGCGGCGCAACTGCATCGGCTGCGCCGGCAAATCCGCACCTCATTCACCACCGCGGCGTAGGCCGCCTCATCGACGAAAGAAGACCATGCAGAAACTGGAGAAAGTCCTTTACACCGCCCACGCCACCTCGACCGGCGGGCGCGAAGGCACCTCGAAGACCGACGACGGCATCCTCGACGTCAAGCTGACGACGCCCAAGGGCCTCGGCGGCAACGGCGCGACCGGCACGAATCCGGAACAGCTCTTCGCTGCCGGCTATTCGGCGTGCTTCATCGGCGCGATGAAGGTCGTTGCGGGGCAGCAGAAGATCGTCCTGCCCGCCGACACCTCGATCGCCGCCGATGTCGGCATCGGCCAGATCCCGAACGGCTTCAGCATCCAGGTCGCGCTGCACGTGACGATTCCGGGCATGGACAAGGCGGCGGCGATGAAGATCGTCGAGGCCGCGCACCAGGTGTGCCCGTACTCGAACGCGACCCGCGGCAACATCGAGGTCGCCCTCAACGTGGTCTAGCCTGGCGAGCGGCGCGCGAGCAGGTCGAGCATCAGCGCGACCCGCGCCTTGACCGGCGTGAGCGCGCCGGCCGACGGCATCGCGCTGGGCTCGGCGTCGACGATCGCGCCGTCGAGGCACCGGCTGCTGCGCACGACGGCGACGCCACGCGACGCCGCGTCGACCAGCGGCGCTTCCAGCAAGTGATGAAGGGTGCCGTTGCCGGTCGCGGCGACGACGATGCCGGCGACGCCGGCCGCGGCGAGCAAGCGGACGACGCGGCCATCGACGCCCGCCGCGCTGACGACGATCTCGACCCACGGCCAGGTCTCGGGATCGGCCGGCAGCGCATCGACGCCGATCACGGTGCCGGCAGGCGGCGATTCACGCACGACGGCGATGCGCCCCAGCGCGATGCGCGCGATCGGCCCGGCCTCGCCCGAGGTGAAGGCATCGACGCGTCGCGGATGCACCTTGCGCACGTCCTGTGCGGCGTGGACCTCGCCCGCGATCACGACGACGACACCGGAGATCGTCGCATCGGCGGCGACGGTGATCGCGTCTTCCAGATTGCCCGGGCCATCGGCGTGGCGCGCCGACGCGGGCCGCATCGCGCCCGTCAACACCACCGGCTTGCCCGCCGCGACGACACGGCTCAGGAAATACGCGGTCTCCTCGAGCGTGTCAGTGCCGTGCGTGACGACCACGCCGGCGACGTCGGGCCGCGCGAGGTGACGCGCCACCGCGAGCGCCAGCGCGCGCCACGTGGCGAAGTCCATGTCCTTGCTGTCGACCCGCGCAACCGTCTCGGTCTCGACCTCGACGCCAGCAGGCAGACGCAGCCCCGAGACGAGCGCATCGACGCCGACCTGCGCCGACCGATAGGCGGCATCGTCGTCGGCCGTCGCGGCCAGGCCGGCGATCGTTCCGCCCGTGCCGAGGACGACAACTCTCGGTTTCCTTTGCATATTCCCGATAACTGGATGAAAATACAGCGCTGGATAAAAGTTCAGCGGCCGGATCGAACTCTCTTGCCCGGCCGGCTCATGCGGAGGTCCCCATGCAGGAATCGCCCAAACTCACCGACCGTCAGCAGCAGATCCTCGATCTCGTGCAAAGTGCCATCGAGCGCACCGGCGCGCCGCCGACCCGGGCGGAAATCGCGAACGAGCTCGGCTTCAAGTCTGCCAACGCCGCCGAAGAGCACTTGCAGGCGCTCGCGCGCAAGGGCGTCATCGAGCTGATCGGCGGAACGTCGCGCGGCATCCGTCTTCAGTCTGACACATTGCGTGCCCTGAACCAGGCGCGCGGCAAGCAGTACAGCCTGCCGCTGCCGAGCCTGGCGCAACTCTCGCTGCCGCTGATCGGCCGGGTCGCGGCGGGCAGCCCGATCCTCGCGCAGGAGCA
>Ga0123338_10000730_pt1 | contig 32967 bp, 19 predicted proteins | sample grotaG_FD_89793 | JGI IMG/M metagenome (GOLD analysis project Ga0123338, IMG submission 89793) | Glacier valley bacterial and archeal communities from Borup Fiord, Nunavut, Canada, to study Microbial Dark Matter (Phase II) -... | ecosystem: Environmental > Aquatic > Freshwater > Ice > Glacier ...
AATCCATGTGCTTGCGACAGTGAAGATTCCGCCTACCCGCAGCGCGGGAGACCATAAAGGGGAAGTGGTGCCGCAGATCTGGACCTACGAGCATTCGCTTGCCGGGGGCCAGCCGGCTCGCGCGTTTGTGTGGATGCAGGGGCACACTTACTCCAATCTGACGAATTACCAGATTGAGCGGACCCTGCTGCGCGGCATTGCGTGGGCCGCGAAGAAGCCCACTGAAGAACTGATCGATTATGTAGCGCCGCCGCGTCCGATACGGGCGGGCGCGCCGCCCACGGCCAGGACGCCGTAACTAAATTTCCAAGCCCAAAGCCGCGCGGATTTTAGTGACGTCGTAGAACGGATCGCCAGCCCGCCGCTTTCTTTCTTCGTTGTTTTCAATGTCCCGCAGGACTTCGATCACCAGCCTGCGACCTTTGACGGAGCGCACCGATTGCCGCGGCGTTTTACCGTTCAAGGCCGGAAGTTTCCGGTCTGGCCATTCCCCGTAGTGACGCTCCAGATACTGAGTCATCATGGCGTCGCGTTCTTCTTTCGGAATGGTGTCAAGGGCCGGGTCACGTTCCGGGAGTTCAGCAGCTAGCCGCCGGAGTTCTTCCTGCGTGATGAACTCATCGTTCAGGTGCTTCAGAGAATCGCCTGCAAGACTGGCCAGGAGAAGCTTGCCGCGTTCCATGCGCTGCCTGGAGTTGCATTCCAGCACGAGTTTCGTGCCGTGGATACGAATATTGCCCAGTACGGTCTGCTCGTCATTCAGCCAGACGAAGAAATCGCCCGTTTCGTCGCTGGAATCTTCCTGGAGGGCGGGACACTTCCGCAGTGCTTCACTCACTGCGGTTTTCCCGATGATCCGGTAGACTGCTTTGGACATGAGAAGTTCCTCGCGGTCCGTATTGGACAGGCGAACCGATTGGATCCACTTCGTGGAAATTTCAAGAGACTGGCGGCGAATGCGGGGCCAGTTCCGCTTCAAGTACTCGCGCCACTCCAGGGACGCCGCGGCGCGGTCTTCTTCCATCCAATCGCGTAGTGGCGCAATGCTGTGACGCGGAACCGTTAAGCCGGCACCGGCAAACTCAGTGCCGCGTTCCCCTGGTACCACTCGCGCCAGCAAACCATCCCAACGCACCAGCCGCGTAGAAAGATTTACGTCGTGAACGAAGAATGTTTCACCGAGTATCAGGTCTTTTATCTTGATTCCGACACCCTCCGTCAAATCTTGAACCTCATAAAGGCCCATGAAACTTTGAGCCCAGGCTTGCACCATTTCCCGCTCCCGTTCCGTCAGGCGGGCGCCATTGCGTACCAAAAAATGCTGCATGATCGGATGGCCTAAAGAGGGTGCCACCCAATCGTGCAAAATCCAATCGGTAACGGCGACGTCCGTAGCCTCTTGATCGGGAGCACCATCGTTGAACATTTCTTTGACGGCGAGCTCGAAATCGTGGCGTGGGAGCGCTTGGCCGAGAAATTCGCCGATGCGCTTCCGCAGGCTATCAAATTCAGTTGGTGAGCCGGCGTTAGAGGAACTTCTGCGTGGCGAGGATGCGGGCGGAGCGGTGTCCGAATCGAGATGACATTTCTTATATTTTTTGCCGCTGCCGCACCAGCATGGCTCATTGCGGGCGGGCAGAGCTTGTCGCTTTACCAGTTCGAGCACAGGCGGAAGTTTATCATCGTTGTCGAACTCGCCCTCGAACTCTTTCTCTTCCTCTTCATCGTCTGCGCTCCACACCACCTCTCCGGCGCAGACGTCGTAGACCGAAATGGACGACGGTTGAACAGTGTGCGTCGGAAATCCACAACGTGTGAATTCATTCAGCAGGTCTTCGCATTCGTGCCGGACATTTTTGGACAGGAGAGCCGCCTGCCGCAAGAGAAGCGCGCGGCCCAGGTTCACGCCGTTTTGCCCCTTGGCACTGGCCATCGTAGCGGTTAGCGCGAGAAAGAACGAGTCCCGGTCCTTCTTTGGCATCGCTTCCAGGTTTTCACCAAGGAACGCAAGCAGATTGCCGTCAGGATCGAATTCCGGATGACGGCCGATCTGTTCGGCAATGGAGAGGCGCTCAGCCGGCCCCAAGCCGGAGGCGATAGACCGGATTACTCTTACCGATTCCTCCGGATAGCGCTCAAACATGCGGCCGAGCGCCCAAAACGAAGCGCCCGACGCGTCCTCATGCTCGAGACCGACGAATTCTAAAAGATGAGGGATATTTGCGGGCGAGCCGGTTTCGCCTAGCAGCGCGAGTGCATTCTCCAAGGCGGAATCGTCTTTCTCTCCCAGAAGGTCTTGTGCCCAGCCGCGCAGGATGCCGACAAGCAGCGGCGCTAGGGACGGGCCTTCGCGAAGGATGGTGTCAACGGCTTCGCGATCCAGATCGCCGTCCTCCCTCATCTGTTGGAGCAGGCGAAAGGGATGCAACAGTTTGGCAATTTCTTCCGGCTCACCCGCGCGTTCCTCCCGCATCGCACGCACGACCAAGCGGTTTTGGGCGCCGCCCGGAAGCTTCTTGAATTTTTCGAGTGCTTCTCCCTGCAGACTCGCTTTTTCGTAATCCGCGTCTTGCAATAAACTGTCGTCGGTGACGCGGTGGCTGATTCCCAGTTCACCCAGAGCGGTGGCTAGCCCAAGCGATTCCGGTTCCTCAAAAAAAGTTTTCGCCAGTGCCAGATAGGGAGAGCTGACATAAGGCTGCGTTCTGGCTGCCTGCCAGAATATCTCTTTCGCACCCGCGATATCGCCCGTTTCCCTCCGTAGACGTCCGAGCCCAAGCAGAGCGATGTAGTCGTCCGGATCGAGCTGGAGCATCTGCTGGTAGGCTTGGTCGGCGGTCAACCGGCCAGCTTCCAAATCGCGTGCCAAGCGGGTGCGCGAGCTGTAGACAGATTGGGGCAGAAAGAGCATCTATCTCAATTGTATTTCGGCGAAACCCTTGTGCAATCAAGCGTCAAGCTCTAGCGCAGGCATGGCTTTCCTGCGCTAGAATGAAGAGTTTGCCTAACAATATCATCATCTTGGGAGCACAATGGGGGGACGAGGGGAAAGGGAAAATCGTCGACCTGCTCAGCAGGGAATTCGACGTGGTGGCACGCTATCAGGGCGGCCATAACGCCGGCCACACCATTCGTATCGGCGACCGTAAATTTGTCCTGAAGCTGATCCCTTCCGGTATTCTCCATCCGGGCAAGCGCGCTGTGATCGGCAATGGACTGGTGATCGATCCCGCCGCATTGTTGATGGAAACAGCTCAGATGGAAGCGGCCGGCGTGGATGTGCTGGGCCAGCTCCGCATCAGCAACCGCGCACACATCCTGTTTCCCTGGCATCGGACCATGGAGAAGCGCATTTCGATCGGCACCACGTCGCGCGGGATTGGTCCTTGTTATGAAGATAAAGCGGGCCGCCGCGGTATCCGCGTTTGCGAACTGCTGGAGCGCGATACGTTCCACGCTGCTTTCGACGTGCTGACGCACGAAAAACGCGTAATCGAGCAAGCGTTCGGTATTCATGACAATTCCGACTATGCGGCAATTCGAGCTCAGTACGATGAGTACGCCGAACGGATCCGACCGATGGTTTGCGATACTTCCGCCCTGCTGAACAGCGCCATCGCGCGCGGCGAGCGTGTTCTTTTTGAGGGCGCGCAGGGTACGATGTTGGATCTGGATCACGGGACGTACCCGTTCGTTACTTCCTCCAGTGCAACGGCGGGCGGAGCGATGACCGGAACCGGTGTAGCGCCCACGCGAATTGGCGGAATTGTGGGGATTTCGAAGGCCTACATCACACGGGTAGGGGGCGGACCTTTCCCGACGGAAAGCCTGGACTCAAAAGGGGACCATATCCGGGAGCGCGGCGCCGAATTCGGCAGCGTGACCGGGCGCCCACGCCGCTGCGGCTGGTTTGACGTCCCGCTGATGAAATACACCGCGATGGTGAATGGCTTCGATACGCTGGTGATGACCAAGCTGGATGTGCTGGACGAACTTGTCGAAATCCCGGTCTGCGTGGGTTACAAAGGAGTGACCGACATGCCCGCGACGGCCGCTGGTTTATACCAGGTGGAACCGATTTACGAGACGCTTCCAGGCTGGCAATCCAAGACCGCCGGGACTTCCGATTACGACCGGCTTCCGGCACGCGCCAAGGAATACGTCGCTTTCCTGGAACAGGCAACAGGGATCGAGGTGGGCTGCATTTCAACGGGACCTGAGCGGACAGAGACAATTATCCGGCAGGGTAGCCGCTTCGCAGCCCTCACCCAAAAAGTTGGCTAGGATACAATCCGGCGAAATGCGTTAGTAGGGGTCTACGTCGCAACCCGCGTAGGGAATCCAGCGGCCCCACTGATCGTAATAGCCGGCAGGAACGCACGGATCGACTTCAGCGTAGTAAGTGGACCCGTAGGCGTAGGGATAAGCGTAGCCATAGCTATAGCGCCCTCCATAATATCCGCGCGAATAACCATAGCCACCGCGGTTATACCCGCCGTTATAGAAGTAGTTGCCTCGTCCCCCTGAATAGCGGCGCTCACGGCCGCCGGAGTATGCCTGCCCGCCGTAGTACGAGCGCCCGCCGTTCGAGTAGGACTGATTGCCCGAATAGCCCCGGCCCGAATACGACTGGTTTCCAGAATAGCCGCGCGAGCCGTTCGAATACGCCTGATTGCCGGAATAAGAGCGGCCTGCGCCTGAATAGGACTGGTTACCGGAATAAGAGCGACCGCCGCCTGAAAAAGACTGTCCGCCCGAATTGGATCGCCCGCCGCTCGAATGGGTCTGACCGCCGGAATACGCCTGGCCGCCAGACTCGCCAGAGTGACCGCCGAAACGCTGCGCGGAAGCACCGCTGCAAATGAGAAGTACTGCTAAGGTTCCTACGGCCGCACACGCTATTTGTTTAGGCATTTCCTGCTCCTGACCTTTTGGACGCGGAGAGGCAAGATCATGTTGTCAACGAGACTAGAATCTGAATGAAAAATAATGGTTTGTGCTGTGCTGTTGTCTGTTTGGCGAGATCAAAAAAATGGGCGTAAAGCGTCTTAATAGTTACGCTTTACGCCCCTGTTGACTACAGTCCGAGCGAGTTACCTAAATGCAGCGGTAACGGTCTGATTAGCACTGAGAACCACTGTGCACGTGGTTGCGGTGCCTGAGCAAGTGCCGCCCCAACCGGTAAAGGTGGCTCCCGGATCTGGTACAGCGGTCAACTGTATGCTGGTGTTCGCCGGGAAGGTGACCGCGCAGCCCGAGCCGGTTCCACAAGAGACCCCTGAGGGATTGCTGGTGACTGTTCCTTTACCGGTACGGGAGATGGTGAGTTTGAAGCCGGAGGTTGTGCCGCCTCCACCACCGCCACCGCCGCCACCTGTGGACGTGGACAGTTTCTGCGTAACAGCCATGGTTGCTTGTCCACCGTCCGAGCTCCATACTGTGGCCAGTGCGGGTGCCGTGAGCAGAGCGGTGGTTGCACCTTTGAATTGGCCCAGTTCGTACTGCATTGTGCCGATCGCCCCCAGCAGCGGATCGGTGCCGAAGGTGAAGGTGGCGTTGATGTTGGTGGTGGTAGCCGCCACTTTGAAGATGTGAGTATCGGTGAAATAATCCGCCTGCACAATGGTGATTGTGGGAATGGGCAGGATGGAGACATTCGCGGTGGCGCTTGAGCTTCCCAGGATCGCTTTGATGGAAACTCCCTTCGTACCTGTGACCACCGTAGTGGGAAGGCTGAAGGCAGCGCTATATGCGCCTTGAGGGATGGTGACGCTTGAGGACGAGACCGTTCTGGTATCGCCGCTTGTAATAGTAATCACTACCCCGCCGGCGTTGCGCGGGAAGTTCGTGACAGTAACGGTTCCGGTTACCGGCTGGCCACCAATTTGAGTGGAAGGAAGAATGAGGGTCCCTACGGCAACGACCGGCGCCGGGCTTAACGTCGCCAGGCCGGATACGGTGACGCCGTTATAGGTGGCTGTGACCGCAACCGGAGTTGCCGCCATTACAGAGGAGGTGGTCACGGTGAATGAAACGTAGGTGTAACCCGGTTGCACCGGCACGGTAGCCGGAACGACGACCAGCGGACTTGCCGAGGAGAGAATTACCAGAGCTCCTCCCGCTTGTGCGGGAATGGAGAGGTTCACCGTACCGGTCGTCGTAAATCCGCCTTCCACCGGGTTCACGGTGATGGACGAGAGATTCACCACAGGGGTGATGATAAGGCTTGCCTGGCGGCTGGAAACGCCCGAGGTTGCGTACAGTTTCACGGGAGTGATGGTCTGAAGAGCGGATCCTCCCGCCGTGAGAGAGAAGGTGGAACCGGTCTGGCCCGCGGGAATGAATACAGTAGCCGGGGGAGCCAATAGGGCTGCGTTGCTTGTAATCAGATTGAGAGTTATGCCTCCGATGGGGGCAGGACCGCCCAGAGTAACGGTGGCGAGAACAACCGCTCCCGGTGCCACGTTCGTCTGGGAAAGCAAGACCGATGCCACGGCTGAGGCGGCAACAGGACCGGGGGCGAAGACCACCGCGATTGCGTCCGAGGGGACTACCAAGCCCTGTGCGGGAGTGTTGTAGGCGTATCCGACGACATTGCCGAGTGCATCGACGCCGGTTGCAACCGCATGCAGGTATCCCGGGGGCAGAAATTGATTCAGATCGACAACACTGTCCGGCGTGCCTGACCAGACAAGGGCGTGACGGACCGAGCCTGGAGCCCCCATGGGGCCGACCCATCCATCGCCCACTTGCTGGGTGGCTGTGAGGGCCGTAATGCGGCTATCGTTGTAGCCAATCGGATGCAGGTCTACAAATGTGCCCGGGGTTCCCGACCACAGTGCCGCGTGCTGTGAAGTTGGGGGAAGAGTATTGGTCACCCATCCTCCCTGCTGCGTACCGTTGGTGGCCAAAGCTTGCGAGCCTACATAGCCGACGGGATGTAAATCGACCGCACTAGCAGCGGTTCCGGTCCAAAGAATGGCATGGCCGGATTGATAGGCGAACGTGTCCCCATAAGGATAAGGAACAGTGCTGGCGTAACCAACCTGCTGCCCGCCGCGCACGCCCAGGGCTTTCGAGTACTGGAAGGGAAGCTGTATGGGGTGAATATTGATGGCGCTGATGCCGCTCCATAGATAGGCGTATTGAAACGTGGTGGTATAAACAGGTCTCTCACCGAAGCCTACCTGCTGGCCGCCGTAAGAACCCAGGCAATAAGACCAGGTTTGGCCTGTGGCGCCGTGGATATCGACATAGGATGCCGCTGAGCCGCTCCACTTCATGGCGTGAGGAGCCCCGGAAATAGTGGCGTAGCCGCACTGCTCCACATCGTCGGTCGAGATCGCCATCGAAGTGGCGTAGAGACCTGCGCCAGGGTGGAGATCCACGGAGTTTGTGGCGTCTCCGAGTTCAAGGATGGCGTGATTATTGCCGTCTATGCCAACCTGCTTCCCGGAAGCAGCCGAGTTCAATTTGCCCGTAAGGGATGTGGGAGGGGTTACATTATTTGAATTGTATAGCTGAGCGCTTAAGGGCAGCGCCAGTAAAAGGAGTCCGACAGCCCGTTGCAGCCGGCGTGTCACGTACGTGACAGGATAAATGTCCATGCATGCTGAGACATGGCTGAACGGCGGGCGGAACAGATATTTTCGCGCTAGGGCCAGCTCAGTTTTTTCCCGCAAGCGAGACTCCTGAGAACAACAGCCACAGGCTCATTGCTCAATCGGCGTTAAGGTGACTTGCGGCTTACCATTTTCGGCAATGTCGAGTTTCGTGCCCTTGGTTTCGTAGTTCTTCAGAAACTCAGGATCGAATTGATCGCCTTGTTCCAGATCGCTCCAGGCGTAAACGCGATACTTGCCGGGTGCAATCGATTTGATCGTGAACTGCCCGTTTTGATCGGTGTTGTTCTGCTTATAAAGATCTGTCCGGTCCGGGGCTGGCGGGTCTGGAATCAGTGTGATCGTCACCGAAGGAGCCGGCTTCCCATCGGCGCTCTGCACGGTACCTTCTAGCGTTGCCGCATTCGCGCTAAGCGTGATTTCGAGGGGCGTGGTTCCGCTTCCTGGCGGCAGCGTCAAGCCCTCCCGCAGTACATCCTGATCTCCGAAACGAATCGACTTTAGATACATACCCTCGGCCATGGAGAAGACGTTCACGCGGAAACGGCCAGGAGAAACACTGGTTAAGGAGAACGTGTTATCGTCTTTGGTGGCCGCGTTAGGCGTATTGATCGCAAGGCCATCTATGGGCTGAAGTGAAATGCGAGTCGGGGTCGCCACTTTCGGTTTCGCCGCCGCGCCGTCACCGGTTTCCGCAGCTTGTTCCGCCTTCACGTGTCCATTCAGGTCGAAAGGAGGCTCCGCCGTGAGCGTCAGATCTTCCACGTTGTGGCTCCCCACATTTACCGGCAACGAACCGAAAACTTTGAACATTCCATTTAAGTTCAGCAGCATCACGTTATATGACCCTGACGGAACGGGTGACAAGTCAAACGTTCCGTCACTGTTCACAGGGGAGCTTGCATTCCCCATGAAATCCATGTAAACGGAGGAGCGGGGCATTACCGAGACTCGGAACTGTGTCCGGTCGCTTGGTACTTGACCGGTGACTTTGCCTTTCAGATGAAAAACAGGAGATTTGCGTAACGTGATATCGGTACCGGGGCGATCGTGTCCGGCACTTAGTTCGATCAGGGTGGCGGAGATTACATCGCTCACGCCAGGATAGTAAGTCGTGATTGTCGATTCTTCCTGCTTCGCCGGTTGACCGGGCGCAGCAGGAGCAGTGGCTGACCGTGAACTCTGACCGAAAAATTGCTCTCGCAAGGGCGCTGCACTAATGTAATATTTGCCCGGCCCCAGGTTTTGAATCTTATACTCGCCGTTGTCGTCCGTTGACGCAAAGCCAGTCGGCAAAATCTGGCGCTTGCCATTGAAAAACATGGAGCGCATGGCGCGGACCTGCGTGCGCGGCACCGGGTCGCCATCGAAATCGAGCACCTTACCCGAAATGACAAGTTGCGGACTCATCACCATATTTAATGCCGCCATTTTTTGGCCTGCAGTCAGAGCCAGCACGGTCCCGCCGCTATTCGGGCGGCGTGCTCCATAAGTCTGGCGCTGAAAGCCGGCCCGGTCGCCACTAAGCATGTAACGGCCCGGGTCCACTGCCTCGAACGTAAAGTTCCCTTCCGCATCGCTGGTGGCCGTGTACGGATTCGGCATGGCTTGGCCACTGCCCAGGCCGCTTACCCAGCGAAGCGTCAACATGGTTTTCTTTATCGGCTGACCGGTGCTGGTGACGGTTTTGCCAGAGACCGATGCGGGTTTGGTGTCGGCAGCGTCCGGGGGTGCGCCGCTTGCACCGGGCAGCGTAGGCTGAGGCGGTTGAGGCGCCTGGGTCTGCGCTTTACTCTGAAGGCTGAGGGACAGAACACAAGACGTGGCGACAAGCAGGCGCAAGCACATACTTTCACTCCTGATGGTGAGTTCCAGATTATCACCGAAGAAGCCGCTCCTGACGGCTATCCACTATTTCGTGGCAATATAATGAAACCCCCGTACGAGGTGCAAGATGTTTAGACGAGTCGCTATTTACCTGCTGGCCTTCCTGGCTTCGGCGTGTTTACTTCCGGAAGCTCCGGCTGCGCAGGTGAAACTGCTGCGGCAACCCACCTACGCGAAAGGCAAGGTGGCATTCAGTTACCTGGGCGACATCTGGCTTTCTAAGGAAGATGGGAGCGGCATTCAGCGGCTTACCGATAACAAAGCACGCGACGTGTACCCGCGCTTTTCGCCCGACGGCAATTGGATCGCGTTCTCGTCGAATCGCGCGGGGAATTACGACGTGTTCGTTGTGGCGGCAACGGGCGGTAAGCCGAAGCAGCTTACTTTTCACAGTGCCGACGACAACGTGGTGGGTTGGAGCCACGACGGCACGAAGGTGATGTTTTCATCCGTCCGGGCAAAGGGCGTCTTTCCGAGCGTGGCGACGCTGTTCGAAGTAAGTACCGATGGCGGGACCGAACAGGCCATCGCCACCGATTGGGGCTCAAGCGCAAGCTATTCGGCGGATGGCAGAAAGATGGCCTTCACGCGGCATCCGGCGGTGTGGTCACGCAAGCATTACCGGGGCAGTTACGCGGCTGACTTGTGGGTGAAAGATGTGGGAGCGAACACGTTCAGCAAGTTAGGAGATGCTGAGTTCAAGGGTAACTATTTGTGGCCGATGTACGGCGCGGGCAATGACATTTACTTTGTAAGCGACCGCATGGCGAATGAGAAGAACGTGAAGTTCGCCGGGCCGGAAGTGATGAAGAGCGTCAACAACATCTGGAAGATTTCCGATAAAGGCGGCGTTCCGGTTCAGATCACGCACCACACGGACGGTAACCTGTTCTTCCCGAGCATTTCGAACGACCGTAAGACGATTGTTTATGAGGACAATTTCGGGCTTTGGAAGCTCGACCTCGGAAGCGGCAAGAGCACGGAAATTGCGATTGATGTGCAATCCGATCCCAAAGAGAACGATACGGAACTGGTGACGGTCGCCAATGAAGCGGAAGGTTTCCATCTTTCCCCTTCGAACCGAAGGGCTGCGGTGATTGTGCACGGCGAACTGTTCACGGTGGCGGTGGACCGCGGTGAGCCGCAGCGCGTGACGGAGACTCCTTGGCGCGAGCAGGATGTGCGGTGGTCGCCAAACGGGAAATGGTTGGCGTTCATTTCCGACCGCACCGGCCGGCAGGAAATTTGGATTTCCGACGAATTAGGCAAGAACCAGAAGAAAGTTACGGACGCGGATTGCGACAAGCCGGCACTGGTGTGGTCGCCCGATTCGAAGTCGCTGTTGTGGTCCGGGTCGGACCATAAGCTAAGGCGAACGGATATTGAAACCGGGAAGGCGGATGTGATGGCTTCAAGCGACGTGGCCAACGTCACAGGCCCGCAGTTTTCGCCGGACGGGAAATGGATTTCGTACGGAAAGCAGGACAACCTGTTGCGCGCGCACATCTTTATTAAGAATCTGGAAGACGGGGCCGAGCACATGATTACGTCCGACCAGTTTCAGAATGCAACGGGCGCGAAGTGGACTCCGGATGGCAAGCGGCTACTGGTGATTGGCGGCGTGAGCGTTCCCGCGATGGCGTCGCAGGGGTTTCGCGGATCAGTGAACCAGTTGTACTCGGTGCCGTTTACGCGGATGGACAAAGCTCCGGATGAGACAGAGATCAATACGGAAGAGCAGGCGATGGCGGCCGCGGCTGACACGGCTCTGATTGGAAGCGGCCGCGCCGGACGTGCCGGAGCAGCTACGGCGGCCACCGTCACTATTGAATGGGACGGCATGGATCGGCGTATCAAGAAGCTGACAAGCATGCCGGGGCCGGTGATTTCGGTCGCGCCGTCTTTGGATAGCCGAACCTACGCGTTTTTCTCCATGGGCGGTGCAATCACGCCTGGCACCGCGGAGGAAATTGCGGGTGCGGGGCCTGGCCTCTATGTGATTCGTGATGACGGAACCGGCATGCAGCGCTTGAATACCTCCGTTGCTCCGGATGCCTTGCACGGCGGGGTTGGGGTGCGCGGCGGCGGATTCGGTGGAGGCGGGATGGAGCCGCAATGGTCGCGCGATGGACGTAATATTTACATGCTGGTGGGGCCCGGAATTTACGCGGTAACTGTTCCGCCCATGGCCGATCCGAACGCGCAATTTTCGGCGCTGGGCGGTATTGGGGCGCGCGGAGGACGCGCGTCAGGTGCACCCGCTGCGGCAGCAATGGCGACGCCAACAGCGGCGGGCCCGCGGCAGGTTACCTTTACGGTGCGGATGGAAATCAACAGACCGGCGGAGCGCAAGCAGGTTTTTGAAGAAGCCTGGCGCACCATGAAGAATCGTTTTTATGACGCCAAGATGCACGGTGTGAACTGGGCCGGCGCGCAGGACAAGTATGAAACTCTGCTGGAACACGTGGCAGACAATGACGAACTTCACAACGTGATCATGGAGATGATCGGCGAATTAAATGCCTCGCATACCGGGATTTCGGGCGGCGGCGGACTGCCGGGAGAACCTCAGATTCAGGATCGTATTCAGACCCGCTATCCGGGCTTTACGATGCAGCCCGACGCGTCCGGTTATTACAAGGTGGAATCGATATACCGCAAAGGACCCGCCGATTACGAGTACATGAAGATCTCGCCGGGTAATTTTGTGGTTGCCGTGAACGGCAAAGAATTAAAGAACAAGGATAATTACTGGCAGTTGTTCAATGTGCTGCCGGGACGCAAGCTGGAATTTCTGCTGAACACCAAAGCTTCGCGCGACGGTGCCTGGACCATCGCGATTGAGCCGCTAACAGCGCTTGCCCAATCGAACCTGGAATACACACTCTGGGTGGACGATCACAAGCGGATGGTAGACCAGATGAGCAATAGCGAGATTGGCTATCTGCATATCAAGGCGATGGATGCGCCTTCACTCGCCAAGTTCCAGGAGGACTTGATCGAGAATCGCGGGAAGAAAGCTTTGATCATCGACCAGCGTTTTAATGGAGGCGGCGGTATCGATCAGGAACTGTTACAGATTTTGAATCAGCGCAAACAGTATCAGTTGACGCGGGGGCGGGATTCGATCGATGTGCCGCGTCCAGTCCAGGCGTTCTATGGTCCGATGGCTGTGTTGCAGAATGAGCGATCCGCCAGCGACGCGGAGATGTTCCCGGATGGGTTCCGTCGATTGGGGCTCGGGAAGCTGATCGGTTTGCCGACCATGGGCGCGGTGATCGGGACTGGCGCATTTCCGCTGATGGATGGTTCCCTACTGCGGACGCCGGGCGCCGGCGTGTATACGTCCGCTGGCGAAAATATGGAGAACTATGGCGTACAGCCGGATGTGCTGGTAGATAACGGGCCAGCGGATTTTCTTACCGGGCATGACCGGCAGGTGGAGAAAGCGGTCGAAGTTTTGCGTGCCCAGATGAAGTAGTGTTTTCAGGTTATGGCTACGCCCCGGCGGAATCTTATAATCTTTAATGATCTTGCGGAATTTCGTAGCGCTTTCGTTGGGCTTAGCCCTTTTTAGCGCGTCCCCTTATGAAGACCGGCTTTGGCATTTGCGCAATCTGGGAAAAGCGTTTTATGAAAACCCCACTACGCAGCGCGAGGCTGTCGAACAATTCAAACAAGCACTTGCGGTGAACCCGGGGTCCGCTCGGGAGCGTGTGAATTATGGGTTGGCGCTTCTGAAAGCCGGAGAGCTGCCAGCTGGCGTTGCCGAACTCGAACGGGCGCAAAAGCAGGACGCTTCTATTCCGCATACGTGGTTCAATCTGGGCGTGCAGGCTAAGCGCTCCGGTGATTATGAGCGTGGCGTTGTGCAGATGCGCGGAATGTTGAAGCTGGTTCCGGGCGATGCAAAAGCGCATCACAATCTGGCCGCGCTATTGAAGCTAGATGGGAAGCCGGCTGACGCTTTAGTGGAATTTGAAGCTGCTGCGCGGCTGGGCCCGAATCTGGCCGGGCCGCACTTTCAGCTATACAACGCCTACCGGCAGGCGGGACGGACGGATGAGGCGGCTCGTGAGCTGGCCCTATTTCAAGAGGTGAAGAAGCGTCAGGCAGGTCAGCCGATTGCGGAAGATATGGAAGGCAACAACTACACGGAGATTTTCGACCGGATCGATCTGCCGCAGTCCGGCTTGCCGGAAGTGCAGTTTGCGGGCAAGGTGCTGGCAAATGGGATGACCGGGATCACCGCGATCGGGACGGATCTTGTCACGTGGAATGCGTTGGGTGTGAAGACGTTTCGCGCCGGCGTGCCGGTACGGAATGGTTTGGAGCTTTTGAAAGACGTTGTGGCGATAGAGGCGGGTGAAGATGTTTGCGTTATTACGGCGGAGGGAGCAGCAATCTATCGGGCCGAAAAAGGCGTTTACAAGAAGGTGGCTATCCCGCTGCCCGCCGGCACGTACCGCAAGGCCATCTGGCTAGATTACGACCATGATTACGACCTGGATCTGATGCTGCTGGGCGACAAGCCAGTGATGATGCGGAACAACGGAGACGGCACGTTTACGGATGCAACGAAGCAGTTCCCCTTTGTGGCCGGGAAGCCGACGGATGCGGTACATTTCGCGCTTCATGCGGAAACAGCAGCCCGAGATCTGGTGGTGTCCTATAGTAATCGCGAGGGCACCCTGTATGAAGACCTGCTGAACGGGCAGTTCCGCGCCACGCCGGTGCCTGGATTAAAAGCCGGTGCCGGGCAATTGATGGCTGCGGATTTCAATCACGATTCGTATATGGATTTAGCTGCGGGCGGGATATTTCTTGTGAACCGCAGCGGCGCACTGGAGGCGGCCGTTGTGCCTGCCGGGGTGAATGCAACCGTGAGTGCGGCGCTGGGCGATTGGGTGCGTTCGACCATGATGCCGATCCACGCGGCGGTCGCACTCGATTGGAATCTGGCCGACCTGGCTGAGGATGGTACGGTCCGCTACTTCGAGAATCTGACTGCGCCGAAATCGCACTGGCTGAAGATCGGGTTGAAGGGTGTGAAGAATGTGAAGTCCGCCAGTACCGCAACCATTGAGGTGAAGGCGGGGGCTTCGTACAACAAGAAGATTTATGTGAACGGGCCGCTCTGGTTTCCTCTTGCGAGCTATGCGGAAGCCGACACGGTGCGCATCACCTGGCCAAACGGCCTGATTCAGAATGAGCCGCGCAAGAAAGCGAATGAGCAACTGACGATTGTGGAGGCGGAACGGTTGTCCGGTTCGTGCCCCATGATTTTTACCTGGAACGGCCAAGAGTTTGAGTTCATCACGGATGTGCTGGGTGTGGCGCCGCTGGGCGCGTCATCGGCAGATGGCAAATACTTCCCGGTGGATCATGACGAATACATCCAGATTCCAGGGCGTGCGCTGCGCGAGCGGGATGGTGAGTACGAAATACGAATCACGGAAGAACTGCACGAAGTTTCCTATCTGGATCAAGTGCAATTGATTACAGTGGATCACCCCTCGGCGAGCGAGATCTTCACGAACGATAAATTTAAGAGCCCTCCTTTTCCAGAGTTCCGTTTGTTCGGGGTGACGAAGCGGGTGTATCCGATGGGGGCGCGGGACGGCAATGGACGGGACGTGCGCGCATCTTTGATGAAGCGCGATTTGACCTATCCGGATGCGTTTGGAAGAAACCTTTCCGGCACGGCGGAACTGCATGCCCTGGAACTCGATTTCACTGGCGCGGCAGCGGATGGGCGCGCGGTGCTGCTATTGAACGGTTGGGTGGATTGGGCAGACGGCAGTACTTTTCTAGGCGAGAGCCAGCACCAAGGCGGCGGACTGGTGTTCCCTTACCTGCAGGTGAAGAACGCCGCGGGCAAATGGCAGACGGTGATTGAAGACATGGGTATTCCGTCCGGCAAGCCGAAGACGATTGCGGTGGATTTGACGGGCAAGTGGCTTTCGGCCAATCGAGAGGTTCGCATTGTGACGAACCTTTGCGTGTATTGGGATGAAATATTCTTGAGTGAGGATACAGGGGCGGCTGCGGCGCGATTGACCGCGATGGATGCCGGGCGCGCGGACCTGCATTACCGGGGATTTTCGACCCCGGTAATTCATCCGGAACGCAAGCAGCCGGAGCGGTTTGATTATTCGCGAAAGATGCCGCTTACCATGTGGAACCCGACGCCGGGGATGTATACCCGCTATGGTGACGTGCAGGAACTGGTGACCTCCGTGGACGACCGTCTGCTGGTGATGGGTGCCGGGGACGAGGTTACGCTGCGATACAAAGCGGACAGGTTGCCGGCGCTGCCGGTAGGATGGCAGCGGGATTTTCTGCTGCTGGTGGATGGCTGGGCGAAAGATGCCGATGCGAACACGGCGTTCGGGCAAACAGTGGAACCGCTGCCGTTTCACGGAATGAGCGCGTATCCATATCCAAAAGAAGAAAGCTTTCCGGCCGATCCAGTTCATCAAAGGTATCGGCGTGAGTATTTGACACGGCCTGCGCTGCGCTTGATCAGGCCATTACGGGAGGCGGTTTCGGAATGAAATGGTTTTTGGCGGCGTTTGCCCTCTTGTTAGTGAACTCTGCGTATATCGCAGCGGTTCACCCGGCCAGCGTGTTTTATATGGGCAACGTGCTGCTGCACTTGCTGCTGGGCGCGGTTCTTTCCGTCGCCGCACTGGTGTTGTTGCGCCGCCGCCCTCTGCTGGGAATGTTTGTGGGGGCTGCGCTGGCAGGCTTGTATCTTGCGGTTGCAGGAAACACGCGCAATCACGAGGCGGTATTGTGGCTGCACATTGTGTTGGGCGTCGCGTCGGTGTTTGTGGTGGTGCCGTATTTGAACAAGAGGAGGCGGTGGGTCGCATTTGCGACGGTGTTGTTTGCTGCTGCCCTGATTCCGCATTTCTATGCGCGGCTGCGGCCCGATGCATCATTGCGCATTATCAACCCGCTCACTGCCCCGGTTTCAATGAAGGGCGAAGGGGGGGGCGAGAAGAGCCCGTTTTTCCCGTCATCGCTCCAGACGGTTTCGGGTGGGAAGATCCCGTCAGATTTCTTCATGGATTCGAAAGGCTGCGGTGAATGCCATCAGGAAGTGTACAAGCAATGGAACAGTTCCGCGCACCACTTCGCAAGCTTCAATAATCAGTTCTATCGGAAGTCGATTGAGTACATGCAGGATGTAGCGGGCACTACGCAGCCGACCAAGTGGTGCGCGGGATGCCACGATCACGCCCTGCTGTTGAACGGCAAGTGGGAAAGGCCTGTCAAGGAACAGATCGATACGCCGGAGGCGCAAACCGGCTTGGGCTGCATGAGCTGCCACTCGATTGTAAGCGTGCAGAGTTCCATGGGAAATGGCGGCTTCACGATGGAGTATCCGCCGCTTCATGAGTTGGCGAATAGCAAGAACGAGTATGTTCGGGCAGTCAATCATTTTTTGACATATCTGAACCCGGAGCCTCACAGGCGCGCGTTTTTGAAGCCATTCATGCGGCAGGATTCAGCGGAATTTTGCGCGAGCTGCCATAAGGTCCACTTGGATGTTCCGGTGAATAATTATCGGTGGGTGCGTGGTTTCAACGATTACGATAACTGGCAGGCGAGCGGTGTTTCCGGGCAGGGCGCGCGATCTTTTTACTATCCCCCGAAGACGAGTACCTGTTCCGATTGCCATATGCCAATGGTGCCTTCGACCGATCCGGGGAGCCACGATGGCAAGATTCATTCGCACCGTTTTCCGGGAGCGAACCTGGCGCTGGCAGTGGTGAACAAGGATGAAGAACAGCGCAAGGCGACCGAAGCATTTCTGAAATCAGGCTTCATGACCGTAGATATTTTTGCGCTCTCGCCTTTGACGGAGAGGGCCGGTGAGACGAAGATGGTGCGCCGCAAGTCTGAAGCACCGGACACCATGTCCAGCTTTGCGGTGGGTGAAGAGGCAGAGCACAGCGGGCCAGCAGTGATTCGTGAAGTGTCGCAACTGGCCGCACCCATAGACCGTGCTGGGGCGAAGCTGATTCCGGGGCAGACGGCGCGCGTGGACGTGGTGGTGCGAACGCGCAAGATCGGGCATTTCTTTCCGGGCGGAACGGTGGATTCATTCGATGTCTGGCTTGAACTGGAAGGCCACGATGCGACGGGCCGCAAAATTTTCTGGAGCGGCAAAGTGGATGACGAAGGCAAAGGTCCGGTTGAGCGCGGAGCCCACTTCTACAGGTCTTACCAGCTGGATGGCGATGGCAACATGATCAACAAGCGCAACGCATTTCAGATGCGCTCCGTGCTGTACGTCCGTTTGATTCCGCCGGGTGCGGCCGATGTCGCACACTTCCGCGTGGCCGTTCCGAAAGACGCGCAAGGCGCAATTACCTTCACGGCCAAACTGAATTACCGGAAATTTTCGCGCTACTATACGCAGTATTCCTATGCTGGCGAACCGGAGCCGGGGCAAGCCGCCGGGTTGCTGGATGTAAATCACAACAGCCTGCGGTATTCATTTGCGGCAAAGAATATCCCGGCTAACGTGTCGGGCTCAGTGAAGGATCGGATTCCGGATATTCCAATTGTGACCATTGCACAGGCGACCACGGCAATTCCGTTGGGCGATGCCCAGTGGAAGCCGGTGGCGCAGAAGGTAGATCGGGAACGTTGGAACGATTACGGCATAGGCCTGCTTCTACAAGGTGATTTGAAGGGCGCCGAATATGCATTTACGCGCGTTACTGAAGCCGAGCCCGGGTATGCCGATGGGTGGCTGAACGTTGCGCGGGCGTTAATTCAGGAAGGCGAAAACGAAGCCGCCAAGCCGTACCTGGCCAAGGCGAAAGCACTCGACCCCTCGCTGGCGCGGATCTATTATTTTCAGGCGCTGGTGGAAAAATCCGACGGTGCTTACGATGCGGCTCTGACCGCCTTGCGCATAGCCGAGGCGAAGTATCCGCGAGACCGCGTGGTTCTGAACCAGATTGCGCGCATCTTGTTTTTGCAGCGCAAGTACAAGGAAGCGCTTATGCAATTGGACCGGGTAAGCCTGGTGGACCCCGAAGATTTGCAGATGCACTATACGCGAATGCTGTGTTACCGGGGGTTGGGTGTGCGCGATAAGGCGCAAGTGGAAGAGCAGTTGTTCCGGCGGTTCAAAGCGGACGAATCCGCGCAAACCATCACCGCGAAAGCGCGGATGCAAAGCGCTGAAGATAACAATGAACGGCAGAATATACACGATCACGAATCGGTAGTGCTGAACAAATGAAACCCTTGATCTGGTTGCTTGCCGCCGTTGTGGGGACCGCGCCGCAGAGTTCGGTGAAGTTTACGGACATCACCTCTGCCGCGGGCATCAAGTTTGTGCATCACACGGGTGCTACGGGCAAGAAGTACCTTCCGGAAACGATGGGCTCCGGTGCGGCATTTGCGGATCTGGATGGCGATGGCTGGCCGGAAATTCTGCTACTGAACGCGAAAGACTGGACGCCGCACGGCAAGAGATATTTAAGCGCGCTGTATCACAACAATCGCAATGGCACTTTTACCGATGTGACTGCGGGGAGCGGCCTCGATGTGGAAATGTACGCAATGGGAGTTGCCGTCGCCGATTACGATAACGACGGGCGGCCCGATGTTTACATTACTGCGTTGGAGGGGGACAGGCTATTTCACAACGAGGGGAATAACAAGTTTCGCGACGTAACAACCGCCTCTGGAATTCGCAATGCAAGCTTCGGGACCTCAGCGGCCTGGGTGGATTACGATCGCGACGGCAAGGCGGACCTGTTTGTGGCGAACTATATCCAGTGGACGCCGAAGACTGATTTGTGGTGTTCCATGGACGGAGCGACGAAGAGTTATTGCACACCGGAATCCTCGAAGGGCGCGCCGTCGAAGCTGTTTCATAATTTGGGCAATGGCAAGTTCGAGGATGTCAGTAAGAAGGCTGGAATCGCAGACCCAGGCAGTAAATCGCTGGGGGTGTCAGTGCTGGATTTCAACGGCGATGGCTGGCCGGATTTGTTTGTCTCCAACGATACGCAGCCGAATAAGCTATACCGCAACAACGCGAACGGAACCTTTACCGAAGAAGGGGTGGCGGCAGGCGTGGCCTACGGAGAAGACGGCGTGGCGCGGGGAGCGATGGGCGTGGATGCCGCTGATTACGATCATTCGGGCCGCCCGCATTTACTGGTGGGGAATTTTTCGAATCAGATGCTCGGGCTGTATCACAACGAAGGAAGCGGGCTGTTTGTGGATGAGGCGCCCAGTTCCAGCGTGGGGCGCTCCAGTTTGCTCAGCCTGACGTTCGGAGCATTCTTCTTTGACTATGACCTGGACGGCTACCCGGATATTCTTGCCGCGAACGGGCATACCGAAGAGCAGATTGAGCGGATTCAACCGAAGGTGAAATACAAGCAGCAGCCTCTGCTGTTTCATAATCTGGGTGGCCGAAAATTCGAGAACGTATCGGGTTCGGTGGGCGCGGATTTTGCGAAACCGCTACTGGCGCGTGGGGCGGCGCATGCGGATTTCGACCACGACGGAGATCTTGATATTCTGATCACCACCAACGGAGGGGCACCTGTTCTGTACCGTAACGATGGCGGGAATAAGCAGCACTGGCTGACTGTGCGGCTGAATGGCGTAAAGAGCAACAGGAGCGGTTTAGGTGCGGTGGTCCGCGTGGAAGGTTCGGCGGGCAAGCAGTCAGACATGATGCGCTCCGGCGGCAGCTATTGTTCCCAGAGCGATCTGGCGCTGACGTTCGGGCTGGGCCGTGACGAAAAGGCTACGAGCTTACAAATAGACTGGCCGAGTGGCGTGAAGCAGAAGTTCTCCGGTGTTTCGGCCAACCAGTTCTTAACAATCGATGAAATGAAAGGAATTGTGAAATGAAGTGGCTCCGGAGGACCGGGACCGCAATTGTCGTCATAGCAGTGATCTATGCAACAGCGCTCGCCGGCTTCGCTTATGCGATGCGGCAGCCGTTCGATCGCTTCGCGATGTTGATGGCCAAGGTGGGGCCGGTGCCGTTCCTTTTGTTCCCGTTCGAAACCATGTGGAGGAGTGCGCGCGCCGGCACCTTGCAAGTGGGTGATACCGCTCCGGATTTCACGCTGCCGCTACTGGATCATGCAGGGAAAGTCACGCTCGCTTCGCTGAACGGCGTAAGCCCCGTGGTGCTGGTGTTTGGAAGCTATACGTGACCGCCATTTCGCCGGGAGGCTCCCGCGCTGAATAAACTTTATGAGAAGTACAAGAGCAGCATTGCATTCTACGTGGTTTATATCGCGGAGGCTCACGCGAGCGATATGTGGCAGATGCAAAGCAACGTCCGCGAAAAGGTGCTGTTCACCAATCCCACAACGGATGTGGAGCGCGAGCGCGTTGCGGATTCCTGCATCCGCAATCTGCACATTCAGTTTCCGGCCCTGCTGGATTCAGTTGCAAATCATGTGGAGCGTGAATATACGGGCTGGCCGGATCGCTTGTACTTGATTGGGAAAGACGGACACATTCGATACAAGAGCGCTCCGGGGCCTTTTGGATTTTCACCCGATGATTTAGGTCGCGCGATACAACAACTACCTTGAAACACGAGTTGCTAACACTATCGGGAACGGAACAAGGCCGCTTGCTGGCGCGTGGCGAATTGTCTTCTATCGAATTGATTCAAGCCCATCTGAATCGCATCGAGGAAGTGAATCCACGTTTGAACGCAGCGGTTGAGGTGTTGCGCGAAACTGCGATCGCAGGGGCTGCGGAGGCTGATGCAAGACGGCGCGCGAGTAAATCGCTTGGCGCATTAGATGGCGTGCCTTTTTCGGTGAAAGACTCAATAGAAATCCGCGGGACCGTGTGTTCGGCGGGCACGCTGGGACGCAAGAATGCGGCAACTTCGGTGACCGACGCAACGCTTGTGGCGCGATTGCGCGGGGCTGGCGCGATACCGATCGCTCGCACGAATTTGCCGGATCTGCTGTTTGCTTTTGAAAGCGATAATTTGCTGTTCGGCGCAACCAATAACCCGTACGATTTCACTCGGTCTGCTGGCGGATCGAGCGGCGGAGAGGCAGCACTGATTGCAGCGTGCGGATCGCCATTCGGGTTGGGAAGCGATGCCGCGGGCAGTGTAAGGCTGCCTGCGCATTACTGCGGGATAACAAGCTTGAAGCCCACCCAAGGGCGCCTGCCGAGAACGGGTCACGTTCCCGCGGCGGGCGGGTGGCTGGAGATGATCTGGCAGATTGGCCCGATGGCGAGGCGCGTGGAAGACTTGTGCTCGCTGATGCCAGTGTTGTCCGGCGCAGATGGACAGGACCGGAGCGTGATACCCGTGCCTTACGGGCGGCCCACGGAAGTGAATCTTAAGAAATTGAGAGTGGCATTCTTTGTGGACAATGGGATTGCCGCGGCCGATGCGGAGACGGCTGACGTGGTGCGCCGGGCCGCTCTGGCGCTGACACCGGAAGTGGCACTGGTGGAAGAGCGTACGCCCCCTGGCATGGAAGCCAGTTACGAACTTGAGATGAAAATGATCGGGCCCGATGGCGGTGACGGCTTGCGTGCGTATCTGCGGGAAATCGGTAGCACGAGAACTCATCCGATGTTGGATGGCTGGCTTGCAAAGCTGGAAGCATACAGAACCGATCTGGCGGGGTTCGCCAGTTACTGGGCGGAGCTGGACCGATTTCGCAACTCAATGTTTAGATTCCTGACTGAGTTTGACGTGGTGCTTTCACCAGTAGCCGCGCAACCAGCCGTGCCGCATGGACACTCGATTCGGGAAGAGGTATTTCGCGGATTCAGCTACACGATGACGCACAACCTGACAGGTTGGCCCGCGGGTGTGGTGCGCTGCGGTATTTCGCAATCCGGGTTGCCGATCGGCATTCAGGTGGCTGCCGCGCCCTGGAGGGAGGACGTGGTGCTCGCAGTGTTGCTGCAGCTTGAACGCGCGCTCGGCGGCTGGTCACCACCAAAGCAAGTCGATTAAGCTGGATTCGATATGGATATGAAGCCGATGTACCTTGCGGATGTGGAAGGGCAACAGACGCCATCGCCGTACCTATCCGCGGTTCAGGTCATGAAGAAGGCGGGGGCGGAGTATCCGCAGATATGGCATCTGTTTGCCTACCGCCCGGAGGCCGGGGACTTTCTGGCCCGGTTCACTCAGGAGATTATGCGCGGGCCCGCTCCCTTGAGCCCCGGCATTCGCGAGTTGATTGCGGCCTATACTTCGTCCCGGAACGATTGTCCGTTTTGAACGAAGTCTCATGCCGCGGTCGCGGCGGAACTGCTGGGCGATGAGGACCTGGTCTGGGGAGTGGTGCGGGATTTGGAAACCTCCAGGCTGGATGAGCAACACAAAACGCTGTTCCGGTTCGTGCGGCGCGTGAATGAAGAATCGCCGCAGATCGCTGCCCGCGAGATGACGCCCCTGCACGATGCCGGATGGACCGATGAGGCCATCTACTTCGCCATTACCGTTTGCGCGCTTTTCAATTTTTACAATCGCTGGGTAGATGCCACCGGAGTGCACGCGCTATCTGAAGAGGCGCACAGGATTGGTGGCAAGCGAACGGCTATGCACGGGTATGTGCGCTCGTGATGACGGAACGCCTGAGGCAGTGGCATCGCTTCCTCAGCCCTCTGGTGATCGGTATCCTGCTCGCGTGCTTTGCCTTGGTGCTCTTCGAACGGCTGGCGGACGAGATGCTGGAGGGCGACACACTGCGGTTCGACGCGGCAGTCCGTAACTTCATTCACGGTTTCAGCTCTCCTTATTTCACGGCAGTCATGCGGGCGTTTACCAACATCGGCAACGTGGGAGCGGTGATCACCGTTGCGGTGTCCGTTTCAGTTGCGCTCTGGTTTAAGCATCGCGCGAGGGACGCGGCGTTCCTGTTGATCGCGATCTCCGGCGGCGCATTCCTGATGTGGGTGCTGAAACTCTTATTCCATAGACAGAGGCCCGCTCCGTACTTCGGCATCACCGTGCCGAGCGACTATAGTTTCCCGAGCGGCCATGCGTTGGTGGCCGTGTGCTTTTATGGGACACTCGCCGCGATCCTGACAACCCGGCAAAACCGACGCGGCGTTCGCATCGCAATTTGGGTTGCCGCAGTGCTGATGATGCTCTGCATCGGGGCGTCACGCATCTATCTGGGAGTGCACTATCCAAGCGACGTGCTGGGAGGTTATCTGGCTGCGACCTTTTGGGTTTTGGCCGTTTCCTTAATGCACAGGAAAAAGCTGGGGATGGTGGGGGTTCCCGCCGCGCAATAACCGGATCTTGGCTGCGAGTAGCCGTAAAAGAGTCATTCTTTCAGGTAAGCAAGATCCGGATCGACCGCGATCAAGGCACGCAGCAGTTGGCCTGCGGGCTCCCATTCGGAGATGATCGGGTATTCAAGTAGCGCCAATTGAGCGAGCGAGAATGATTTCTGTACTGCCGCTTCGATGAGAGTCCGCTCATAGCTCTTTACCGACAGCACGAGACCGCGGACAGAATCGGGGAGGCGTCCAACTTTTCTCGGGACGGGCCCCGCGCGCGTGATGTCACAGAGAACCTCAACGACATCTTCGGATGCCATGCCCTTGATGGTGCCGTGATTCGGAACGTTGAGCACTGCCTGGCGGGGGGTATCGGAGTTGAGCCCGAGCAGTACTTCAACAGCAATACGGTGATAACCGGTTGCTGCCGCGAAGGGATCAGGCTGTTCTTCGTAGGTGCTGAAGGCAGAGCCGGATTCGCCTTCCAGCTTCATATAAGACGCATTGCGGCGCATTAGATAATTGCGATATACGTTGAGGCCCTCAGTGGGTGTTTCAGACGCGAGAGCGGCGAACAGATCTAGGTTCATTTTCTCGATTTCGGCGCCGCGCGTGGACCCTGCCTTCACCTGATTCGAGAGCGCCCGCGTTTGGGAGTAATAGAAGAACAGATACTCCGTCGGAATCAAGCCTAACGTGCGGATGAGAACAGGATCGAACAGGTCAGCCGGGTACAGGCTGCGCAAAAGATCTTCGTTATTTAGTAATTGCTGCGTTACATCTTGACCGTTCTGAGTAACTCGTCTGACCCAACCCAGATGGTTAAGTCCGGCATAATCGCAGGTGACCGGTCCACCTAGGGCGGCTGCGATCCGGTGAAAGAGTTCGGAAGGTGTATCGCAAATCCCGATAGCTCGAATTTTGGTATGAGCAGCAACGGCTTGCGAGATTAACCCGGCTGGATTAGTGAAACTGATGTACCAGGCTTGCGGGGCCAGTTTCTGAATCTTGCGAACATGATCGAGCACGACAGGGATGGTTCGAAGAGCCATGGCGGCTCCGCCGGGACCTGTGGTTTCCTGACCGGCGAACCCGTGATCTATCGCGAGACGTTCATCTCTTGCCCGCGCCGCGATCCCTCCCACGCGGATGCTTGACAGAACGAAGGAAGCGCCATCGACAGCCGTTTCGAAGCGACTAAAAGGCACCACCGGAAAGGGGGCGAGCAACTGGCCGAGCGAAGCCATCGTACGCGCGCGGCTCTCATCAATGTCATAGAGAGCCAACTGGCTGATATCGAGCCCGGAATCCGCGAGCCCATGGATCAGAAGAGGCGTGCGAACGCCTCCTCCACCGATTACGGTTATTTTAAGCCCCAAGATTGAAACTCCTCCTTGTCAGGAAAACCATTCATACCACCCATTGTGCGGGTGGAGAGAGCACCCAGAATATTCCCTGTCTTCAAACAATCCGCCGGCGTTTTTGCGCGCAGCCAGCCATCAAGAAAACCGGCATCGAAGTTATCACCAGCTCCTGTGGTGTCCACTACCTGAACCGGTATGGAAGGCACCAGAAGCATGCTGCCATCCGATTGCCTGAGTGCGGAACCTTGCGACCCAAGTTTTATTACAGCGTTGATGTTCATTTCAAAAAATCGAGCCAGCATGGATGCCGGTTCGGATTCGCCTGTCATGAAGGCGGCCTCGCGTTCGTTGGGCAGGAACCATGTGACTTGCTGCAGAGCAACCCTGATACCGGCATTGCGCAGCCAATCGAGATTCCATCCGGCATCAACGGAGACAGTGCGGAATTGTGTAGTAAGGTGCTGCAGCGTTGCGGAATCGCACGCGCAGGCAAGATGGAGATGGTCTCCGGCCGGTAAGCAAGACAGCATGCCGCTGAGAGATTTGTTCGCACCCGGGTAAGTGAAGAACGTACGGTCTTCCGGCGAGGTGATTGCGATGGTGGTGCCGGTGGACTCGTCTTCCACTTGCTTGAGGTAAGCGGTTTGTAAGCCTAGTTCTTCCAAGCGGCGGCTTACCCATGCACCATCGACGGCTCCGACGGGGCCAGCCAGAACCACATCCCAACCGAGACGGGCCAAGCCCATTGCCGTGTGGGGCGCGCCGCCTCCCACCTCGCGAACCATGGACGTTGCAAAGCTTTCTTCCCCTGGCTGCGGCCATCCGGGGAAACCGGACAGCACCTGGTCGATGAAGATCTCGCCGGCGACTACGATGCGTATGGCCATTCTCTCCGCAACTTCGATCTCCAAAGATAAGTTCCAATACCGGCGACGATCAGAGCAGAGCCAGCAAAGATGTATTGCCATCCGCTGGCCACCAGAATATACATCCACCCAGCGAATGCGATGACGCTGGTGACAGGATAAGCCCACATGGAGAATGGACGCGCAATATCTTTCCGGTATTTGCGAATCAACGTTACGGCAACAATTTGCGCCAGAAACTGAAGCATAATTTGAATCACAATCAATGCTTTCACAAGCGACTCCAGATCGAGCATGCATGCGATGCCGGAGGTGACCCCGACAAACAGCAGCGCAAATGTGGGAAAGCGTTTGGTGGGATGGAGGCGCGCAAAGGGCGCAAAGAAGTTTCCTTCCGCCGCAGCCGCGAAGGGGATGCGGGAATAGCCCAGCATCAGGGCGAAGACAGATCCGAAGGCAGTCCAGAGAACAAGAACTGTAACGATTTGAGCTGCCGTGTTCCCGTAAAGACGCTGGATAAACAAAGAGACAATGGTTTCCGTCTTCGCTGCTTCCTGCCACGGAACGACGCTGAGGATGGTCAGGTTCATGGTCAGGTAGATGGCGGCAACCGCGATCACCGAAAACAGGATGGAGCGCGGGATGGTTTTGGTGGGATCTTTGACTTCACCACCAACGAAACAGATGTTGTTATAACCACCGAAGTCATACATCGCGATCAAGGTGGCCGCGCCCAGACCGAAGAAGAATCCGCTATCCATCCGAAACGCATTTGGCGGGAAGGTGAAGACCTTTGCGGGTTGGAAATGTATCAAGCCGGAGATGATGATCCAGGCGATAGTTCCGAGCACGACCAACCAAAGCAGGACAGAAAGTTTCGAGACACTTTCGATGCCGCGATAGAGGAGTGCCATGGCGATGAGACAGACGGCCATGGCGATTAGCTTCTGTTCCGTGGGAGTGACAGACTGCCACAGATACTTTACGTATTGGGAAAAGCCGACCGCACCGGAGGCGATGCTGAGCGGCGCGACGGCTACCGTTTGCCACAGGAAAAGATAGCGCAAGAGCCGGCCAAAGCTGTGCGGGCCGAACGCTTCGAACAAGTAGCGATAAGGACCGCCGGTATCCGGCATGGCCGCGCCGAGTTCAGCCCAGACCAGACCGTCACAGATCGCGATTGCCGCACCCAGCACCCAACCGAGCATCGCCTGAGGGCCGTTCATGCTGGCAATGATGAGGGGAATGGTGAGGAACGGCCCGACCCCGATCATGTTTAGCATGTTCGACGACGTGGCGCCAAACAGACCAATGCCGCGGACCAAGCTGGGCCGCACTTCTGATGCTGGCATCCGCTATCTGATCTGCGGGTTCTTGGGAAGGCTCAGCATGTTGGCAAAGAGCCGGTAGGCACCCGGAACGCCTTCCGGCAGTTGGCGGTAGAACGCATAGGCGTTGTAGATGTAAACGCCTTTGCCATAGCGGGCGTAAAGCAGGCCACCCTTCTGGGGGTCCTGATTTTGATCGTGAGTTTCGAGCAGAGCTTCGTATTGCGGGTCCCAGGTGCGCATCCATTTCGACCCGCGTTCTTCCACCCAATGGTCGAAATCCTTGGCCGTTATTTTATTTGGCCAGTTGAAGACCGGGTTGCCGGGAGAAAGGATGGTCACCTTTGAAGCCTCGTCAGTGACTTCTTCCGGATTGTTCCCCATCACGTACGGGTACGGTCCGAAGTTGTGATCGAACTCAGGCGTGTTGTACTGCACGATGGCTACGCCGCCATTTTTTACGTAATCCAGGAGGCGGTGATTGTAAGCGGCCAGTTCATTGCGCGCCGCATACGCGCGGACACCGAGCAGGATGACGTCATATTTTGAAAGATCGCTGTTTGCCAGATCGGGCGCGGTAAGAAACTCGACATTCACCCCCAAGTGGACGAGCGAATCCGGAACGTCGTCGCCGCTTCCCATGACGTAACCAACCTTCAGGCCGGGAGCGATTTTGACATCGACGCCGCTGGTTTGGTAGGTAGAAGGGCGGTAGAGATTATAGGAGCGCGCGAGACCCGGGTAACCCGTGGCTTCATAGCCTTCGCGAAACTGTTTGCCGCCGAAATCCGCGACCGCGGTAATGGAGTAAGCCTTCTCACTCAAGTTCGAGGGAGTGACACGGAAGGTGACCGTCCGGTCATCTCCCTCATTTTGTGTTGTGAAGGGGGCTGAAGCCGGCTGCGAACTCCAGCCTGCAGGCAGGTCAAGATGAACCTGACCGGACGCCGCACCTTTTACATTGCTATGAATTACTGTCTTCACATCGAAGGCCTTGGCGTCTAGGGGGACCACTCCGAAACGCGGCGAAATCTGAATTCCGATGGCTGGACCGGCTATCAGAGGCTCCATCACCGTGCCGAGGCCGGTAACGCGCTTCACAGTCTGAACATAACGGCTTAGACGGACAGGGGCGCCTTCATAATTCCACTCGGCCCAGCCCGCAAGAGGATAGGGAGTCATGGGCGTGTTGAGGTATTTATCTTCTGAGATTGTGTAAAAAGACTGCTCGATATCGGGCCGTGAGAAATACGGGCGGGTTAGCGCGGCGTCCCGCGGGACATTGACTGTAAATTTCGCGTCGATGAACCCGTTCGTTGAGGCAAGCTGCAGGGTTGGCGGATCTTTCACTATCCACTTTGGCCCTTCTGTCGACATGACGTTCAGTGAAGTAAGTACGGCCTGGGACCGGCTCTGATTGACGGCGTGTAATGTAACCCCGAAGGATTGACCCGGGATCGCAACACGGAAGGTTTCGGGATCGCCGAAGAACATCGCCATGCGTGGATTCGGTTCCTGTTCCGGTGCGACTGTCGCGGAGAGCGATAAGGAGAGAGCTTCGGCCAGTGCGTTGTTGAACTGAGCGCGTTTCACGTTCAGTTCGTGACCCAGGTCATATTTAGCCTGGTCACTGAGGCTGCTCTTTTCCACCAGGGACAAGAGCGCGATGGTCTCCTTCATGCCGAGAGCAAGCGCGGGTGCAGATGCCTCTGGCTTGGCGGCGCTGAACTTTGCGGTGGCCTCTTCCACGGCTGCGTTAATTTTCTGCAACCCTTCGGTGACGAACTTTGAGTTGTTCCCCGTGGCGAGCGTAGCAATTCCTAGTAGCGAGGTATCGATGCCTTCGAAAAAATCCTGCTCTTTCGCGAGCGGCGGCAGAGTAGAACCGAAGCGATGATATGCAGCCGATACCGGACCCGCTTTCGGAATGTTGGGTCCGCCATTCTGTGACTTCTGAAAGCCAAGTCCTTCGCGCGCGATCTGGACGTAAGACGCGCCGAGTGCGGGATCGAAGGTTCCTTCCGGAACCGTAACATTCACTTCCAGTTTTTGCGCGCCGGAGAAAGGCACACGACCGTAAGTTTTTACGGGTGCCCAAGGGCGGAGGCCGGCATGGATCTGATCCGGGAACATATTCGGGTCACCAGCGGCTTTGAAGACAGCTTGCGCCATTGCTCCGGCGGTCTGGTGATTGCCATGGCCATCCGATTCACCGCCTACAAAGACGGAGGTAATGACCAGAGGACGAACCATTCGAACGACGCGGACAGCATCTGAAAGCACGCGGTCACGCGTCCAATGGTCCATCGATTCCGCCATGGTCTTTGAAAAGCCGTAATCGATGACTCGCGTCCAATACTGATCGACGCCGTAATAGCGGTCCGCAGCAAGCAGTTCCGCAGTACGAACCAAGCCCAGCGCGTCGAAGTAATCGGGCGACATGACGTTTGCGCCACCTTCACCGCGGTTGAGCGTGAGCAGACTTACGCGCGCGCCCTTGCCCCGGGATTCATAGGTGAGCATCCCGCCATCCTCATCATCGGGGTGCGCAGTGATCATCAACATGCTGGCGCGCGTATGTAGTTTTTTCAGGCTTTGCCAGAGCGCGGCGGACCCTCTATTGATGGGGATCTCATAAGCGACGGGTGACGGCTGAATAGCAACGTCATACGGCGTCTGAGCTACTGCGGCCGCACAGAACGCCAGTGAAAGCAAAAGTTTCATTAGAAGTAAAGTTTCAGCGCAAACTGGATTTCCCTGGGGTCGGTGATGGTGCTGAATGTTTTGCCGAACGAACCCAGGGAAGCAGGGTTGAAGGTGGCATTCGGGTTATTGAAGTTTGCCCGGTTGAAGGCGTTGAAGAACTCAGAGCGAAACTCAACGCGCGCTCTTTCCCTGAACTGAAAACTCTTGAACAGGCTGAGGTCAACATTTTCAAGTCCCGGACCATGAACCACGCGCGGGGCACAATTACCGAAGAACCCGGCGGCGGGCACCGCAAAGGCGGCGGGATTGATGAAGAAGCTGGGGGAACTTCCGCCGGCGAAGGAGGACCGGTCCGTGGTGGCGCCCTTGTAAGGATCACCTATACAATTGGCGCGGCTGGCATGGCTGCCACCGCTGGCACTGACGTCCGTGGCAGTGATGGTGAAGGGCGTACCGGTTTGCAGCGCCACAATGGTGTTGAGCTGCCAGCCGCCCAGTATGCGGCTTGCCACACCATCATTGTTCAATACGAGCCCACCTTTTCCAATGGGCAGCGAGTAACTGCTGTTTGCAACAAAACGGTGGCGCACATCGAAGGGCGAATTACTTCGCTCTAAGCCGTAATTGTAGGCGTTGGCCGGGGTGGATCCGCCGGTCAGGTTATCGACAAAGTCAGCTATGTTATGGCTCCAGGTGTAACTGATGCCGAAGGAGAGACCATGCGAGAAGCGGCGGCGCAGGGAAAGCAGGAGCGCGTGGTAATTAGTGTCGCCATCATTGGTGGCATATTCGAGAAAAGCGTGAGTGCCCGTGGTGGCGGTGAGGGTGCTATTCAGGTTCTGGTAGGGGAAGACGGTAAGCGGCTTTCCGGCAGAATCGAAACCTACGACCTGGCCCTGGTTGGCGTTGCGGAGCCGGTTCATCTTGCGCCCCAGGTTACCGACATAGGTTATATCGAGAACGGTGTCCTGAGAGAGTTCTATCTGCGGACCGAAGCTGAACTGATTGACATAGCCGCTCCGCTGGTTCGGATCTTGCGCACGGAACTGGAGGCGTGTGAGATCAAGCAATGAGGAACTGAAAACCGGGAAACCATTCCTTAGCTGGAACACGGGAGTGACGCTACCGGCGGTCTGGATGAGAGAAGCATCAATTACCGCTGGGGGGTTGAGTGCAAGCACGCTCTCCGAGCCGATTCTGGCTACATGTTGATAAAAGGTTCCGAACCCACCGCGCAGAACAAGGCGTTGCACGGGCTGATAACTGAAACCGAAGCGCGGTGCAAAATCATTCTTATCGGGATGAACCAGACCGCGGGCGAACCAATCGCCATCCTTGGCCGTGATGAAACCGCCACCGTTCGCCGGAGTGAAGTTCGACATCGCATTCTGATGATTCAGGACGGGAGAGAAAAGTTCGTAGCGCAGCCCGTAATTGAGGGTGAGGTTGGGGCGGACGCGCCATGTATCCTGCGCGAAGAAACTGCTTGCGTATTGATAGTTATGCGCCACCGTGGGCGTGGTGAACTGAACGGTGCTGGGGTCGCCGAGAAGGAAATCCGCGCCTCCGAAGCCCACATTGCCGCTGTAGATTCCGGTGGAGGTGAACTGGCCCTGAGGCGCGGTGAGATCGAGGAAGTTATCGCTGGTATGCCGGTGCTCGTAACCGGCTTTGATGCTGTGGCTGCCTTTAGTCCAACTGAGTGTATCCAGCAACTGCCAGACCTGCGAGACCTGGAACTGCGGCCGGAAGGGGGACGAACCCAGACGAGTGAAGCCGGTGGTGTTGATAGGCGGGATACCTGCGTTGTAAGGTCCATTGGGAATGCCCGTCAAGCCCAAACCTGCCGCCAGCGACTTGCCCGGAGTGAGTCCGACGAAACCGCTGTGGGCATTATCGCGGCTGAAGCCCGCGCGCAATTCGTTCAGAACAGTAGGGGCCACCAGATCTGTCCACGCCACCGCGACGGACTTACCGCGGATGACGTACTGGGTGGAGAAGTTGCCGTTGCCCGCGACGGGGTCGCTGGTCCACGGCGGATCCTGCCGATCCACGGAGTAGTTACTGTAACGGGCAAAGATCCGGCTGTTGGAATTGAAGTTATGATCGGCGCGTACATCGAACGTGGTGGTATCGGTCGGGACGGAATAAGGGAACTGGTAATTCGTGCCACCGGTCCAGCTACCCGGTTTACCGAAGTTTGCCACGGCGGAAGGAAGATTCGGGGTTGGATACAGGGCGATGAGTTTTGCCGCCACGGGATCTATGCAGCTTGGGGTAATGATGTTGCCGGAGATGCAGCCGCTCTGCCCCGCAACTTTAGGATCGGTAAGGGTGGGCTTCAGTTCGGTGAAGTTACCCGTTTTCATGAGCGGAGTAGGGACAGTGGAAAGGATAGTGGTGGCTTTGCGGGCTGTGAAATCCTGGGCATCGAAGAAGAAGAACGTCTTGTTTTTAACGATGGGCCCGCCAATGGTCCCGCCATACTGGTTCTGGCTAAAATGTCCGCGGCGCAGGCCGCCGGCGTTATTGAAGAATGTGTTCGCGTCCAGACGGTTGTTGCGGATGAACTCCCAAACGTCGCCATGAATCTGGTTCCCGCCGCTCTTGAGGGAAACGTTAATCACAGCGCCGGCTGAAGTGCCGAATTCAGAGGAGTAAGTGCGGGTTTGCACGCGGAATTCCTGAATAGCGTCCGGTGGTGGCTGCACGGTTTGCACAGAGCCTTCCTGCAGGTTTGTGGAGCCGGAATTGTTATCGATGCCGTCAAGCGAGAAGTAATTCTGCGTCTCCAGATTACCGTTGGAGCTGAAGCGGTCAGGGGCCTGATTGTTGCCGTTAGTGAGGTTCTTTTGGATGCCCGGTTCGAGCAACGCAAGATCGGCGTAGCGGCGGCCGTTGAGGGGAAGAT
>Ga0123338_10000732_pt1 | contig 32935 bp, 23 predicted proteins | sample grotaG_FD_89793 | JGI IMG/M metagenome (GOLD analysis project Ga0123338, IMG submission 89793) | Glacier valley bacterial and archeal communities from Borup Fiord, Nunavut, Canada, to study Microbial Dark Matter (Phase II) -... | ecosystem: Environmental > Aquatic > Freshwater > Ice > Glacier ...
GATACCATTTACTATGGCTGATGATCATTCAATAGTACGCATGGGTTTAAAGCTTATACCGGAGGATAATTAACCGGACCTTACAATTGTTGAATCAGAAAACGGCAACGACCTTCAATGCAACCTAACCCTATGATCAATATTCTGATATTAATTTTTAATAGAAACGCTACTTATCGAATCAGAAATTTTTTGCAGTGAAAATTGATAGTTGAACACAGCATTCGCCAGTACAAGTGTAGTGATAATAATTGCCGGATGGCAACAATTGCTACAGAATTAAAGTGGTGATAAGAACTAACAAAAGCGGGATTCAACCTATGAGCTGTAAAACTTCACAGGTTAAATCCCGCTTTTTTGCCACACGCAATCCTTCTGACTAACCTTAATATGAATGATCATTTTATCAGTTTCGGAAACACTCCGCCGGTGAAGTTCCAGTCATCAGGCAAAGAAAAATCAGCTTCTACGATTTTTCCAAGTTCGTGTCCTCCGCTAAAATCAGGTTTTGTAATGCTAAATTGTTCAAATACATAACTGCGATTAAACAGGCCATCAGGGTTTATGATGTTACCAGGGGTGTCATCCATAAATAATATATCACTTGCTTCCTCAGGGAATGGATAACCGTTAATACCCAGATTCCAGTCTACAAGATCTACAGTTCTATATACACCGGGCTCAATGTAGGTCACTTTACCTCGTAAATAAACCCCTTTGTTCGCCGGATAAAATTCCTTTCGTGCATAATCGGTAACAGAACGATAACCACTGCCCTGATGTAATACTAACCTTCTGTGAGTATTCTCGTAAAGCGTACATGTTTTCATTATTACCAGATTCCAAAGCGATTTTTTAAATGAAGTGTGCGCGGCGGACTGTAATTTGTTGTACTCATCGCCGAGTGCTGGAAAATTTGAGCTCGCCAAGTCCCCGAGTGTGTAAGTGTGGCCATTGAATTCAATATTGTCTTTCCATGCAGCTTTCAGGTTACTGTAATTATTAGTTGGGTCTACCAGGGAACTTAGTTTCTGCTCTATTGCGAATTGCGTTTTCTCATGCCCAAATTCAAAAACTGCAAATACGGCGTCCAACCCGATCGGTTTATCCTTCCCTATGCCCCAGTCGTGCAAAAATGCGGATAGACAAGCAATTGCGGGTACGGCCCAGGCATTGCCACTGACAATAGCGGCGGCGGCGGCCAGTAAAACAGCTATATCAATAAAAACGTTAACAATAAAGTTTGTCCAGCTTGAATTTTGTTTGGTCGATGATAAAGCGTGGAAAACAGCTTCTTCATATTCAATGCATAAGGGATATAGATCGAGTACCCAGACACGCATACGTTTTAAATTGTCCGCCGCGTCCGCCAGTTCATTTTGTGTTAATCCGAGTCCAAAATTTCCTTTAGGATTTATCCCCGGATATAATTGATTGCCATCCTTACTACATCCGGTAATAACTGATGGCAGCAAAACAATACCGGTAGCTGCAATTACCGAATCGCGTAACAATTTTCTCCGACTTAATAGTTGACTTATATTTTCCGGGATCATGGTGGGAGTTAATTTATACCTACAAAGGAAAAGAATATTAAAATGCCGGGCTTGTAGAATTAATTCGAAAGTAATAACTGTGCTATTGTCTTCTGACCTACTGGTTTTATTAAGCGTTTATGCTGCGTTCAACGGAATTACTTTGCGGGTTATAGCTCAACTTATAAAACTTGCTAACCTGATATATTTTGATCTTCTGCGCTGCATCTGATCAGCTGTGCGCAGAATAAATTTTTTTGAAAAAGTGTAATACTATCCATAAAAGAATACAACCTGATACAATCAAAAAACCATTTAGAAAATATAACTGATACCCTTAAATGTACTCAGCCTGTGTCTTAGAAGTCATTGAGAGATGCGAACATATTACCGGCGTTGTTATACCAGGCTTACATCAACGGGTAAGGTCAGTGAGGCTGAGTGTCTGATGAAGCGAAGGTTGTTTTAATAAAAATTATTTTTCCGCCGTTGATATTGCCACTGTATTATCAACAGCAGCTTTTGCTTTTTACTTAGCTAAAGCGGGATATTTATTTCCAGTCCGATGGTCAAATCAATTTAAAAAAAAGAAAGGTAAATAAGGCTGCTCTTGCATAGATAGAAATGTAACAGCACATTTGCCTGGTTAGCGAATTAATTATAAATACACGTCGTTATCTTAAAAATGCATACCATACTATTCAATCTCCGCTTGCGATTGTGCTCTCTGCAGGCGGAGTACTTTGAGTTAAATATCCAAACAGGCGCCGCTCTTTGATTATATCAGCCACTTCCGCCGGAACATATTCTTCCCAATCCCCTGCGCCTTGTTTTATAAGTTGTAACACTTTATCGGTTTGCACATTAAGATTATTCTTGTTGTAGTCAAGGATGTCTTCTATTTTGTCATTGGCAATCAGGTAACGGTAGAGATCTATCAGGTGCGGCGGCAGGTTAAATCGCTGGCAATTACATATAACTCCGTCCCGCAAAGTAGGATAAATAAACAGCTTTACTTTGCGGCTGAATAAAGCAGCAAAAGATTCCAGAATACCGCCCTGCAGGTCTTTATAATGCACTTCAGAAAAAATATATTCTAAGTTGGGATAACCCAATACCACACCTATCTTCAACCTGGTGATGGTTGAGAGGTAAGCCACCAGCTTATAATACTCCTGAAAATTAGAGATCATCACCATTTGCCCCAGCGAACATAGAATATCCACCCGGTCGAGGAAGTCTTTTTCATCTATTTCAGCGTTCCGATCGGCGTTCCTTTCTTTTAGAGATTGCAGGGTAAGTTCTGTCAGAACCACTACGTTTGCTTTGTCCACATCCTGCTCTTCCAGAAATTGTTTCACGCCTGTCTTAAGCATATCTATGTGCACGTTGATGACGGGACGAAAACGTCCGCGTACAACAACGATGTGCTTTTTATACAATACTTCAGAAGGTTGCAGGTTTTTACCATCAGGGCCAAATACAGCAGCATTTGAAAAACCATATTTTACCAGGTGCAGGCTCATAAGGCGGTTATCGACTCTGGTGAAATCAGCACCTTCAAATCGTATCATATCTATCTGTATGCGGTCTTTAGACAGGTCATCCATCAGTGAAAGCAAAAACATAAGTGAATTCCCATGATTATAAAAACAGGCGTAAATGACATTCACTCCCAATATCCCCACCGCTTGTTGCTGAAGGTTGTTATCATTATCTAATAAATTCACATGAAGTACCACATCATTATACTCACCGCCTGGCTTTAGCTGAAAACGCACACCCATCCAGCCATGTCCCGTATTTGTTTTGTGATAATTAAGTGCTGAAACCGTATCTGAAAAAGCAAAGAAAGTAGTTGTTGCACTGCGTTGTTCTGCAAGGCGTTCAATCAGCAGGCCGTATTCCCGGTCGAGCATGGCTATCAACCTGTTCTCACTAACGTAGCGACGCTTTTGCTCCGCACCATAGATAGCATCGGAAAAGAGCATATCATAAGCCGACATGGTTTTGGCAATAGTGCCGGAGGAGGCACCTGCTTTGAAAAAGTTTGCAGCTACATCCTGTCCGGCCCCAATTTCGGCGAAGGTGCCGTAAATTTCAGGATCAAGATTAATTGCCAGCGCTTTTTGTTTTGTTCCGATGTTACTGCTTTGATTAACTACCATGCACGAAGTCATTTATAGGTTACTGTCGCTATGCTCACAAACTGAAAAGATACTATGAAAGTACAATTTGTTTTCGCACCGGTTCATCTGCAACTTTAGCAAACATTGCGGAATTTAAAAAGTATCTGCGAGCGTTTTAGATACTAACCAGGAGTTGGTTTTATACCTCCGGAAATAACACCGCAATTTTATGTAGCTGATAATATTTGCGGATTGAATTGAAAAAATCTGAATAGCAGAATTAGGTATTTTTTTTGCCAGGAAATGTAACGCCAAATAAGTTGTAACTATATCTGAAACAATCCCAAATTTGAAGCAATGAATTGTTAATCCAGCCATCATCAACTGTATTATAGACAGTATCCCTGTCATTACTACTGGCCAGGACTTCCTGCCATCTAATCGTGCAGCAGAAACCAGTTACCTCCATCTTTATGTAAATGTATTTCGGATTTAAACCCGCATATTTTTCTCCATCTCCAATAAAATAATAATACGGTTACAATGTACGTTTCTGTGTTGACGAAGTATTTGAATATTAGTTTTCTGATTTCAATACTTCCATTCTGCCAAAATGAATCAACCTAATCTAACAAATGGCCTTTTTTTATAAAAAACTATTTCTCCTTTCTTCTGCCCTAAGGCCGGTACTGATATTAATATTACTTATAAATTCAAGGGCATCATTCGAACAACAAACTCAGGTAGACAAAATACACTTATCTCCCCCAACCGGCGCATTAAAATTTTCATCCGCTGTCTATGATGATCTCTTTGGTACCCGGGCAGCGTTTATTGAAAACATCGGGCAATATGGTGATGTAATGCCGGGACACACTGATATGGACGAAATAAAATTCAGGTATGAAGGTTTAGCTATGCTTGTACTTTTTACACAAAGAGGCTTGATTCACCTGCAAAGAAAAGTTGAAGGCCCTTCTGAACAGGAAAGGGAAAAGCAGGAACGAAAAGGTGTAAAACAGGAACATGAAATGGAAGACAAAAAAGCTATCGACCGCACTATCACGATGGAATGGATTGATGCTAATGCCAATCCGGAAATAGTTGCGAGGACGTGGCGCAAGGATATCACACCTATGGTAAATTGCAAAGTAAAGCAAGCGGATTTAAAAGAATTATTTATAAGGAATTGTATCCGGGTATAGATGTTATTTATTCTTTTAATGAAAATACAAAAGCAGGTTTTGAATACAGCGTCGTTGTAAAAACCGGAGCGGATATCAACATGGTGAAAATGAAGTATGGTGGTGATGTAAAAAAAATAAAGCGAAGTATCAATAGAGCATTGGTTATAAAATCAGACATCGGTGAAATTGAAGAAACCATGCCTGTTTCGTATCATGGAGTTTATCCGCTTTATAAAAAATCACTCAAAAATAAAATCCGGTTCCAATACCAACACCGGCAATCTCAGGTCCTGATTCACTTTGTGAAAGTAGTGGTAGTACCACAATATACACTACGCCTGATGTTCCTGGTAATAGTTATACCTGGGTTGTGAGTGGCGGGTCTGTTTCAAAGGGTCAGAATACCAATGCAATAAATGTTGCCTGGACAACAAAAGGTACAGGATCTGTTGCTGTAACTGAATCAGTTGCTTTAAGTGGCTGTTTTGGAAAGGCTGTAAAAATAATTATTGTCACTGCAAAACCAGTAACATCAACCATAACACATAATTAAAAACTACAAGACCAGGTGTTATCGAACAGGATAAAAATGTTTCAAAGGGTACGATATGGTATTGTATCAGCGATGCTTCTCTTCATCGTTACGGAGGTGAGTGCACAAATTACTATGCCTGATACGGTTTGTATTTTTACCAGCAAAATTTACCAGGTGAATAATGCAGCCATCCCATCAACCTATACCTGGAAGATTGATGGAGTGATACAATCCGCTATCACCAATAAAATAAGTACTACATGGAACACAGCGGGTACATTCCTTCTTACTGTTCAGGAACATGCTGCAAATGGATGTGATGGTGATATTAAATCCGGATTGGTTTATGTAAAGCAGGGTGCCCAACCTGATGCGGGTGCAGATACCAGTATTTGTTTCGGCACAAGTTATAAATTAAATGGCATCGGAGGTTCAGCTTATCAATGGTCCCCTTCCACCTATTTATCAAATTCAAACATTGCTGATCCGTTTTTTAATGCTCAGTTGCCGGGAGTATTCACATACGTTCTTACCGTAAAAGATGCTAACAGATGTAATTCGATAAATAAAGACACAGTTATTTTAACTGTTCTGCCACCGGTTAAAATTTTTGCAGGAAGAGATACTTTCATTTTCATCAATCAACCTTTACGATTAGATCCTATTGATCTTGCCAACAACCGTTTAATAAACTATTTATGGTCGCCGGCGACAGGATTAAATAATCCTTCCATAAAAAATCCTGTTGCTATTCTTGACCATGACATGCATTATACTGTGACCGTCAAACTGCTAACGGATGCATAGGCAGTGATGATATCAACATTAAAGTATTCGCTGTAGCTGACCTTTATGTGCCTAACGCCTTTACTCCAAACGGTGACAGTAAAAATGATTTTGCTGTTGTAATTCCTATAGGGATAAAAGAATTAAAATACTTTAGCATTTACAACCGTTGGGGACAGCTGGTATTTAGCACAAGAGATTCAAGCATCGGGCGGAACGGAAAGTTTAATGGTAAGGAACTAGCTAAGGCTACATTTGTATGGACCGCAGAAGCTACAGACTTTAAAGGAAATTTAATCTCCCGCAAAGGAATCGTGACGTTGATTAGATGATAATAAATTAAGGTATGATAAAACGTTTTGTTTATGATGAAGTGCCGGTACTGTTTCATCTGATCCTCCACTCCCTGAATGTTGTATTATATCTTTATAGCAGGATTGTAATAATTAAAACAGTAAAGAACCAATGACTATTTTAAATTTATCATGGTACTGACTTTGTTTGAATATTCAAATGCAGATTGAACACAAGTCAATCATTCTTTTAAAAGGCTTTATCGTTCATCAACTATTTTCATACACAGGAATTAATAACCATTCAGGATGTTTGTAAAAAAAGCTTTGTTATATTTTACCGGCAGCCTGCTGTTGATGGTTATGTTATTGGGGCGATTGAAGATTGCCAGGGCAGGTAAGATGAGTGAGCAGACAGGTAATTTAAAACAGCCCATCATACCTGCCATTCAAATTGATTCCGTTTCACTGGCCGGGGTGATCGATTTTCACTGTCATACCGGCCCTGATGTAGCCCCGCGTTCTATGAACGACTTGCAATTGGTGCGTCTTGCCAAACAATCGGGCATGAGGGGAATTGTTCTCAAAAATCATTATACAATGACCGCCGACAGGGCAGCGTTGGCCATGCAGGAAATAGGCGGGATTGAAGTTTTTGGCGGCATTGTGTTAAATCGTTCAGTAGGCGGACTCAATGCCGAGGCTGTCAGCCGAATGGTACAGTTTGAGGGGCACCGTGGTAAAGTAGTTTGGTTGCCAACCAAAGACGCTGAAAATAATTTTGAAAACCCACCTGGGCGGCGGCTGTTTGTGCCTGTGGTTAAGAGCGGAAAACCGGTAGCCGAACTCATGGAGTTGTTTAAGATCATATCGCAACACGACCTTGTGCTTGAAACAGGCCATTCGTCCCCGGCAGAATCTTTGATCATAATAAAGTCGGCAAAGCAGGCTGGTGTGAAAAAGATCGTTGTGACTCATGCCATGCTGCTGAGAGCAACTATCGATCAGATGAAACAAATGGCTGCAATGGGAGCGGTTATCGAGTGCTGCTGGCAGCCTGGCGGATTAGCGGGAGCGAAAACTACCGTCAATCCTGTGTCTGTAGAAGCTTTTGTGCAAGCCATCCGGGCTATTGGTGCAGAACATTTTATTATCGATTCGGATCTGGGCCAGAAAAACAACCCGCTACATCCCGAAGGGATGCGCGCATTTATTGCAGCACTAATGTCCGGTGGTTTAAGCCGACATGATATAGACCTCATGGCACGACAAAACCCGGCAAAGCTGCTTGGCCTTGATCAGGCGTACTAATCATAGATGGTCGTCTAAACGAATCATGGCAGGCTCAGTTGCTCGTTCTCTATTCTGCAACGCAGTCTGCCACTTTCCAGATCCTGCCATCTGTTTTGGTGAAAATATACAGCTCATTGTCTTCACCCACTCCAAAACGCAAATCGGCCTTGGCATTTTTTACCATATCAATAAATGTAGATTTTATGCTGCCGAATTGCAGATCCAATTCCCTGATAACAGCCTGGTGCCCAAACTTTAATTCGCTGCTTTCTACATAAAAAACCCTTCCTCTTACAATGTCACCAAAAATGTATTTACCCTTTAGTAAGCTGATATCGCCGGTGTAAACATAACCTCCGGAAATAGCATTTCCTTCATCATGATCATACTGGGCAACCGGGTATGTATATTTTGGATCATCCTTAGCCGGCAAAGCATATATCTTATTCGTCTTACCGGCGAGGTTCAGCACAAAGGTTCCTTCCCGGGCGGGCCAGCCATAATCTGCCCCTGCCTTGCCGAGGTTGATTTCTTCCACATTACTGAATCCAATGTCTGCAATGATCATTTTACCATCGGGCGTCCAGCTTATACCGTTAGGATTACGAAATCCACGGGCAAAAATTTCGCCAAGTGCTTTAGGATTGCTATCGCTGGCATATGGGTTTATGGCCGGGATACCGTATTTACCGTTCCGGCTGTTCCGGCCTGATGGATCGATGCGCAAAACCGAACTTCTGATCTGTGTATTATTGTTACAAAGCTGTGGATAACCATTTTCAGCGGAACCCCCATCTCCAACTCCAATGTACAGCAACCCATATTCTGCATCATCCGGTTTTGATAGGGGATTGAATATGATTTGCTGCACACTGTGCATTACCGAAGGATTATTGATGCGTAATAATTCCCGGCATTCGCCGGTAAAATAAGTGGCTGTGGGGTCTTTGATTTTCCATTCCGACACTACCCATTGAATACCAACCGGTATAGAATCAGCATACACATAATCTGCCGGGGCCGAACCTTTCTTTTCAGCATGAGTTGTATAGAGCAAGCCATTCTTATAAAAATCGGGATGAAATGCATAGCTTCCCCACCCCGTCCCCAGTCCTGGTTCATTGATAAAGGCTGGTTTTTCTTTAGCCATATCCATTACCACATTAAAAATTTTGCCTTTAATTTCATAAAGCTTCCCCCTCATATCAAGCATGAACAACCTTTTAGCCTCCCCTTTCAGCACAAATGTCTGGTTGATTCTTGTCAACGGGTTTTTATTCGAGGTTGCCGGGGCGGTGATAAATTCTTCCAGTTTAAGCGTTAGTCCAGCTTTAGCGATTTTGGCGGATACAGGGTTATCTATTGCATAGGACTGATCAGCGACGCTTTTTGTGGCAGCCGGCTTTTTATGCGTATCCATAAAGGAAAGTAAAGCCCTGATATCTGAAACGGTTAGCTGAGGGTGCGCCGGCATCGGTACTTTGTATTCATTAAATAACAAGGCTGCTCTTTTATTACCACTTTTAACAACCTGCTGCGGGTTAACGATAAATTTTGCTAAATAGTCACTGGAGGCTTCTCCGGTTATACCTGTCAGATTTGGCCCGATACCCCGCTGATTAAAGTTATGGCATCCGGTGCAGTGTTGCTGAAATAACACTTCTCCTTTTTTTACAACCTCCTCTTTAACCGAATAGCTTTTTACTCCTTTTTGTGCATATAGCTGCAGACCTGCCGGTAGCATTATACCTGCCAGGATGCATTTTTTAAACAGCACCAATAAATAGTCTTTCTTACGGCTCATGCGAGCAATTTTATTGTGTAATTGATATTTGTTCTGATAAATCAAATATAAAGGAAAGGATAGTTTTGTTTCTCCTTATCTATTGTTTGTGCTGCAATGTTTGATCAGCCAGGGTATTGAGCCAGTAAAAATTTACCAAATATAAAATACTCTTAACGCGGGTGGATTAATTTCAATTAAGAAGGGATTGTCACGATCGATTGTATCTTAGCAATATGATCCGGAAAAGAGCAGGATTCTGAGTGTGCAGAACACTTACCAACATAAGACAGGTAAGAATATTGATAATAAATAACTATTTAAAGCTTCTATGGAAGGCGTGTGATAGTTTGACCTGTTAAGAACAGACCTGGCGTTGTTCATCTGCTTCAACAATATACAGTTGTAAGGTAAAAATTGTTATTTCAATTTCCATTTCACAGGCATGATAAGATAACTACACTCATAACAGGCTTATCAAAAATTTTCGATAATAAATAACAAGCATTATGAATAAAAGAACCGGCAAATGGAGTTTCCTTTCGGCATTACTTTTTTTTACTGTTGTCCTAAAAAACGGCAATGCCCAGGAAACAAAACGAATGGTGAAGTCGGGAATATCATATATAGATCCCACCATAGGCAATGTGGCTCCACTGCTGAATAGCAATCGCCCCGTTGTACACCTCCCTAATCAGATGGTACGAATGTTCCCGAAAAGGCAGGACCATCTTGATATGCAAATCACCGATTTCCCTTTGCTTGCAACAAATATCATCACTCCTCAAATGGTCTTTGCAATTAAACCGTCGATTGGAGAATTAGCTGACACCGGATGGTACAGACGGCTCACCTACGACCATGACCTTGAAGTTACTCAACCCTGGTATTATGCTGTTTCTCTTACCGATGATAACATTCGTACCGAATTTACTGCCGGTGAAAAAACAGGTATATACCGGTTCACCTTTCCTGCCGGTGTGAAAAAAAACCTGCACCTGTCACATTATTATGAAAAGGGTGATTTCCAACTTAACAATAATACAATAACGGGAAAGGAATTTGTAAACGATGTCATTCATTCGCAGAAAGGCATTGCTTATATGTATGGCGTTTTTTCAGGCCACCCGGCAACAGGCAAAAAAGATGGTGAGAAGGACTGGGGAAAGTATACCGTTACAGGCAGAACTCAAAAGCCTGTACCAATGGAAGGTGAGAGGGCTTATGCTACTTATGATGAGATGGATAAAGCGGTGGTTGAATTTCGTTATGCGATTTCGTTTATCAGTACTGAGCAGGCAAAGATCAATTTAGAAAAAGAGTTGACAAATATAGGATTCGATCAGTTGAAAAGCAAGGGTAAAGCTACCTGGGAAAAAACTATTGGCCAGGTAAAAGTGGAAGGAGGTACCGAAGCGCAAAAACGTACCTTTTATACAGCGCTGTATCGTTGTTATGCACGGATGGTAGACATTTCAGAGTATGGTAAATTCTTCAGTGCTTACGATAATAAGGTGCATGATGATAAAAGGTCTTTTTATACCGACGATTATACCTGGGGTAACTACCTTGCATTGCATCCCCTCCGCATGATACTTGATCCTAACCGGGAAGCAGACATGTTACAGTCTTATGTAACAATGTATGAACATAGCGGATGGATGCCTGAGTATCCCAAGCATTTTGGAGACCGTCCGGGTATGTTCGCTTTTCATTCTTCCATTATTTTCCTGGATGCTTACAGGAAAGGAATAAGAAATTTCAATCTTGAAAAAGCATTGGAAGGAATGATCAAAAATGCTGACCAGGCTACTATGCTTCCGGGCAGGAACGGACCGAAGGGCGCCCTGGAAGATTTTTATTATTTAAAGGGGTACTATCCTGCATTACATCCGGGCGAAGTTGAAACCGATTCGGTAGCCGCACTTAAATTAGGACAAAAACGTTCAGCCGTTGCCGTTACACTTGGTAATAGTTATGATAGCTGGGCAGTTAGCGAGTTGTCGAAAGAAATGGGGAAAGATGATATTGCCAAACGGTTTGCACCATGGACAAAAAATTACCAGCACTTATGGTGGGACAAATACCGCATGTTCATGCCGAAGGATGCGAAAGGCAATTGGATAGAAATAGATCCGAAATTCGATGGAGGCCATGCAGGCAGTGATTATTACAATGAGAATAATGGATGGAGCTACCTGTGGAACGTTCAGCATGATATAAAGGGATTATCGGGTTTAATGGGTGGCCCTGATAAAATGGAACAGAAACTTGATCAGCTTTTCACTGAAGGAGTAGAGCGAAGCAAGCCTGAGTTCTGGGGCAGATTTCCAGACCAGACAGGACTAATAGGTAATTTTGGTATGGGCAACCAGGTAACATTTTTCATCCCTTATCTCTACAATTACACCAATGCTCCATGGAAAACCCAGAAGTATACACGCCTGCTGCTGGATACCTGGTTCCAGGACAACATATTCGGTGTCCCGGGTGATGAAGATGGGGGGGCTATGTCGGCATTTGTCGTTTTTTCAGCAATGGGTTTTTATCCTGTAACACCAGGCTTACCCGTATATAGTTTAACAAGTCCTTTGTTTACCAGGATAAGCATCGCTTTATCCAACGGAAAAACGTTTACGCTTATAGCCAATAAATCTTCCAGAAAAAATAAATACATACAATCCGCAACGCTGAACGGCAGACCACTAACTTCTCTTTTAATCACTCATGCAGCACTACTAAACGGTGGAACTCTCCTCCTGCAAATGGGTGAAGAAACCAATAAGAAATGGGATATCAGGTATTAATTGAAGCATCAATTACCATACACTTAACGCTGCAACGTTAGCTTTAAAAGTTTGCAGATAGAAAAGAGATCGGGAATATATCTAATTGGAGACATCACCGGCAAGATGAGAAAAAAAAGTTATGGGTAGGGCTCAGCAATATTAAGTACTGATGGCACAGTGCCAGGAGTAAGCTTTTTTAATTATTTTTTTATTATATTTAAACTTTATTACTTTTAACAATATTATAACTGAAAATTAATCAGGCTTCAAATTAGATTTGGTAGTGAAATTTTCGCTAAGGCTTTGCATTAACTATATTCAATATTTTGCTTAACCGTGTTGATACCAACTGGACAATAGTTTGATTGTAAATATTTTTTTATAAGAGCATTTTATCGATGATAAAATAGTGTAATTAAGGAAAGGCTGATAGTAGCAAAGTTTGTAATACCCATTGAAAAATATGTTTTTTAAGCAGCAAAATGGAAAAGAATAGCAGCTGACGTCTTGATTTACCAGAATCAAAATTTTCCAAACTAAACAAACACTTGCTTTCATGCAAATTCAGCAAAAAGAGTATGGCTAAGCTATAAGTGCCGCCACTCACATGATTCATTATTCCCAAACCTAATTTTCTTCCAATCAAGTAATCAATTATGAAACAACCTTACTTACTATTCGTTTTCATGATTTCACTTTTTGCGGGAATGCCCGCAGCCTTTGCACAGAAACGGACAGTTTCTGGTAAAATTGCAGATAATAACGGCATCCTTATGCCATTTGTAAATGTCACTGTAAAAGGCACTTCAGTTGGAACAACTTCCAGTGCTGATGGAGTATATGGTATTGCCGTTCCTGAGGGATCAAACACCCTGGTATTTTCCTATATTGGACACCGGACAAAAGAGGTAAATATTTCAGGACGCACAACGGTAGATCTAACAATGGAGAAAGATGGCAGTGAGATGGAGAGCGTTGTGGTAACAGCCCTAGGGGTTGAAAGAAACAAAAAATCCCTTCAGTTTTCTGCAACCCAGGTTAGCGGCGAAAACTTCACGCAAGCCCGGGAGATCAGCGCGGCAAACGCTCTTGCAGGCAGGGTAGCCGGTGTTAACGTATCAAAGATTGCCTCAGGACCAGGAGGATCTTCACGTGTTGTAATCCGGGGAGCGAAAACCCTTGGTTCTACTTTGAATCAACCTCTTTATGTTGTGGATGGAGTTCCCATTGACAACAGCAATTTCGGACAGGCTGGTGTCTGGGGTGGTTCGGACCAGGGTGATGGTATGAGCAGCATAAACCCTGATGACATCGCATCAATGACAGTTTTGAAAGGCGCAAGTGCTGCGGCTCTTTATGGGTCGAGGGCTGCTAATGGAGTTATCCTGATAACTACAAAAAAAGGAACATCACGTAAGGGACTTGGTATTGAATTCAATTCGAACTATGTTTTAGAGAACGTAGAAAATCTGACTAATTTTCAGACAACTCATGGTAATGGAGGCTATACCGGAGGAACTTTGATAACACAGGAAGCTAAAACACCGAAAACCATTGACGAGCATTGGAATAATGGCTGGGGTTTTAATTCGTGGGGACCAAAATACGATGGGAGTCCAACTGTTCAGTTCGACGGCATATCAAGGCCCTATTCTTATACCGGTGACAACTGGAAACGTTTTTACAAAACCGGATCTGCATTAACAAATTCTATTGCACTTACTGGTGGAAGCGAAACTCAAAGCTTCCGGCTTTCACTGTCTGACCTGAGAAGTAAGGGCGTTTTTCCTAATTCGGGTTTCGACAGAACAAATGTGTCGTTAAGTACAAATTCGAAGTTTGGAAAAAGGTTGTCTGTCAATTCGAAAGTGTTGTATTCAAATGAAAAAACGAAAAATCGCCCTAAACTTTCTGATTCCCCCGGAAATGCTAACTTGTCCCTATATTATACTCCAGGTGATATTGATGTTAGGAATTACCTGGGTGATCCTAATAAACCTGGTGCTGTGCCATCGCTCCAGATGCAAAAAGACAGAGGGATTGTCATTCAGGATAAAAAAGCTCCCGGGGAAGAATTTCAGGTGTCCACAAACTTGTGGCAACAAAATCCATATTGGGCAGCCTATCAGTTTGCAAATAATGATGTTCGTGACCGGGTTATTACAAGTGGCGAAGTTCGATATAATATCACCGATTTCCTGTACGCTTCCGGTCAGGCCGGAATGGATTGGTTTACCTTAAAAGGAACGCAACTAACACCTCAGGGTACAGGTTTTGACCGTGGCGGAGGTATTTCAGAGAATGAATATCGCACACGTGAAATAAATCTTCAGTATATGCTGGGTTTCAACAAAACCTTTAACAAGTTTGGCGTCAATGCTTTTGTAGGTGGAAACCGGATGCGTCGTACTACCGAAAATATCTCCGCGGTTGGAACAGGTTTCAATACCCCGTTTCTCGCTGCAATTAATAATGCCAAGCAACGAAATTTTAATTATGGTTATGGAAAACAAGGTATCAATTCTTTGTTCGGATCTGTGGAATTATCATACAACAACTATTTATTCCTGACCGGAACAGCCAGAGAGGACTGGTTCTCAGTATTAAACCCGGAAGACAATAGTATTCTGTATCCTTCTTTAGGTGGAAGCTTTGTTTTTTCAGATGCGATTAAATCTTTACCAAAGTGGCTTAGCTATGGAAAGGTGAGAGCTGCATGGGCACAGGTTGGTAATGTTAGTTCCGTAGGCCCTTACCAGACGATACTAACCTATAACGCTGGAAGTTCACACGTTAACAGGCCTTTAGGTGGATATTCATCAGGAGATAATTTACCCAATCCCAACCTTATACCTTTCACATCAACAGAGATGGAGTACGGCCTGGAAGTTAGATTTTTCAATAACAGACTGGGATTAGATATCACCTACTATGATCAGAAAACTACTAATGATATTCTGGATGCAAACATCTCCGGCAGTTCAGGATTTAGAACCACTTCTGTCAATCTTGGTAAAATTGGAAACAAAGGTGTGGAGTTTTTGATAACCGGTACGCCTGTAAGGTCTGCCATAACATGGGATGTTTCCTTAAATTTTGCAAAAAACAAAAGCAATGTCGTCTCACTGATTCAAGGTCAAACGGAAGTGGTTGGAGAAGAACCCAGAACAAGAACAGCTTTCATCAAACATATTGTAGGTTATCCTTATGGTATGATCACCGGACAAACGCAAAGAGTGGATCCTGCCACATCGCTTCTTGTATACGATACAAGCGGTGCTCCTTTAACAGATGGAAGTTATAAGATTCTTGGTAATGGAGTACCTGATTTTACGGGAGGCATAAATAACTCATTGACCTGGAAAAATTTGAATCTTACTTTTTTGGTCGATTTTAAATCAGGTGGGAATATTTACTCCGGAACAAATGTCAGAATGACCCAGGCAGGTTTCACTCAGCAAACCCTTCAGGGCCGCGAGGGAGAAGCACCGCTCGTTATAAACGGCGTGGTTCAGGATGGTGTCGTTAGCGGGAACCCGGTTTATAAGCCCTTTACTAAAACACTTACCCCGGGTCAGGCGAGAAATTATTGGGGGCAACTTGGTGAAAGAGCTCAGGAGAACTTCGTTTATGACGCATCTTTTGTGAAACTAAGGCAGATAACTCTTGGATATAGTCTACCGGCAAAAATCTTTACTAAAACACCAATACGCAATTTAATGCTTTCTTTTGTTGCACGTAACCTGGCGATTTTGTACAAGAATGTCCCTAACATTGACCCGGAATCCACTTATTCCAGTGGCAACTCTCAAGGTCTTGATTACTTTGGTATGCCGGCAACTCGTACTTATGGCTTTAACCTGCGGGCAATCTTTTAACATTAAACAGCATTGACTATGAAATATTTACGAAAATTAATTTGCATCGCCATTACTGTAACATCTATTACAGCATGTAACAAGAGCGAGCTAAAAGATCTTAATATCAATCCACAGGCAAGAAATACAATTGATGTGAACTTTCTGTTTACCTCCGCCCAGCTGGGCGCAGCATCCGGAGGTTCCCGTGGAGACAATCGTTATATCGATTGGAGAACTAACATTGGAATGGCGTCCACTGCTATTCAGCAACTTGCCGCCATCACTGATATTTCCAACACCGGCGATAAGTATTTTGATAATGCTGAAACCACCAGCGCTCCTTTTGAGTTTATCTATACTGATCTAAGGAGTCTTTCCGATGTAATAAAGCATACAGGTCCCGGAGGATATGCAGAAGGCCAGAGCACTAATACGAGACAAGCTGCAAGAATCCTGAGGGCGTTCCTTTTTCACCGCCTTACAGATTATTATGGCAGCATCCCTTATCTTGAAGCTAATCAAGCAGAAAAGGGATTATTTTTTCCTAAATACGATAAACAAAGGGTTATTTATACAGATTTATTGAAGGAGCTGGAGGAAGCAACTGCAGCATTTGGAGCAGCTGATCCCGGTTTCGCTGCTGCTGACCTTTATTATAACGGAGAAGTTGCTAAATGGAAGAAATGGGGTTATTCACTTATGCTCCGACTTGCAATGCGTGTTTCAAATATAGATGTGGCGATGGCGAATAAATATGTAGCCAAAGCTGTAACCGGAGGAGTGTTTCAAAGCAATGCAGACAATGTTATTGTTCAAATGGCGGAAGGACCAAGCCTGTGGACAAACCAGAATGGAATATCACGAGCGTTTTATCCGGGAGATGGTGGCAATTCGTCTTTCTTAAGCAAAACGATGATTGATTTTCTGAAAGGAACCAATACCGGTTCAACGCTGGATGATGATCCGAGACTTATGATCATCAGTGGAGGAATTGGTATTTGGTCGGCATCAGGAGGCGGTCTTTGGCAGCCGACAAAAACCGATCCACTCGATCAGAAAGGTATGCCGAACGGAAACGACTTAACACTGCTTCGGCTGATTGAAGCATCACCCACACTTGATTTGAATGCAACGTATTCAAAGATCAATACGAAGTTGTTAGACAGAGCGGAACCTTACATGCTTATGAATTATGGTGAAGTTGAGCTTCTTTTAGCGGAAGCTTCACAAAGAGGTATTGGTGGTCTCACCGGAGCTGGTGCTGCAGCCCATTATGTTGCAGGTGTAAAGGCATCTATGCAGATGTATACGATTTATGACGCCTCTTTAACTGTTTCTGATGCGCAGGTTGCGACTTATCTTGCTGCTTACCCTTATAATGTTACAAAACCCGCCCTGGAAATGATTGGTGACCAATTGTGGGTTAATCACTTCCTTAACTGGTGGGAAGCCTGGTCTGACTGGAGAAGGACTGGCCTTCCTAAATTGGTTCCAACCAATTACCCTGGTAACGTTACAGGTGGTAAAATACCTCAAAAGCTAAAATATCCAAATTCGGAAGTTGCAGGTAATCCTAATTTTAAGACGGGTGCAAGTGCAAATGATTATGTAACAAAGGTCTGGTGGGCAGGTGGGCCAGAATAGCTCATTTATTCCATTAATAGAAGTGACTAGAAAAGCCCTTGAAGTTCAAGGGCTTTTCTAATCAATAACGGTAACCGCCATGGCCCAACTTTAATGCATTGTTGGTGCCAAATGCTGTCCACCGTTAAAATTTTATAGATATTTCAAGATGTCCGCCAAGTCCTTCGGAGATGATACGTTGTAATGTAGAGAAGCGAACGTCTTTTAAATCCTTCTCCAGTTTTGAAATGTAAGATTTGTTTGTTCCCGAAAGTCCGGCAACCTGCTCCTGTGTCAATCCCTTTTCCTGTCTTGCCTGCTGTATAAGCACTCCTAGTTTAAATGCTTCATATCCAGCATCAAAATTATCACGTTTTTTTGTCCCTTTGCTGCCAACTTCTTTGTCAATAAATTCTTTAAGACTTGTTAGATTTTTTTTCTTCATAATATTCTTTTTTAATTTTCTCTGCTCTTTCAATTTCATTTGATGGTGTCTTCTGAGTTTTCTTTTGAAACCCGTTTCCCACTACTACAAGATTATTTTGGTCAAAGAAACAAAAAATGCGAAAAATGTTATTAGTAACCTGAACTCTTATTTCATAAAGACCTTCAGTGTTTTCAAGATGTTTAAAATAGATTTCAGGAATTCGGTCAAATGTTTCAACAATTTGAAATGTCCACAGGATTTCTTTTGAATCTTCCATGTTTGCCGTTGATAAAATTCCCTGAAATAATCTTTAAAGAAAAAAAGTTCACGTTTATTGTCCACTAACCAAATTAGCAAAAGTAGTCCAATAAGACTACTTAAATTATTAAGGTGTGTTAGAAAGCATGTCACAACAATTAGCCGGGAAGGGAGATTTGTGCATCTATTGATTAGGGCTTGCGAAATAGGGATAATAATTCCGTCAAGCCTGACTAACAACTGCTAAGTAAAAAGTTGAAGATATTGTCCACTGCCAAATTTTTAACGTCAAACTGGATATGTAGCTAAATTGAAAAATAAAAAGTTGAAACACGGCTTCCGTTACCCGGTATTTTGCAAACCCTTGTTAGTAGCTGGGGCTTCCTAAGTCATACTTTTAGTGCCTGCCAGTGTGGGCAGAAAGCACACACTGCAAATTGGCTTTGAGTCAAGATATTTGTGCCTGCAAATGTGTGTGCTTTGTAGGTTGGTTATATTGCGTTGTATAATTGTCCACCAGTATTTGAGTCAGAGGGTTGAATAGGCTTTAGTTCTGTTAGGTCAGATTTGTAACGAACTTCGGAAATTTTACTGGGGATATAAATTTTTTCAATTTTATGAATTTCTTGGTGTCGGTAAAAGCGTAAGGAGCTTTTTGCCAAGTCGTAGTCAAACTTGATTTTAATTGATTGCTCCAAAGTGTTACCAAGTGTCTTTGAAATTATGGAAAACATTTTTTCTGCAAGGTCGTTGGCACTAATTTTTTCCTGAATTGAGTTTGCAATGTCGGCAATGCTGTGTCCATGAGAAGTCTGTTTTAAAAATATGGATGCAATTACTACTTGCTTGCCTGCTGGCGGATTAAGCTGCTCTGATGCAAAGATGTGTATTCGTTCTAAGCTGCTGCTGCTTTTTACTTCAAGCTTCTCAATGTCTGCATTGAAGTCAAACTTTTCGTCGGGTATGCAATGCCAACAATTCAAAAGAGTTGTCGGCTCTTTGCTTGCTTCAATAATAAATAACTCTGACCAAAGACCATGAATAGTTTTAGTAGGTGTATCTGATAGCGATTTAAATATTTCAATAAAGTTTTTGAACGTTTCAATAACCTCCTTTTGTGTCGGCTTTGATGATAGCGATTTGATAAGTGTTTCTGCAATCCCTAAAAAATAATGCTGCAAGTAAGGCTGATTACTCCTAAAAATTATTACTGTGTAAATAGCAAAGTTGGTTTTGTATTCTTCTGAAACTTTGCATTCGGCATTATGGGTCAACTCAAGATATTTTAGCCGGATATTTTTTTGCGAAAATGAAGTGCTATCAGCAACTGATGAAATTAAAATAATAGGAAAGCTTTTGTTGCTTATGGCAACTTTCGCAAAAGGAAATTCAGATAAGGAAACCGCATTAAATAAATTCCGGTTGGCTGTTTCTGGTGCTGTAAGCGTATCAAATGTTTCAATTAAGTTCATGCTACATTGTCAGGCTGTCTTAGAATGTCCTTTCCAATATTTTCAGGAAACCAAATTGCAATGCTTGGAACATCGTCATATAATATGCTTCCGTTTTCGTCAATGATATTGTTTCCGTCTGCATCATTCAGATGCAGTCGGTGAATTTGCATTGTAACAAGATTTTCGTTTTTAATTTCATGGTCTCCCGGATAAATTACTTCACCTGATTTTGGGTTCTTACCTTGAAATAATTGCTTAATGGTGTTGCTTCCATTTTCATGCAATCTACGGTCTCTGATATTTTGAATTATCTGACCATTTTCATTCTTGCTGCTAATTACATATACCAAACATCTTTCATCAGGATTATCCTGTAAATAAATTCCAATTACACCTCTTAAGCTTGAAAAGGTTTGGCTGTCACTTTCTCTTGTAAACTTTAGCCTATTGAGCAAATGCTTTAAGCATTCACTCAATGGTAATTCAGCAACCAAATGCTTTTGTTCTTCGGTTCGCTGCGGATGTCCAATGTCTTGTGACAAATCGTTGATATTGGTGGCAAGAAAGGATGATACAACATTTCTGTTTTGCGGAATTAAATTATCTGTGTCATGGATAGCCTAACTCTTTCTCTAATTTGTCAACCATATAATTCCATGTTATCTCGTTGTCGTGCTGACGAATGAATGGCACATTTTCAAGAATAAAATATCTTGGTCGGTGGTACGCAATGATTTTTACTATTTCATCAAAGAGAGTTCCACGAACTTCGTCGGTCATGCCTTTTTGTTTTCCAGCTTTTGAAAAGGGCTGGCATGGGAAACCTGCACACAAAATGTCAAATTTGGGAATATTCTCAACCTTGATTTTACGAATATCTTTTTCCGGCTTTATTCCATAGTTTTCTTCGTACAACTTAGCAAGTGCATCATTTATTTCACATGCATATACGCACTCATGTCCTAACTCTTCCATCGCTAAATGAAAGCCACCCAAGCCCCGCAAACAAATCTGCAAACCTCATTCAATTATCTGCTTTAATTTTTTTGTAATTCCCGCCAATGTTTTTTCTGATTTATTCTTATGTAAATGACATTCCCAAACAGTCAGAATTTTCCACCCCGCTTTTTTTAATGCTTGAGCATTTAATTTATCTCTTTCTACATTTCCTAAAATTTTCAGCACCCAATATTTAATTCTCTTTTTCGGCATCCTGTTAAGCGTGCATCCTTCGTGAGCATGCCAAAAACAACCGTTCACAAAAATGATAACTTTATATTTTGGCAAAAACAATATCGGGGTTTCCCGGTAATTTTTTGTTATAAAGCCTGTATCTAAATCCTTCCCTAAATAGAAATTTTCTAACCTGTATTTCCGGTTTTGTGTTAGTCTTTCTTATTTGAGACATTATATAGCTTCTCTTTCCCTTGTCCATGCTGACTGCAATATAATGTGTGTTAGCAAAATTGCTGCTCTTTTGCAGTTGGCTTTGTGTCAAGCCATGTGTGCCCGCAAATGTGCTAGGAAGATGATTGTCTAATCTGTCGCCGTTAGTAATCCCAATAGCTTGACATTGACAGTTCATAGTTGCTACAATCTCCCCCGCTATTTTTTCCCTGTCAAAATGTTCACCATTCCGATATCTGGTTTCATAGCTGCATCAACAATCCCGAAAGAGCCTGCCTTATAGTTCCAGTTGGCGTAGGCAATATTATGTTTTTCAAAAATGGCGACAAGGTCATTATACCACGCCATTTTTGAATCACGTGGCGATCCGTCAATCACTCCAAATTCGCCGCAATATAAAGGGAGTTTCAGGCTGTCTGCAAGGTGTATTGGTTTGGCCATCATTTTCTCGAGAGTTTCCCTGTTATATACCTTTTTTTCTTCATCCGTTGTGCCGTTGACAACTATCTGTCCCGGATATTGAACCTGCCCATTAAAATCTTTCAGCTTTGTCCACGAGGCCTTATAATGGGTGAGGTGAAATGGCTCGTAAAAATGAAAGCTCAGCAAAATATTTTTATCATTAGCAGGGATTTTTAACTGGTCGAAAGTGTTGGCGGACTGCCAACGGTTTGATCCTATAACCAGCATTCTCTTTGGTTCCCAGCTTCGTATGGAATCAGCCACTCTTGCCAGCAGCCGGTTCCATTGCTCCGGATCGTCTGCCACCGGCTCATTCATGAATTCATACGCCAGCATTCCGTTAGGCCATTTATTTACAGCAGCAGCAAGATCTTTCCATAGCTGTATAAATTTATCCTGTGCAGCCGGTTTTGTCCATAATGGCTTTTCTGCTTCATTGAAATGATGAGAACGCAGAATATGCAGGTCAAGCACGACCCGTAAACCGGCGCGATTGGCCCATTTCAGGCAGTTCCCGAGCAATTGAAAAGCATCATCATATCTTTTGCCAGCTGAATCCCACAATTGTTGCTCGTCTACAGGAAGGCGGATATGATCGAAGCCTGTAGATTTAATGAATGCAATATCTTTTTGAGTGAAGAAGGAAGACCTTTCATCTCCTATTCTGTTGCTTTGAGACAGCCAGTGAGCGATGTTTGTCCCGCGCTTGATAGAGAAAGAACCGTAATTATTTTTTGCACTGCTGTCGTCAAGGTGCTTTGCTTGCCCGCAACCAGCGATAATGACAACTAATATTACTACTGGAAAGAAAATATATCTCATAAAAATTTTTATTTTAATGTCCACCAAAGTATGCTCTCTGCTCAACTGTGAGTGGTTACCAGCACTCCTTATTTTTTTCTTTTTTTGAATAGCAAAACGCTTGCATTGTTTCTTGCCACAATCAGATGCTTCAAGCCTTTAACCTGAATAATTCCTGCATCACGAACTTCTCCTTCTACCTTTATTCCGGATTCCTTCGGAGAAATACAGGTAAACGACCTTCCGCCATTTCCTTTCAGAAAAACACCCTTACTGGCATTTTGCCTTCCAACCTGTGGCTTGAGCGCATAGAAGTTTCCGCCAAGCCAGATATCTGTTTTGCCGTCTTCATCAAGGTCGTCAGCAACAATTCCAAAAACGGGAGACACCTGCGCCTCCAGCGGCAATGCTTCCAATTGAAAGGTTCCATTATTGTTCCATAACACGGCGCTTTGTAAATAATTTGCTTCATACCGTAAAGCTCCACTACGCAGTTCCGAAGAAAATAGCGAATCGTATGTTTTATTACTATAATCCTCATATCTCAGAATCTGTTTTTTTAATCCTGGCAATTGGGACGTCAGCTCTGATTTAGTAGCGAAGGGATAAGAAATTAAATCTAATGGTGGATACCAATTAATGATAGATTCGCTCTTTCCATTATTATCGAAATCATTCACATACATTGTTAATGGCTTTTCAGGTGAAGCCTTGAACTTAGTATTCAATCCCCAATTACCCAGAATGAAATCCTGGTCACCATCATTATCCAGATCCACTGCTTTAATTCTGTTCCACCACCCGTTGCTATTGGGAATGGTGATTTTGTTTTGAAACTTTCCTTTCTCATTCTTAAAAATGCTTATGGCCATCCAGTCGCCAACAACCACCAGATCTTTATCTCCGTCTGAATCTATATCAGTCCAGCACGCATCGGTTACCATACCAATATTTGCAAGGGATGGTGGGGCTATGTCGGTCCACGAGCCATGATCGTTGATCAGCAAATAAGACCTCGGAGGAAGTCCATAATTACCGGGAACATTGCGTGCACCTAAAAAGATATCAGCATCTCCGTCACCATCAAAATCGTTAACTTCCAGTGTCGAAAAATTTCCAAGAACGTGCGGGATAGCAGAAGGCGCAATCGAAAAATTTCCTTTTCCATCATTCATGTATGCTCTTAGTGAGAAATTCATTTTGCTCATTTCAATTTCATTTCCACCTGAACCGATCATAAGATCCAGATCCCCATCTTTGTCATAATCCAAAAAAGCAGCACAGGTGCTTTCGAAAGTTCCGGCATTTTTATTAAATGCTACGTTCGGCTTGAAAGAAAAGGTTCCATCGGCTTTTTGAATATAGAGTTTATCCGGATCACCGGCAGCACCAAGCAAAATAAAATCGGTCAGCTTATCACCATTGACATCACCTTCGATTAACCTCGGACCTTCAGTTGAAAGCATCCTTACCAGCAGGAGCTCATAATCAAAATCATTATACCTATCCTCATGATGTATTGCAGCACCATTAATTAATTTATTCCCTACTTCTTCAAATGCCGGTTGGGTATTCGCATTCATAATCTTATTTAAGACCGAGGCGTCACTATTTTTTAGGGTAATTGTCTGATCAGCTGTTACATTTGTCATAACCTGTTCTTTTCCGTCCGGCCAAGTTACCTGCAAGGTATCGATTGACAAAGTTTTGCCAAGACCGAATAATAAATTTGGTTCTATGCTGCTTTGAAATCCCCGGGTATTAAAATTTTGGAGAACCCTGATACCATCCTTCACTTTAATTTTGACTTCGGCACCAATTCCAAACCGATTTTTTTCCGGCCCTGAGAATCTTACTTTGAGAAAATGATTTCCTGAAACCTGTTGTGCATTGTTCCGGTAAATGAAACTTGGCGAATTGATGTTGTTGACAACAAGATCCAGGTCACCATCATTGTCCAGGTCGCCATAAGCGGCACCATTGCTAAATGACAATTGAGAAAATCCCAAACTGCCAGCCTTATTCAGGAAGCTCAAATTACCAACATTGGAGAAAGCATAATTTTGCAATGGTTTTGACGGCATGTTGGAAATGAATTTGCGGTAATCAAACTTTCCATTTCCATTCGTATCACGGGCTCGTACCCGATCCGCTCTGAATTCAAGGAAATCCATCGACATAAGATCTTTTAAAATTCCGTTACTTACGAAAATGTCTTTGTTGCCGTCATTTTCAAAATCAAAGATCAGGGCGCCCCAGCTCCAGTCAGTGGCAGCTACACCCGACAACATAGCTACCTCCGCAAATTCGGCATTACCATCATTCAGATGCAGGCAATTCTGGGTAAGCTGATAGTGATAATTAGCCCTGTATTTCTGATCTTCGAGGTGGTATGGATCGAAGGCCATGGTAGTCTTTATCCGGTAGTTATCACCAGCAAGCATATCGGTTGTAAATATATCAGGATGACCGTCATTATTGATATCGGCTATGTCGGCTCCCATGCTGGAGGTAGAGCAATAGTTCAGCCGTGAAGGCAGTTCCTCTGAAAATGTACCATCACCTTTATTTATATACAGATAGTCACGCTCCCAAAAATCATTGCTTATGTACAGATCAGGTAAATGATCACCATTAAGGTCGGCGACGGCTACTCCCAAACCAAAGGCAATATCACTGCTGTAAATTCCAGCCTGTGCTGTTACATCGGTAAAAGTGTTTCCGTCGTTTCGCATAAGCTTATGACCACCTGGTGAAGGTTGTTGTCTAACTTGTCTGTATAACTCAATTTTAGCCGGATCCCTAAAGCTATTGTTCAGGATATAACAATCAAGATCACCGTCCTGATCATAATCAAAAAATGCTGCGTGGGTGGAGTAACCTTCATTGTCAAGATTATATTCTCTGCCTTTTTCAGAAAAAGTAAGGTCACCATTATTGATAAACAATTCATTTTTTTTTCGATTTCCATCTACATCGCCTGAATTACAGACATAGATATCCAGCAGGCCGTCATTATTTACATCGGCCATGGTAACCCCTGTACTCCAGGCCATCTTTCCTCCTACACCGGCCTTCTCTGTAATATCCTCGAAAACAAAGTTTCCCTTATTGAGATAAAGCCTGTTGGGTTTTTGATTGGCTGTAAAGTACAGGTCAGGTAATGAATCATTATTTATATCTCCTATCGCAACGCCTCCTCCGTTATAAAAGTTACGGTATGTAAGGATATTAAATTTTTCTCCATCCACAACTTCGTTAATGAAGTTAATTCCGGTTTTTTCCGGTCCGAGTAATTGAAATAATGGTGTTGCATTACCACCACCAATTTCTCCGGATCTCTTGTTGTTGCAGGCAATCATCGAAAAAAAAACCAACAGCATCCCTGGATGAAAAAACTTCATGTCAATGATTTTGAGTTTTGAAATTTTTAATGAAACTGACTTATTATCTGTATTACTAAAGATTGCAAGCACCAACTAACGAGTACCGGGATGCCGTGCTTTAAAAATTCCATCTCCCTTTGAACCTAAATATGCGCCCCACACAACCTGCTTCTTTATCCTCACAGGAGTGTCGATTCGTTTTATTCTCATTCCAAGAAACGAAAGCAGATCAGCATGATGGAAGTATTGGCAATAGATAATATCGAGATATCCATCATTGTCAAGATCTCCAATCCATGGTGTAGAAAAAATGTTTTTAAACCCGGTAGCCTGATCAATTGTGCTCACTGACTTTTTAAAAAAATCGATGGCTACCAGTTTGTTCTCTATGACCCTGGGTGACGTTGATGCATATCCTAATGAACAATCGAACTCATTTACACTGATAATGACTTCATCATGTCCGTCGTTGTTCAGATCATAAACAACTGGTGATGAAAATCCTGTACAACCGATAGAATCCATGTATTCAACGCTACCATCCTTTCCGTTGAGCATAATTTGTATAGAGCCTGTGCTGTTGGGCCATTGGCCTTTGCTTATAAATGTAAAAAGATCAGGAATATTATCATCAGTAAAGTATCCGGCTGCAAAGCTATTGCTGCATTCAGTTCCGGGAAAAGATTTGGTCCATAAAACGTGAGCATCTTTTCCATCAATCGCAATTGCTTTGCTTCCATGTGAAATAGCAATGATATCAAGATAACCATCCTCTGAAATATCCGCTAGTATGGGTGGGGCAATAAAACCATGTCCTTTTTCAGTGGCAATGATTTTAGCCGCGGATAACTTTTTTGAAAGCAGTTGGGAAACAGTGGATAAGTAAAGATTTCCATCAATCGTTTCTCCGCCGGTGCCAAAAACAATGAATAGCTCCTTGCTTCCGGGCTGAGAAAAACACAATGGCGTCATATACGATTCTTTCCCATCGGGCATGGTATCAGCAGCTATCACATTTCCTGTTTTGGAATCCAGTAACATCAGCACTCCGGGAAAACGGTCGGTCTTCGAATAAGGTTCGGCATGTGCATTGCCACCGTTTATCGTAAGGAGATCCTCGAAGCCATCACTATTCTGGTCGGGAACCAGCACACTATTGTTGAAATTGAAGCGAGCATAACGCATGATGGGATCATTCTTGTATCGTTCGTACTTAAACTCCCATAGTAAGGCACCGGATCTTCCATCGATAGCTTTAAGTTGCGGGGACCGCCCACCTATAAATACATCTTTCACCTGATCTCCTGTTACGTCACATAACGTTGCCGAGCCATACACCTGATCAACGGATCCTTGCTTCCATAACAACTCTCCCGATCTTCCATCAAAAGCAAGGATTCCCTTGTCACTTTTCTGAAATTCGTTTTTTCCTGCACCGATAACAATGTCCAGTGTCCCGTCTTTGTTAAGGTCTGCAGTGCGTGGGGAGGATTGTGATCCAATCACAGGAAGATCTCTATTCCAAATCACTTCACTTTGTTTTTTTGAATTACTTTGCGTACAGGCGTAGAGTATTGCCACAAATAATATTGCCATCACCGCAGGAGAAAAGAAAAATTTGATTTCTAAATAGGAAATTTTAAAAAATCTACATTGCCTTATACATCTCATTGATCTTTATTTTTTACCTGCTTAGAAAAAGTCCTTACGTTGTTATTATTATTTTCCTGGCTATGCGGGCTACGTTCAATAACAAACTTTCCAATTTGTTCACCTTCTTTTACACCGTTTTCAATCGCGTCCCTGAAATGGATGCCCCCATATAATCTCGATATGGCCGCCTCTTTCGAAGCCTTGGCAAAGGAATTAAATTTTCTTGATGGAAGACTGAATTCTTCTTCCGTGTTGTCGGTAAAAGAAAAGTGATCACCGAATAAATAAGTGAGTATGGTAGATGCAGTTGTGGAAATGACACTGTGGCCTGATGTATATTCAGGGAAAGGTGGGGTTTGAAGCAATGGAGACCAATTACGGTCTATGAGTTTTCTAATAGCTGTTTCAGGCCTTACCCTGTTATACTTGTACTTATTATTCCAGCACGAAATGAACGCGTCTGCCATTCCGATTGCAACTATAGCATGCACATATACAGTTTTTGATAAACTTGATTTTTGCTTTATACACGCAATGCCGGTTATTCCCATCCAGTGCCCTACCGGAGATATCTTTTTAATTCCGAATTCAAGATGGCCAACCTGTTGCAGTGCAAAAGGATTGCAATCCCAGAACATCGCTATCGCTGCTTTTTCCTGTGGGAGGTTTTTTTGTAGCTCATAAACCTCATTCAATTGCTTATAAAAACGCGAGCTGGTATCAGCGTCATATTTATTCGGAGGCCCACCTGCAAACTGTGTACATGAATCAAGAATGAATGTTCGGAGCATGTTCCAGTGTGGTTCAATTGCTGATATAAAACCGGGGGCCGTGGGTTGCCAGTATTCATCACCGCTTGAAGGAGTAAACCTTCTTAAACCGCTAAGCTTAACAAACCCATCGGCATTTGCATATTCAAGCACTTGTTCAACCACCTTATCAACAAGTTCAACAGTTGCATTTATTTTTGAAGAGGAAAATTTTTTTCTTTTTTTTGCAACATTTTTTAAAGAATCATACTTCTTCTGAAGTATATACCCGGACGGAAGAAGCCTGGCTCCTGATTTATACAAGGCAAGAATCACCGCCAGTTGAGGATCACTTTTTTTAATAAGAGCATCATCAATTGTTATTTTTTTTAACCCTTTTAAGAATTCTGCAAAATGAGGTTGTTGTTTATCAAACAGTGAGACAGTTTCATTAGCGGCGAGGTTTATATATCCGTAATATCTTGATGCGGCTACCGGCGAGGTTACATCATTTACCATCACATCTGTTGCATGTTTCAATGCACGTATATAATTGCCTGTAGTGAAGGATATCTTATGCTGCCCAAATCCGGGGATCAGCCATATCACGGTAATAAACAATACAATTATCTTCTTCATGTTTCAACACTTCAATAGGAATAAATTACAGGAGCATAATTATTTACAGCGAAGATAATACGATCACCATTCTTTCCGTTTAGCTTAATAAGGTCTCTTGTACAACCCCTGACCGATAATCCGGATTTAAGTTGAGGAACATATTCGAAATGCCCTTTTCCATCTCCTTTTAATAACACACCGTACCCTGCATCTATCTTTCCTATTTTTATTCTTGCATGGTCTGTATTACCAGCCAATAAAATATCCTGTTTACCATCGTGGTCAAAATCACCGGTGCTTATTGCATAAACAGGAGAAAAATTTGCCTGCAAGGGAAGTTTCCTGGATTCAAATACCCCCTTGTTATTTTCAAAATAAGTAGTTTCAAAATAATCGGCTGATAATTGTTTTGCTGTCTTCAACTGTTCGGGCGTCAATATGTCCCCGATCGTGGCATTTGCATAAGAGTCATACGTTGGGAATTTTTGCCGCAGGCTAACTATCTGATCCGTCATCTCATCGCGGCTGGCCATAGGGTACGACTTCCCTTGCAAGTAATAACAAATCAATGGATCAACAGAGCCATTGTTGTCAAAATCATTATAAAACATTGTTGCAGGTTCCGACCTGCTCACCTTTATAGGACTGTTCAAACCCCAGTTACCTGCAATGAGATCCAAGTCGCCGTCTCCATCCATATCTGCAAGCTGCAAGCGGTTCCACCAGCCTTTTAAGGTATCAGGAAAATAATGGTTAGAAAGATCAGTAAACTTTCCATTCTTGTTGGATAACAAATGCAGTTTCGTCCACTCACCGCAAACTACCAGATCCTTACTTCCATCGTTGTCAACGTCCACCCATGCTGCGTCCGTTACCATTCCCAACGAATCTAACGCCCCACGCATTGCCGCAGGCGCATTGGCAAACACTCCCTTTCCATTATTTATCAGCAGCAGACTTCCAGGCGATTCGGGATACCGGCCTGGTATAACCCTGCTTCCCACAAAAATATCCAAATCACCATCGTTATCAATATCTGCCACTCTCACGCACGAACCACTCAGTGATTCTACCGGTAATGACGCAACACTTTTATAAAATTTACCGTTGGTGTTAATGTAAAGGCGATCCTGCAGTTCCTTGTCGCCCTGGTTAAAGTTATAACCTCCGCTTACTACATACAGGTCCTGGTCTCCATCGTTGTCGGCATCAAAGAAAACCGCATCAATATCATCGAACAAAGCGTCTTTTATAAAATCGGGCTGAGGGTCTTCTACGAAGCTTCCATCCATTTGCTGAACAAACAGCTTGCCTGGCTGTCCCTGGGCCCCACAAATAAAAATATCTTCCAGTCCGTCTTTATTAATATCTGCTGTAGCAGTTCGCGGACCATTATATGAAATCATATTCGGCAGTAGGGGTTGTGCCTTGAAATCATTTGTTTCGGGTGAAGCATGCACATAAGGGAATGAAGTCGGGGATACTGAAAAAACGGGTTTAACATTTTCCACATGCACATGGCCAGGATCTTTATGACCAGTTTGATATCTGATATTATTGGTCGTGTTGGCCTTTACCGTCATCAGTGTTTCTATTTTTCCATCAGGCCATCTTACTACCACCGAATCAATTTGCGAAGAAGGCAAACCTGTATGGAGCGGCACATGCATTGAGCTCTGGAATCCATGTACAGGATAATTTTCGAGTTTTATTAATCCCTTCGGGGTATATATGTTAACAACGGCCCCAATAGCGTAACTATTATGATCATTCCCCTGCATGTTGAACTGCACCCAGTTACCGCCATTCCCATTTTCAACAAGCATGTTACGGTAAATTTCTGCAGGGGCATTAAGATGGTTAATAACAAGGTCGAGGTCTCCATCGTTATCAAGATCGGCATAGGCAGCGCCATTCGAAAGCGTTGGTTTATCGAACCCCGACGCAAGTGAAGCATCGGAAAATTGCAGATTGCCATTGTTTAAATACAGGTAATTATGCACAGGAGTAACCGGAATGCTCTGCAGCATCCTGAACATATTGTCACTCTTTTCGCCTCGTAAATATTTCAGGCGTTCGTTGGCATAAAATTTTACAAAGTCACGGTTGGTCATGTCGCGGCCATACCCGTTTGTAATAAAAATATCTTTATTTCCATCATTATTAAAGTCCGCGAGCAGGGAGGCCCAGCTCCAGTCAGTACAGTACACACCACTCAGCTGCCCTATTTCACTGAAAGTGCCATTGCCATTGTTGAGCTGTAACATATTTCTCATCAGCTGATGATAAAAGCCGTTCTGCACCTGGTTATTGTACAGTTCATAATTATCGGGCATATAAAGCAGTTTCTGCCTCTTGTTGTCTTCAGGCAGCATATCCAGTGTGAACACATCGGTCCATCCATCATTATTGATATCTGCGATATCGCAGCCCATTGAGAAATTGGAAATATGTCCCAGCTGATCTTTTAATTTTTCTGAAAAAGTTCCGTTGTGGTTATTTATATACAAATAATCTTCTTCCACATAATCGTTCGTTACATAAAGATCCGGCCAGCCGTCGTTATTGATATCGCTTACTGAAACTCCCAGACCGTAACCAAGGGGGTTTGAGATGATGCCAGAGGGAATGGTGACATCTGTGAAAACATTATTATCATTTCTGTAAAGCCGGTCACCGGCATCAGGGTCAACCATTTTTTTTACGAAGGAAGCATCGAAGTTCCGAAGATTTTTATTATTGTGATTGATAACGAATAAGTCAAGGTCACCATCCCGGTCATAATCAAAAAATACCGCCTGGGTAGAATACCCGGAATCAGCAACGCCCATCTGGGCCGCCTTCTCCGTAAAGGTGAGATTGCCATTGTTTATAAATAATTCATTTGTTCTTTTTTCTTTATCCAGCGGACCAGAGTAGCATAAATAAATATCAGGAAATCCATCTCCGTTAACATCCGCGATGCTTACTCCTGTTTTCCATCCTATTTTCCCGCCAACCCCTGCTTTTGATGTGATGTCTTCAAATTTAAAGTTCCCTTTATTCAGGTACAACCTGCCCGGTTGCATGTTGCCCGAAAAATAAATGTCAATTAATCCATCATTATTAAAATCCCCTAAACCAACACCTCCGCCGTTATAAAAATATTCATAGGAAATAATATTTAAACCGGGAGATTCTTTAACAACATTTGAAAAGTTGATTCCGGTTTCATTATTCGGTACTGCTTTAAATGAGGTCGGGGTAGGATTCTGTGCAAAAGCAGAGAAGGACATAAAAAATAAAATGTACAGAGCTGGCAATCCCGTTTTCATGATAACAGATGTTCAATAAAGTAAAGCAATCTGACCGAACCGATCACTTGCAGTTCTTAATTTAAGATTTTTGGGGTAGTCCACCAAAGGTTAAATAAATTATCTCCAATTTACCTTAATACTCCCTAACAATTTTCTCTAAACTACACTATAAATAGATAGCTGAAAGACGCTTAAAAAAAATGTTAGTTTTATCATCTTTTCATTTTATCAGATGGTAAGAATGTTCCTGAAAAGGCACACGCATCAAGCTGCCTGCGATTAATTAAAATGCTTCGCCCTGTCAAAGATTGTCTTTCACAATTGCATTATGAACAGTTCTTTTACCGTTCACTGTTTCAAGTGAGCTAAATCCCTTTAAACAAATATACTGTTTTGGGTATTGACACCCATTTTATATTCAATTATATTTGATAGGATTATATTCTTCGTCTGCCGGGATTAGAGTGAAAATATTTAGGATTAATATTGATTTGGTTACGAGTGCAAATAATGAACTGGCTTCAATCATACCGGAATATCTTTCTCCATTTACCAAAGAAATTCCGTGGACAGTTGTTTAGAGTGCAAATGAAATTTATAAAGGTAGC